>Ga0233437_1000404_pt1 | contig 101855 bp, 84 predicted proteins | sample SI_122_August201_FD_182714 | JGI IMG/M metagenome (GOLD analysis project Ga0233437, IMG submission 182714) | Seawater microbial communities from Saanich Inlet, British Columbia, Canada - SI_122_August2016_200_MG | ecosystem: Environmental > Aquatic > Marine > Inlet | place: Canada: British... | reverse complement strand
AGAGAATAGAGCAACTAAAAGAGAAACATGTGACATGATCTACCTAACGAGGCTGTCGAAAAAGGTCAATAAATACTAGTCGAACCTTGTCCCGGAAGTCCCACAGATTAAATTATAGCAACCCCTAAATAGCAGGTTGTTTATGCCAAGATATAAGCCCTACAATTATCGACAACGACAGCTAATGTCTATCTCATTAGAGGATCAGATTCGACCAGGCACGATGGAATATGTGATCCATCTTCTGGTTGAAAATGAGTTGGACTTCTCCGGTATTGAGAAGTCATATAAGAATGACAATACAGGTAGACCAGCGATAGATCCCCGGATATTGTTTAAGATAGTATTGCTAGCCCATTCCAAAGGAATCACAGGTTCCAGAAGGATTGAACAGGCTTGTAAGGAGAATATCCTCTTCATGGCACTGTCTTGTAATCAAGCTCCTGACCACTCAACGATAGCTGCCTTTGTATCAGGTATGACAGATCAGATCATGCCTCTGTTTCAGAAGGTATTATTGGTCTGTGACAGTCAGGGACTTCTCAGTGGAACCCATTTCTCTTTAGATGGATTAAAGTTGCCATCCAATGCCAGCAAAGAATGGAGCGGTACTTTTGATGAGTTATCTGCTAAGAAATCAAAGCTGGATGATAAACTAAAAAGACTCATGAGTGATCATTTGGACCAGGATAAAGATAAGTCCAGTTCTGATGATGATCATGACCGTAGAGATCGTCAGATCAAGAAGCTTAAACGATCCTCTAAACGCATACAGAAGTTTCTTGATAGCAATGAACCTCGCCTGGGAGCCCGTAACAAAGAGAAGAAAAGTAATGTAACTGATAATGACTCAGCCAAGATGAGTACCTCTCATGGTGTTATCCAGGGCTACAATGCTCAAGCTCTGGTTGATGAAAAGCATCAGATCATCGTTCATGGATCAGCCTCTGGCAAGGGACAAGACAATGACCAGCTAGAACAGATCATGGATGGAGCCAAAGCCAACATGGAAGCTATTGGCCACGAGTCTGATTACTTTGAAGGCAGACAGTTATCAGCTGATTCTAATTACCATAGCAATACCAATCTAAAGACAGTAATCGCAGAGAAGTTGGATGCCTATATTCCGGATAATCTATTCAGGAAAAGGGACAGCCGTTTTAAGACCAGAGATCGTCATAAACCAAAGACCAAGTCAAAGATTAGATACGAGCTTGATAAGTTCACATATGATTCCCAAACGGATACTTATACTTGTCCAGCTGGTGGTCAGTTAGTCCTATATGTAAAGCGTAATAAGATAAATGGTATTGTATATCGCACCTATCGAAGCCCTGTGGCGAACTGTTCTGATTGCAAATTAAGGAGCGAATGTTTGCGAACTAAGAAGACCATTCGCAGACAACTAAACATTCCGATTGAGCATCACAATCCACAGACATTATCACAGAAGATGATAGTCAAAATAGACAAGCCTGAGAGTGGTAAGATCTATGAGAAACGGATTGGAGTGGTAGAGCCTGTCTTTGGCAATATCAGAAGCTGCAAAGGGTTGGGTAGATTTACTCTGCGGGGTCAAGCCAAGGTGGATGTTCAGTGGTTACTGTTTTGTATGGTGCATAATGTTGAGAAGATATTAAACTACGGAACATTAGGTGTATAGATGAGCAATGGGGATGAATATCAGTCAATATGTGGCTCATTACAGGCCATCTATGGGCAGTTGAAGGCGATACATGTATGATGACATCAAAACAGGTTGAAATGAGTTAGAATGGCAGAAATGAATACAATGCAGAAGAACCACCTCATACGGCCCCTTTTTCGACATCCTCAACAAGCTGCTTCGAGTGGACTCAAAACAGAGAATAACTTGACGAAAATGGCTTACAGGGAGATACCCTGACAATACAAAAGGATAAATCACACGAAAGCCGCTCAAGCGCGGAATGTTATACGCAAACAATCTAGGATTCTATGGATGATTTCTTTGATTAATACTATATTGATTCTAAAAATCAAATACAATTAATTCAGTTTACTGTTTAATCTGATCGGATAATTATGAAAATATTCTTTAATCTACTTTTCTTTGCAATCTTCGTCATAGTTTTCACTGCTTGTCAAAAAGCATATATGGAAAACATTTCCTTTGAAGAGTTTCTTAAAGAAATTAAAAACAGCCACTCCATCCAAAGAGAGGAAATGGTAAATAACTATTTATCAAACATTGGAAGGACACCAATTATAGTGGGAAAGAATAAAGTCCATTTTATTTGGTTTGGAGAAGCTGACTCAGTTGAAATCGAGGGAGACTTCCAACGTGGTTGGTCAACACCTGAAAAATTGATAACAATCGACTGTGGGACCTTTGACTTTTTCTATATTTCTTATATCCTCCCTTCAAATTCACTAATTCAATATAGGTTGATAGTTGATGGGGAAGCTGAATTGGATTTGATGAACCCAGAAGTCGTTGAGGAATTAGGGTCTGGCAATCGTAATGTTTTTCAAATGCCAGACTTTAAGCATTCTGATGCTTTAAGCTATCGGCCGGAGGTAAAGGCTGGAAGGATTGAATACCGTCTATTCCAAAGTGAAAATGTCGAATTTGCTGATCGTTTGCTGGAAATCTACTTGCCATCTGATTACACTGAGGAGAATCATTACCCTGTTCTTTTTGTCAATGATGGAAAGATAAAACTTTATACTACACCTTTTAAAACGGTTATTGATAACCTGATTTATGACCGGCTCATTGAATCGATAATTGTAGTATTTGTCCCTTTCATTGAACGCCGCAAAGAATATTGTAATGAGAGTTTGGCATTCGCCAAAGTTATAGCAGAGGAAATGGTCCCATTTATTTCAAAAAATTATTCTACCATCGATACTTCTGACAAACGGGGAATCATGGGTTCCTCGATGGGAGGAAATGTATCGATGACAACAGCACTGTTATATTCTGATATTTTTGCAAATGTCGGTGCTCAAGGTGGTGCTGGTGGGACGACAATCTGTCACATAGATTCCGCCTTTAGTGTATATCTGGACAGAAAAACAAAATATCCGCTGAAAAACATTTTTGGTAGTGTGGCCACCTTTGACCTTGAATTTCCAGATAGAGATATCAATTTATTGATGAATGCTCGCATATTTCATGAAAAATTAAATAGCCATAAGATTGAACATGTTTACAAAGAATACAACAGTGGGCATCATGATTCGAATTGGAATGAAAGCATAGATGACATCCTAATTCAATTCTTTGGAAGATAAAACTCTTTTCGGATTACTTGTTAAATTGCGTATAACAAAGGCTTAGAGTTGACTCACCCTGGGGGGGGGTACCAAACGAAAATGAAGTGGATGGATACAATATTCGAACAAAGCGAGTCTGTTTCAGGAAGGAGCTCAAACTCAGGACGTTAGCAGTTTTTGGTTTGATTGAATTTAAATATCCCAGTCGGGTTTAATAACGAAAAGGGGCTTCGCGATTTAGTTTTAGGTGCTATCAGGCTATTTTAAGCTTCACAAAGAAATCTAAGGATGCTCCCCATGCCTAAATATCTAAAAATTTCCACCTGCTGTTTGACCCTGTTGCTCGGAATATCGAGTTGCACCACAAGCCAAGAGACAAGCCCCATGAAAGAATTTGACGCCTATGCCTTCCACCAATCCCTGCTGACTATTGATACACACGTAGATACACCTCTACCCATAAAACGGGAGTCAATCGATCTGGGGAAGCGTTACGATCCCTACAATTACAAAAGTAAACTGGATCTACCGCGTATGGATGAGGGTGGTCTGGATGCTGCCTTCTTTGCTGTGTGGACACCCCAGGGGGTACGCACCGATTCAGCCCATGCCGCTATCAAGGGTAAAGCCCTGGCGATCATTGAAACAATCGAGAAAAATCTTGCCAAATATCCTGATCGAGTACGCCTGGTAACTGAATCAGCAGCAGCAGCCAAACTGCAACAAGCAGGTCTGCATGCGATCTATCTGGGAATGGAGAATGGTTTCCCCATTGGCACAGATCTAGATAATCTCGATCTCTTCTATGGAAAAGGTATACGCTACATGACCCTTTGTCATACCAAGAACAACGAGATCTGTGATTCCTCCACAGACACGACCGAATTTGGTGGTTTAAGCCCCTTTGGGTTTGAGGTCGTACAACGGATGAATAAGCTGGGTATGATGGTGGATGTATCCCATATCAGTGATGCTGCAGTGATTGATGTACTGGAAACATCCCATGCTCCGGTCATCGCCTCACACTCATGTGTGAAAGCACTTTGTGACCATCCCAGGAATCTGACCGATGATCTCATCAAAGGAATTGCTGAAGGAGGCGGCGTGGTCCAGATGTGTCTCCTCAGTGAATATGTTGAGACCCCTGCTGAAAACCCAACTCGTGATTCTGCTCGGACTGCCCTCAGCAATAAGTGGGGTAAGCTAACGACACTTTCAGGAGCTGAGAAACAGGTTTATCGTGCTGAGCGTAAACAGCTGAATCGGGATTATCCGTTAGAGCTCACCACGGTCGCAAAGGCGGTAGATCATATCGACCATATTGTTAGTATCGCGGGTATAGATCATGTGGGCATTGGCAGCGATTTCGATGGTGGCGGTGCGCTGCTTGATTGTTTCGATGTCAGTGAAATGCCTGCCATCACCTATGAATTGCTGAAACGTGGATATTCGAAAACAGATATCGAAAAGATATGGAGTGGCAACCTGCTCCGGGTATTCAAGGCGGTGGAAGATCTAGCTCTTGCCTCCGCTTCCGCAGGCTGACGTGCTAATGCTTATGCTTTAGATGAAAATGGTATAATAAAAAAGGCTGAGAAATTCTCAGCCTTTTTTATTAAAATTCTTGAGAGCTAAAAAACTATTCCTTATCCTCGGTCTTTACTTCAGAATCTGAATTCTCAGCATTCTCTTCCGCCTCGGCTGCCTCTTCCTCGGCACGTTCATCAGCATCTTTACGCTGAATCAAATCCTGATTGTCTTTGTGCTTGGTGAGCACAACAAATGAGGTGGCAAAACCGGTAGCCAGTGTCGATAAGGCATATGCAGGTACGGCCAAATAGGCCAATAAAGATAGAAAACCAACAATGACACCAGTAATCGCTTGAGTGATGGTTGGAGAGATCACAGGAGCGGATGCACAACCACCGCAACCGCCAGAAGGTGCGCATGCAGCACTAAGACAGCTGGGAAGTTCATAGTAAAAAGGCAAGAAATTAAAGTTACCGAATAGATCAAGACCCACCTGTTTTACAGCAAGGTATGAATCACCCATGATAGCTTCATGACCGAATACCATATCAAGTAACTTGAATGCAGAAAGGATGAAAACATAGAAAATGTGGTATCCGATAAAGGCCAAAAGACCAATAATCAGAGTGTAGGTAATCAATCGTGCCGGCTGATTCCAAAGTAGGGTATAGGAACCAAACATGGATCCCATGGTGTCCTCTTCAGCACAGGCCACAATGCTTGGGGACATAAATAGTCCGGTAATTAATGCCAGAATAGAAAAGACTAGAAAGAGTGCTGTAGGGAAAAATAAGACAAAGAGTAGACCATAGAATAGAATGTCAAGGACTGGCCATTGTGCCAGCCAACCGAACATTGCAGCCAGGATGACGAAGAAACCGATGGTAATAGCAATAGAGATGGGACCAAAAAAGACAGGGAACCAGTTCTTCAAAGCCCAGTTCCATCCATCACGTGATGAGTAGAATAAATTTCCTTTGTATTCCTTGATAGTGATCTTGGCTACTGCTGTTGCGCCAAGCCAGATGATTATGATGGCAAAGACGTAGGAGAGGGAGACGAATATGTGTCCAACCGTACTGCTGGCGAGACAAAGCACAGAACCTGGCATTAAGTGAAAATCATTCCAGATACTTCCAAAAGAATGCCCTTCTACTAAGAGAGCGACATAGGTCATACTGAGGTAAGCCAGGTAAGCACCAAACAGGGCTTCCAACATGACCAGCATTCTTCTACCCAAAGCTAGTCTAGGCGCATTGAACAGATCCTTGAAATTAAAATTTAACTTTGTTTCAAGCATAAAAGAGTCTCCGAAAAGTTGAGTTAATACAAAAAGAGTATGCTACATTTCCTTACGAACATGATCCACCCAAACGGGAAGATTGGTCTGCTTCTGTATTTCTTTGGCGTAGGCTGTAGCTGCGTCCTGTTCCTGAAAATTTCCAACCCGCAGACGATAATAGATTTCATCTTTATCCTTAAAAAAGGCACGTTGGATATAACTATCAATTCCATAGGTGTCCAAAAGCTCCTTTGAAGCAACCTGGGCTTCTTCAAGGGATGGCCAGGAAGAGACCTGGATAGTGAATGTTTTTGCTGCCTTGGGAATCAAGTTGCCACGACTCAGTTTAGCGGCCGTTCTTTTCTTTTTGATTGTTGTTGAACGACGTTTTGCTGGGGCCTTAGGTCGGCCTGGTTTTATAATTTTTGCAAGATATCTCCGTTGATCACCCTCGTCGGTCAATGTCGTAACTGCAGGCGTGTCAGATACTGTGGTGTCGCCATTATAGCCAACCTCAACCAGGTGTGAAGGTATTTCACTGTTAAGCAGGGTGGTATCCTCAATGGTTATAGCCGAGTATTTGTAGGAGGATTCCTCGATCTCATCCTCGACTGAAAGCTGTAGGACAATATCGTATTCTCCCGGGACATCGGGGATAAATGATATTTGTTTAGCTGTATCAGAAGGCAAAAAACCACTCAGTTGACTGCTGTCAGGGAGTTGAGAAAAGATCCAGAGAGTTCCCTGGTCTTCAATGGCTTCCTCAGCTGTCAGCGTGATGTATTCACCCACATAAATCTCTTCACGCCCAAACCATGAGTCCCACATACTACAGCCACTTAACACGACTAATATGAGTAAAACTCCAGCAATGCGATGTAAATGAACGTGTTTGATCATCTCTGCCTCCTGATACAGACTAGTTATTACAGATTAGAGGCGATAATTTCAGCTTCACTGAAGAAGAATGCAATCTCTTTCTCAGCATTTTCGTCAGAGTCTGAGCCATGAACGGCATTCCTGCCTTTATTTTCGGCATAAAGCTTCCTGATTGTACCTTCAGCAGCTTCAGCAGGGTCTGTTGCCCCAATTGTGTCTCGCCATGACTGAACTGCGTCTGCTTTCTCTAATGCCATGACAAAAGTTGGTCCTGATGACATAAAGTCAACCAGTTCGCCATAAAATGGACGTTCCTTATGAACACCGTAGAATTCTTCTGCCTGTGCTCTTGTGATCAGAGTTAGTCTTCCCGCTCTAATTTTGAAACCGGCGCCTAGTGTTGCATCAATAACTTTTCCAAGTTTTCCAGACCCAACTGCATCCGGTTTGACCATTGCAAATGTTTTACTACCCAATTTATCTTACTCCTTCTGTCTTCTATTTATTAAGTACTTCTTTCATGAGCTCACCAATACCGGCAGGACTCTCAGTTACGGCAATACCGGCAGCCTTTAACGCTGCAATTTTATCGCTGGCAGTTCCTTTTCCGCCGGAGATAATTGCACCTGCATGACCCATACGACGTCCAGGAGGCGCTGTTGTTCCGGCAATGAATGCTACGATGGGCTTGCTAAAGTTTTCTTTTGCCCATTCAGCTGCTTCTTCTTCAGCAGTTCCACCGATCTCACCAATCATGACCACAGCATCGGTTCCTTCATCTTCATTGAAAAGTGTGAGTAGATCGATATAATTTGAGCCTATGATCGGGTCTCCACCAATACCGATACAGGTCGATTGACCAATACCTAGAGCACTTAGTTGGTGAACTGCTTCATAGGTTAAAGTTCCACTGCGTGAAATAACACCAACCCTACCTTCATTATGAATAAAGCCAGGCATGATGCCTACTTTACCAGCTCCAGGTGAAATAACACCGGGACAATTTGGCCCAACCAGGCGAGTCTTTTTGCCATCCATGTAATCGTAGACTTTCACCATATCAGCTGTGGGAATACCCTCAGTAATACAAATTACCAGATCCAATTCAGCGTCAACCGCTTCCATAATGGCATCGGCAGCAAAAGGTGGGGGAACAAAGATCACTGAGCTATTAGCGCTGGCAATATCTTTTGCTTCTTTAACCGTGTTAAAAATTGGAACTCCGGTTTCAGTAGTTTGACCACCTTTACCAGGTGTAACGCCTGCAACGACCTTTGTACCATATTCCAGCATCTGAGCGGTGTGAAAGGATCCTTCACTGCCGGTGATACCTTGAACGACAAGCTTAGTCTCATTATTGATTAGAATCATGTGCTACTCCTTAATTGCCGCAGTTACTTTTTCTGCAGCTTCGGCTAAACTGGTAGCCACAATAAAATCGATATCAGAATTGGCCAAAATCTCAGCGCCTTCCTTGGCATTGGTTCCTGCTAATCTTACTACAAGAGGTACATTGACTTTGACCTGCTCCAGAGCTAGAATAATTCCCATTGCAACTCTGTCACAACGTACAATTCCACCAAAAATATTGATGAGGACTGCTTTAACATTCTCATCTGTCATGATGATCCGAAATCCGTTGGCAACAGTATCAGGGTTGGCAACCCCACCAACATCTAAAAAGTTTGCCGGTTCACCACCGTAGAGTTTGATAATATCCATGGTACCCATTGCCAGACCGGCACCATTGACCATACAGCCTACATTGCCGTCTAATTTGATGTAGTTGAGGTTAAAGCTAGATGCTTCGACCTCGGAAGGCTCTTCCTCGCTGAGATCGCGATAGTCAAGAATATCCTGGTGACGAAAGAGCGCATTATCATCGAAATTCATTTTTGCATCAAGAGCCATGACATCACCACTACCGGTAACTACCAATGGATTGATCTCTACTAAGGATACATCTGAGGCTGTAAATGCATTCCACAAAGCAAACATAAATTTTAAACCCTGCTTGACCTGAACACCTTCTAAGCCTAAAGCATAGGCTAATTTACGAGCCTGAAAACTTTGCAAGCCAATGCCTGGTTCGATCCACTCTTTGATAATCTTCTCAGGTGTTTCACTGGCAACCTTTTCAATCTCCATGCCACCTTCTTCAGAAACCATAAAAACGAATTTACCGGTTTGGCGATCAAGGACAATGCCCATATACAACTCGCGTGCAATGTCGATTCCTTCTTCGATCAAAAGACGCCCTACTGTTTTACCTGCAGGTCCTGTTTGATGTGTGACCAGGGTTTTACCGAGAATCTCATTGGCGTAAAGTGAGACTTCATCCAAGTTTTTGGCGATTTTTACACCGCCAGCTTTACCGCGACCCCCGGCATGAATCTGAGCTTTGACCACAAAGATGTTGGAGTCAAGAGATTTGGCCACATCCAAGGCTTCCTCAGCAGAAAAAGCAACGCCTCCGTTAGGAACAGGGACATTGTATTTCCGAAAAATCTCTTTCGCCTGATACTCATGAATATTCATGTACTACTTCCTCATTGTTTATTAACAGCTCAGCTTTCAGTGCTGAGCATAAAATATCTAATCTTTTGTTATTATAGTGCCATTGGAACCACTGGCATCCTTTTTAATACTATCAATACTTGTAATAATAACGCGCTTACCGCCATTCTCAAGAAAACTGATACTAGCTTCAATCTTGGGTCCCATATTTCCTTCGGGAAAATGCCCTTCATCGAAATACTGTTTAGCTTGGGATAAGGTCAGATTAGAGAGCTGTTGTTCGTTCTCTTTGCCATAGTTCAAAGACACTTTTTCGACATCAGTGAAAATATAGAGAAAATCTGCACCAATCTGATTTCCCAACAGGGCAGAGGCTTTATCTTTATCGATAACTGCATCTAAGCCTTCTAGGTTGCCATCAATATCTCTAAATGCAGGAACTCCGCCACCACCGACGGCGATGACAATGTGGCCCAACTCAATAAGTTGACTGATAACACTGGCATTTATGATATCCCTGGGTTCAGGAGAAGGAACAACGCGCCGCCAGAGTCCATCACCCACAGGCTTGATATGCCATCCAAACTGCTTCGCTTTTTCCTTGGCTTCTGTCTCAGGCATTGCCGTTCCGATATACTTTGTGGGATTATTTATAGATGGATCATCTTCCCGTACTCGAACTTGGGAAATAAGGGTAACAACGTGACGTTGGATTCCCTCTTCCCGCAGACGATTGATCATAGATTGCTCAATCATATATCCCATACCGCCTTCAGTATCGGCGACATTAATTCCCAGCGGTAAATAGGGGAGGGAATCAGCTGATTCCTCGGTTCTTAATGCAGCATTTCCTACCTGTGGTCCATTCCCATGTGTTATCACGGGAATTATGTCTTGTTTGAGTAGATCAATAACAGCATCAAGACTTTGTCTTGTTTGCTTGAACTGATTCTTGATTGAATCAACTTTGTTAGATGGTGATAGTGCATTTCCACCAAGTGCAACCACTGCTTTCCGCAATATTTTCTCCTTCAAATATTAAAGCAAAGTAATGTATTTGGGATCGTTCGAAACTCAACCCAAATCAAACCACAATCACTGTTATTAAATCAACTCCTATTAGCATCTCGCAGAGGCCGCAAAGACGCAGAAAGAAGGTTAGAGTATTCTTCTCTCACAACTGATCAAACGAACATTAATGATAATGATTATGCCTTACTGCAGTTGTTTACTTCGTGTACATTCGTGAGAATTAGTGGTCTTTGTATCTAGCTTAAATAGATATTGCGTAAAAGGAATAGTTACAGCTAAGATTAGTCCTGAATATGCTCTTCTGCATCATCTTCGAAACGATAATCTGGAATACCTTGATTTACCTTATAATTCGTAAACTTGATACCGATGGATCCTTCCAACCATTCATCTGTCATATTTGCCTCAAACTCCTGCATGTCGTTCCATTTTTGGCCAAGGCGTTGGATGTTTTTGAAATCAGGTGGGAATTTCATCAGAATATCCGTGGAACTTGGAAGGGAAATTCCATCGACAGAAACATATTTCGATGTTAATTCAAAGAATTTCATATCATTGTGAATGACCCAAGCTTCATAAATGTTGCCGTTTTCCTGGTCAACATAAAGACTTATTTGACCTTCTTCATTCATAAACGTATCGTTCAATACAAGCTCAAAAACAGGTTTCCCATTAATCGTAGTATCAGACGCCACGGTAAGGTTTATGGAATCTTTCAGAAAGGTGAAGAAAGGTTGGATACCTTGTTTCGGGACAATTGCAAATCCTTTGACCTCAACTTTACTTTTGTCGGGAGCCTTATATAAATAGTGAATTTTACGAGAGGGCATCCTGAAACCGGGAATATTGAGGGCTAATTTAATATCGACTTCATAATCTTCAATTTGCTCCCAGTTTTTTACCAGGAGTGCATGAATCTGATCCTGGGAGGGCATGGTTTGACCATGCAGACCCAAGCTTAAGCCAGCGAGGATAAATATGATGAGTGTATTTTTGAAATATTTCACGAAAGGATGTCCTTTCTACGGAAAATTATGTATGCAAAACCTAGGAAGAAAAGCATGTTGGAAAGAATATAACTCACTCCTCTAAATAGCTCACCCCACGGAATAGGATCGTAGAATACTTTTTCCCAATTAGTGAAGTAGGTGGTGAACATATAGGGCTGAATACTTTTGAATACCTCCAGAGGAACAGTAGATATCATCAATGAAAATATAATGACAGCCATGGTTCCAATAACGGGTCCGATAGCGTTTCTCACCATGGTTGAAAAGAAAATAGCAATGGCACTGATCAATGCCATGTTCATGAATGAGAACCCATAGGCTACAATGAATCGTCGCATGGCATCACCACCCTCCAATATTAACACCCCTTTATGGAATACCAGCATATCACCACCACCATGCCAGATCAGACCGAGTCCCAAGGTTAATAGTCCAAAGTAGAGTACAAAGATCAGAGTATAGATCATGGTTGCCAAGGTTTTAGATAAAAAGATATTTAGACGGGAGATTGGCCTAGTAGCATAAACTCTGAAGGTTCCATTGGCTTGCTCTCCAGCAAAGATATCTCCACCAACGAGGGCAATTAGGAACGGGATGTGGAACCAAAATAAATTCATAATGAAATATGCTGCAGTGAATCCATTGGTTGGTGAACCCTCAATAAAAAACATTTCTGAGACGGCGTTTTCGATCTGCCCCTGGATATGAGTCGTTCCCAGGCCATATCCCCAGAGGATCAGTGGAATGAGGATGGTGAAGAAAATAAACCCAATATAGGATCGAATCAGGGAAAAGATCTTCATCAGTTCATTTTGGGTGAGTCTAAGCAGTATCATGTTTCATCCATAAGTGAGAGGAAAAAATTCTCCAAACGGTTACGTTGAGAAATAGAAAATATATCTATCCCATTCGAAGACATATCACGGATTAAATCAGGGATTTGATTGTAATCTATTTTGAAACCAATGGCGTTTGATAGGGGATGGATCTCTGAACACAAATCTGATTTACTTAGAAATGCCAGCGCTTGCTCAGTGTTGCTCGCTTCCAATTCGACACTAACTGCTTCCATCTCATTGAAGATGGTCTTTATGGATCCCTGGGCTGCCAGTTTGCCATTAAATATGAGAGCGATATCAGAGCAGATCAGTTCAACCTCGTGGAGTAAATGGGAGGAAAGGAAAATCGTAACATTTTGCTCCTCAGCGATCTTCACGATAAAATCACGTATCTCATGCATACCTTTTGGGTCTAAACCGGTTGTGGGCTCATCCAAAATAAGAAGTTTGGGATCAGGTAACAGAGCCTGGGCTAGTCCCAATCGCTGTTTCATGCCCTGAGAGTACGTTTTTACTTTATCTCCACGCCTATCATAAAGACCCAGCTGGTCCAGTAAGCCATTGATGCGGTCATCTTGCTCATGACCTGTTAAACGACCCAATATCTTCATGTTCTGGAAGGCACTCAGATTCTTGTAGAAATCTGCTCGATCTACAAGTGTGCTCATATCTTGTCGAACTTTATATCCTGTCCGACTTGAGCGACCAAAAATATTAAAATGACCAGCATCTGATTTTATTAGACCGGCAATCACCCGGATGAGTGTTGATTTTCCAGCTCCATTCGGACCCAGGAAGCCAAAGATGCTTCCTACAGGAACTTGTAGTGAGACATTCTCCAGAGCTTGGATTGTCTTAAATCGTTTGGAAAGGTCAAAACATTCCAGAGCATACTGAGTGGTTATCTTCTGAGTATCAGTCATAGTAATTTTAAATCGTCTTCGCGAAGGAACCCTTCGACAGGCTCAGGAACCGGTGAATGAAGCGATCTCGAGTTCCAATGGAATACAGAGTTTGAGATTGCTTCGTCCCCGCATAATGCGGAGTCCTCGCAAAGACTAATCAATATTTTTCTGATGCTCATATTATTATAAGCTAATTGTTTTATAGTGAGATGAATTAACACGTTCAGGGATATTTGAAAGGATATATTCAGCAACGGCTGTGATTGATAAACTTGGATTCACACCAAGATTTGCCGGGATCACCGAACCATCAACAACATACATGTTTTTATAGCCGTGCACTTCGCCTTTAAAGCTACAAACTCCGTTTTGTTCCGTCTCACCCATGACACAACCCCCGAGGATATGCGCCGTGGATGAAACATCAAATAATACCTCAGGAAGTACGCTATAAGCTCTTCCGTTCATCTTTTTAGCCAGAAGCTGAGCCACTTTGTTGGCAACAGGAATAAAAGTCGGCACCATGTCCACACCGGGAGCTCTTTTTGAATTCATGCTACTCAGACCGAGACGCCACCAACGCGGTTTATAGTCAAATTTCATGTAGTTCTCCACCGTTTGCATCACGAGTAGGATAGCGGTGCGATGTGCCCATTGAAAGGGATTTAGGGCTTCCAGAAACCTGAGCGGGTGACGGATAATGGTAAAAAGAAAACGTAGGGGGCGAGGTAGCCAACCACCTCCACCAACAAGTAGGGTGGTTAGGAGAGCCATGGCATCAGAACCCTTAGGATAGCGAACAACCTCAATATGGGTATCCTTATCAGGGTAAATTCCTGATGTAATCGCGATCTCTTTTGAATAATTTGCTGTTTTATCCTTTGTCTTGACTCCAATCAGTGCTTCAGAATTGGTTCGGATCAAATCTCCCAACTTAGGTGATAGTGACCGTAGATTCCCGTTGCCCTTTTCTTTTAACAGTAATTTGACCGTGCCCATCACACCACCAGAAAGGATGAGACCCTTGGTTGAGAAAGTCTGAGAAGGATGTCTAAATCCCGTACTTTTACGTGCCACGATCTGGTAGCCTGAAGTCTGTGGGGTAATTTGAGTGACTTCCATCTCGGGCATGATTTCCACACCTAATTTTTCCGCCAGATAAAGATAATTCTTATCCAGAGTGTTTTTGCCATCGTCTCGACAACCCACCATGCAGGCGCCACACAGTGTGCATCCTGTTCGCTCAGGTCCTTGCCCATCAAAATATGGGTCGGGTACGGGTTCATCAGTAGGCGCGTAAAAAATACCAACATCATTAATATGAAATGTATCTTGCCCAGTAAGTTCAATACCCACTTCAGCAAGCATCTTGTCGGTTGGGGAGAGTGTTGGGGAGGGAGTAGCACCCAGCATTCGTCTTGCCGTTTCGTAATGCGGTGCGAGTTTCTTTTTCCAATTCCCTTCGCCCCACTCGGGTTTTTCAAAAACTTCATCTGAAGGGACTAAAAGATTATTCGCATATACCAGGCTTCCGCCACCTACACCGGTACCATGTAAGATAAATACATGTTTTAACAGGGTCAGACATTGAATACCGTAGAGTTTTAGCTGAGGCAGCCAAAAGTATTTGCGAAAATTCCAATTGGTTTTGGCATAATCTTGAGGGCGATAGCGTTTGCCTTTTTCAATGAGTAGAACCTTATATCCTTTTTCAGCCAGTCGAAGTGCAGATACCGATCCACCGAAGCCTGATCCAATTATGATGTAGTCGTAGTTATTAGACATGGAAAAAAGGTAATCGACTTTCAGATATGCCAAAGGGCAATTTTCTGATTAGATAGAAACTCGAATTGTCTTTGCGAACAAGGCGAATCAATCTCGAATCTTAGTATGAATATCACTTTTCGAGATCGCCGCGTCGCCTTACTCCTCGCAAAGACTAGACTACAATTCTGACAATAAAAAAAGTCCCGAACTCGGGACTTTTTAATAAATCATAGTGATGTGGGTAAGGTTAAGCGACTTTGGTAATTTTACCTGACTTAATGCACTTAGTACAAACCTTCAAGTGAGTTGCTTGCCCTTCATGAAGGACATGAACTCGTTGCAGGTTAGGTAACCAACGACGGCGTGTTTTCTTGTGTGAGTGACTCACAATGTTTCCTACTGTTGGACCTTTTCCACATATATCGCAACGTTTTGCCATTTTAAAACTCCCATTCTAAAGCGCGGAAATATAGACGGGGACAGAGCCGTGTCAAAGAATAAATACACAAAAAAGAAGTGAGAATTAAGACGGTAGAATGTAAAACTCATTGTTGTAAGCACATCTTCAGAATAACATGTAGTGAGATGTGGAAGATTGGACATATAGAGATAAAATCCAAAGCTATTTTAGCTCCCATGGCTGGTGTTACCGGCCATCCGTTTCGTGTACTCTGTAAAGAACAGGGAGCAGGTTTAGTCTATACAGAATTTGTTAGTGCAAATGGGATTATCCGTGAGAATCGGAAAACGCTTGATATGATGAAATTCAAAGAGGTTGAGCGACCCATCGGTGTCCAGATTTTTGGTGAAAGCCCGGCTGTTCTTGCGCAGAGTGCCAAATATATTGAAGAAATGGTCAAACCTGATATCATCGATCTAAATTTTGGTTGCCCTGTACCAAAAGTGACCAAAAGGGGTGGTGGTTCAGCCATCCTAAAAGACCTACCATTGATGGATGAAGTTGCCCAAGCCGTCGTAGAGGCCGTGTCTATTCCCGTAACGGCCAAGATTCGCTCCGGCTGGAATAATGGCTGTATCGTAGCACCTGTGGCTGCAGCTGCCCTAGAAGACGCAGGGATTGCAGCTCTTACGCTTCATCCCAGGACAACAAAGCAACTCTATACAGGAGAAGCTGATTGGAGTTTGATCGCTGAGACCAGACAAGCCATCAGCATCCCATTGATAGGTAATGGGGATGTTAAAAGTGCTCAAGATGCAAAACGCATGATGGATGAAACCGGTTGTGATGCAGTCATGATTGGTCGTCGGGCATTGGGTAACCCATGGATATTCAACGAAATCAATGAGTATCTGACAACTGGAAAGATACCAGCCGCAATCCGCTTGATCGACAGGGTAAAACTATGCCATCGTCATCTCTATATGGAAACCCAGTTTATGGGAGCTTATGCCGGGACAAATTATATTAAGAAGCATCTGAGCTGGTATTTCAAAGGTTTCCCCGGGGCATCAGAGTATCGCCAAAGGCTATACCGCCGCATGGAATTCAGTGAAATGGATGCCGAGTTGAATGCCATCATTGACGAACTCGAAGACAATGTGGAATTGGCCAACTTTGCCTATAGAGAACAAGGACCACTGTATCCCAATGTACCAGGTACTCGGGATAATTACTAATTTATCTCACTTCAATTAGAATATTGTCTTCCTGAGTGAGCCTGCCCTGAGCGGAGTCGAAGGGAAGGATCTCGAACTTTAGCCAAACAATAATCTGAGATTCTTCAGTCGATGGTCTCCTTCAGAAAGACACTAACAAAAAAAGTTTAATTAGGTTTAGATTTGTGCCTAATAAATGAGACCTGTAATTGGCTGGAAATTTGCTTGTATTCAGCACGATGAATAGAAATCAAATAAAAATAAATAATGACATGAAGGAGAAGTAATGAGTGATCGTATCAAAGTATTGATCATGGGTGCCGCCGGGCGTGATTTTCATAATTTTAATGTATATTTTCGTGAAAATGAAGCCTATGAGGTTGTCGCATTTACTGCAACACAAATTCCGGATATCGATGGACGAAAATACCCCTCAGAACTTGCAGGAAGTCTTTATCCTGAAGGTATTCCCATCCACGATGAGGAAGAATTAGAGGATTTGATCTATGATCTGGATATAGATGAGGTAGTGTTCTCTTACAGTGACCTTCCTTACGAATATGTCATGTCTAAAGCAGCTTTGGTCAACTATGCCGGTGCAGATTTTCGACTCATGGGTGCTAAATCCACTATGATTCCGTCAACCAAACCTGTGATTGCCATATGTGCCGCTCGTACTGGTTGTGGAAAGAGTCAGACCACTCGTGCAGTCTGTGATCATCTAACCGCAAAAGGAAAAAAAGTAGTCGCCATTAGACACCCCATGCCTTACGGTGATTTGGTAAAGCAGAAGGTTCAACGTTTTGCTGAGCTAGCTGACTTGAAAAAGCACGATTGTACCATTGAGGAAATGGAAGAGTATGAACCACATATCATGAATGATACTATCGTTTATGCTGGTGTTGACTATGAAGCGATTCTGAGAGAAGCAGAGGCAGAGGCTGACATCATAGTCTGGGATGGTGGTAACAATGATATGCCTTTCTACATGCCGGATATCATGATTACAGTTGTCGATCCCCATCGTGTTGGTCATGAATTGACATATTACCCAGGCGAAACCAATCTGCTCATGGCTGATGTCATTGTGATCAATAAAATTGATACTGCAGATATGGATGATATTGTGGAAATTCGTGAAAATATTCGAATGGTTAATCCAGATGCATTGGTGGTTGATGCCGCTTCACCGGTTTCTGTTGAAGATGAAGACTTGATCTATGGCAAGAATGTATTAGTCGTTGAAGATGGACCAACGCTAACTCACGGTGAGATGATGTATGGTGCCGGTGTGGTTGCTGCAGAAAAATATGGTGCTGAAAGTCTGGTTGATCCACGTCCCTGGACCGTTGGGAAACTAGCTGAAACCTTTGATAAATACCCCGATATTGGTCAGATTCTCCCCGCAATGGGATACGGTGATGAGCAGATGAAGGATCTCGAGACGACCATCAACAGTGTTGAGTGTGATGCAGTTGTGATTGGAACACCCATCGATCTGCGTAGAGTGATCAACATTGAAAAGCCCTCCACTCGGGTGAGCTATAAATTACAGGAAATCGGGACTCCCAGTTTAGCCAGTATCCTCAATGATGCTGTGTTGAAGGAATTAGAAGACGCAGTAAAGAACAGTTAGAGTGCCGATCATTGAGGTTCTCGAAATGCCCGGGTAATGGCAACGCCAACCTGGAGGTTTCGAGAGCCTCAACCACCAAGATCAAAACAATACCCAATCCCTCGATTCCACCTGGGATGACGTATATGAATTTGTTCCATTTCAAAAGATAAATAATAGATTATCACCATATGAGTGCTAAACAATCAAAACGGATAAGTGGTGGTTCAGGTTGGAGTTTCAACTCTGACGATAATACACCCAGTCGGAATAGGGGAAGTGGCAAAAAAATTGTTCGCCTGCGCATGGAAAAACGCAAAGGTAAGCCAACCACTATTTTGTACGATATGGAAGGCGTCCCTGATATGAAAGCTCTGGCAAAAGCACTTAAAAATCTGGTAAGTGCCGGCGGGACGACAAAAAACGAGAAAATTGAAATTCAGGGTGAACATCGGGAACGTATTCGTGTATACTTAAGCGATGAAGGATATGAAGTAAAGGGCTGACATGACATTTCTTTTAACAGTTGGTATTATCGGTGGTGCTTTCCTTATTATGAGCCTCGCTCTAATTATTACAGGTGAGAATAAAGTTCATAGTTCTTGCTCGGCTACCAGCCACTTGGATGGAGAGGATGCAAGTTGCTCTTTTTGTCCAAATGATGAAGATGAAGACCAGGTCACCACCCTCTCAAAAGTCGGATATCCCGGTCGCAAAGATATCGTATCACAAGAAGTATATAAAGGGAAGCAGAATCGCAACATTGCTGTTGAACGACTGAAGTACAATAGTGGCCGAGATTAAAAGTCTCTACACGTGTTTAATATCTCAAACTCAATTTGGAAAGTAATACTCGGGTTTACTCTCTTTAGAACACTGCTAGCCTTTATTTTGCCTCTCACACCGCAAGAGGCTTATTATTGGAGTTGGAGCCGCGATCTTGCGCTTTCATATTTTGATCACCCACCTTTAGCAAGCTATAGCATATGGCTCACAACATCTATCTTCGGCCAAACCATATTTGGGATAAAAATAGCTGCAGTACTCTGGTTTCTTGGTCTCAATATCATTTGGGCAAAGATGATACAGGAAATGTTCAGTAATGAGAACCAAACTATCTGGACCTTATTAGCTTTAAATGCCAGTATAGCTTTCCAATTATATGGGTTTGTTATCACGCCTGATACACCCCTGATCTTTGCCTGGACTGCAACCTTCTACAGCTTGTGGAAACTGATTCAAACTGAGGATGCCAAGTGGTGGTATCTAGCAGGATTCTTCATGGGTTTGGCGTGGTTAGGAAAGTATTCCGGGATCATGATCGCACCCTCAGTGCTCATGTTTGTTCTATTCTCAAGCCGTCATCGAAAATGGATGGCAACTCCGCATCCTTATCTGGGCGTTTTATTAGCTATTCTAGTATTCTCACCAGTGCTCATATGGAATGCACAACACGATTGGATATCTTTTGCCTTTCAAGGGTCCCGTCGGACCTCAGGCATGGGACAGTGGGAGTTCAGATTTTTCGGAGAGCTGCTTGGATCACAATTCTTCATGTTGACTCCATATCTCTTTGTTCTGGTTATTGCTGCAGTGATCAGATACGGGCGCCAAATATTTTCAGGCATAGAGGACAAAATATTACTATTAGTGAGTAGTGGTCTGGTAACGATACTCTTCTTTACCGCTGTTAGCTTCCGTAGTCTTGTCAAAATGAACTGGTTAGTTCCTGCGTATTGGCCATTCGTCATTCTAGGCATTCACTACCTGTTCCAAAGTCCCCATCGATTCCGAAGAATGAAGATCGGGATATATTCCTCCTATGCTTTTTTGGGACTGGGTATCTCAATTGTGGCTTTGCCCAATGTACCTTTAGGTGAAGGGAATACCTGGAGCGGCTGGAAATCTGCCGCTACTGAAGTGTCTGCTATTCAAGATTCTCTTTCGGAAGCTGGTGAAACACCGTTCATATTCAGCACCAATTACAAGGCAAGCTCACTTCTGAAATTTTACCTACCAGGTCAACCAAGAACCTATGCCCAGGATATTATCGGCAGGCGTGCCCTTCAATATGATATATGGGAAAAGAAAGAGGACCTGATTGGAAGAATCGGGATTCTAGTTGTTGATGATCGAAAAGAATATCGATTTAAGTCAAAAAGAATTGAACCATACTTCGAACGTATAAATAAAATAAAAACTGTTAAGATCGAAAATTATGGTCAACCCGTAAGACAGATTGATATCTACCTATGTACTGGATATAAAGGCGCTGGATGAAGAGGAACTATGAATACAGTTGACAAGCAGATAAGACCCTATGGGTCATGGAAATCACTAGTCTCCAGCGAATCACTAGTCAAAAGTAGTCTCCGGTTGGGGCAAATTCAAATCGACCAAAATCAGATTTACTGGACTGAAGGCAGACCTTCAGAAACGGGTCGTACTGCGCTCATGAATTGGTCAACCAGAGCAGGTTCCAGTGAACTGAGCCAGGCAAGTCATGATATTCGTACACGTGCCCATGAATACGGTGGGGGAGCTTTCACTACACAAAATGGCAGAAAGTTCTATATCCAAAACAGTGACCAGCAGGTGTATGAACTCCTGGAAGATGGGAATTCCAATAAAATCACCAATGCTGAGAAATTTCGTTATGCCGACGCAGTCGTGGACGAAAACCGTAATCTGATTTATGTCGTTGGTGAGGATCATTCTAATCCTGATGATATTCAAAATGTCATATTGAGAGTGTCCCTGGATGGAAGTGGCAAGCAAGATATCATCGCTTCAGGTCATGATTTCTATTCAAACCCCGAAATTAGCCCTGATGGGCAACAGCTTCTTTTCCTGGCCTGGGATCATCCGAACATGCCTTGGGATGGTACTCAACTATGGCTCAGCGATCTCGATGAGAGTGGAAATATTGAGAATCTCCAAGTAATCGCTGGTGGAGCGGAAGAATCTATATTCCAACCATTGTGGGACCCAAATGGAAACTTTTACTACATCTCAGATAAGAGTGGTTGGTGGAATATTTATGAGTACAGCGCTGAGGATCACCGTTGTCTTCTGAGTAAGGATGCGGAGTTTGGACTTCCACAATGGGTCTTTGGGATGAGTACTTATGCTGTACTAGGCCCGGGAAGACTGGTTTCAACCTACCGTGATCTAAATGGATCACACTTGATTCTTATTGACGCACAGAAAAATGAATGGGTAGAGATCGATGTCCCATATTCAGATATAGATCAGGTAAGAGGCTCAGGTAAGCTGATTGCCTTTATTGGCAGTTCAGCGGATCGGTCCAGCGAGATCGTTGTGATGGATATAGAATCGAATGAAAAATATGTTTTACGTTGTTCCTCAGAAAACGATATGGAGTCTAAAAATATTTCTCGTCCTGAGCTGATTACATTTGAACCAAGACCTGGAGAAGCAACATATGGCTGGTATTATCCACCTACGAATTCTGCATTTGAAGCTCCTGCCGATGAGAAACCACCTCTTATAGTATTAAGCCATGGTGGACCAACATCCTATAGCCCTGGCTCATTCAGCCCAATCAAGCAATATTGGACAACACGTGGATTCGCAATTGTGGATGTCAACTATAGTGGTAGCACTGGCTATGGTCGTGAGTATCGCAAACGATTGAATGGAAATTGGGGTATTCGGGATGTCGAGGATTGTGCCGCCGCAGCTTTACATCTGGTAGAAGAAGGTAAAGTCGATAGCAATCGTTTGTTCATCAAGGGCGGTAGTGCCGGTGGATATACAACATTGACGGCCCTTACTTTTATGGATGTGTTTAAAGCAGGCGCCAGTTATTACGGTGTTGGAGACCTGGAATCCTTGGCCAAAGACACTCATAAATTTGAAAGTCGATACTTAGATAAATTGGTAGGTGAATATCCGAAAGAAAAACGATTATATCAAGATCGCTCACCCATAAATCATACAGATCAACTGGATTGCCCGGTCATATTTCTTCAAGGCCTGGATGACCCCGTCGTACCTCCTAATCAGGCAGAGAAGATGTTGGCAGCTCTAAAGGTAAAAGGGATTCCAGTGGCATACATTCCGTTTGAGGGTGAATCTCACGGTTTTCGGCAGGCATCGACCATTGTCAAAGCTATTGAAAGTGAATTCTACTTTTACACAAAAATATTTGGAATAGAACCAGCCGATTCATTGGAAGCGATTGAGATCTTTAATCTGTAAAGTGTATCCATATTAAGCTGAGAAACCGTTGAAACGGTTGGCTTGTTGTCCTGAGCTTATTGAACACCCAACTGAAGTTGGGTGTTAGAGAGACTAGTTTACCTTCAATATCAATAACAATAACACCTGACTTCAATCAGGTGGATATAAAATCAACTTTAAGTGATAAGCGTTTTAACGGTTTCAAAATCGTGAGTGGTTGATGCATAATAAAATCGTACTAATGCGTAAACCTGAATAACCCACCTTTGCCCTTCGATGAACTCAGGACTTCGTCGCGGTTCGTCTACTTGGTAGGCGAAAAAAAACTGCAATAATGTGACATTTTTGAACCGTTATTATTAACGGTGGGTACCGCCCTTAAAGATCAGACTTCCTTCATCCCAAAGATGGGAAAGGCCTGTCTTAGCAGCAAGGAGATGAGGTTCCCTTTTGATAGGTCTCGTTCAAAATATGCCAACACTATTGCAGTAATACATATAAAAAAACCCGCTGAAAAATTATCAGCGGGTCAAATTTAGTTTACACCAAATCAACATCAAAGTTTAAAAAGATCAAACATCAGAAAGAACATCCTCTCCCTCGGATTTGGCAACAATAACTGCACCGATACTATCACTGGTGATATTCACAACTGTGCGAAACATATCTAATGGACGATCTACTGCCAGCATGGTACCAACAATGATAGCAGCTTCTGGGTGACTCCCTAAGCCCACTGCATCCAGAACGATAAAGATCATGACCAAACCAGCTGAGGGAATAGCTGCAGCGCCCACAGATGCCAGGAAAGCTGTAATTACTACTACAAATTGCTGGGTAAAGGTCAGGTCAAACCCCAAAGCTTGAGCGATAAAAAGTACTCCGGCACACTCATAAAGGGCGGTCCCATCCATATTGATAGTGGCGCCCAATGGCAATACAAAACTGGTCACTTTATTCGATACACCTGCTTTGTTCTCAATACAATCCATAGTGACTGGCAAGGTTGCTCCGGAGGAGCTGGTAGAAAATGCCGTGGCCATAGCTGAAGCCATGGCTTTGAAATGTTTTATTGGATTGATTCTAGTAAAGAACCAAAAGACCAATGGGAGTACAACAAAAATATGGAGGGATAAACCAGTAGCGATGGTAACCATATACCATCCAACAGCCTTAAACAGGTCAAACCCAGTGCTGGCAACGGCTTTAGCTATTAAACCAAATACACCAAGGGGTAGAAAAAGGATCACACCCTGGGTCATTTTCATCATAACCTGGAAAAAATTATCAAAGAATTCGCGCGTGACCTTGTATTGTTTTTCAGGTAGTGCCGTAATCGACATCCCTAAAATAATTGAGAAGAAGATAACGGCCAATACATCCCCATTGGCAGCTGCCTGAATGGGATTAGTAGGGACCATCCTGAGTAAAATACTTCCCAAACTACCAGGCTGACTCAGGCTGGAAGGATCAAAACCTTTACCACTACTCTGGATCTCTACTCCTACACCTGGTTGGATGATATTTGTTAGCGTTAAGCCGATGAGGATAGCCAGCATGGAGGTTAGGAGGTAATAACCAAAGGTTTTAGCGCCCAAGCGCCCCAGACTCTTATTCTCACCGATACCTGCTACTCCAGAGGTGATGGAAAAGAAAATAAGAGGAACGATTACCATCTTCAGGAGACGCATAAACATATCGCCTAAAGGAGCCACATTCATAGCTGCTTCACCCAAGAGTAGCGCATAGATGATTCCCGCACCCATCCCAATAAAGACCTTCCAGTACAATTCTAGATTCCAAAATTTCATAAATGAGTGACGTAGCCAGGCCATTTGATCTTCCTCTATTCTCTAATCAGGTTTAATTAACGTAGTACAATATAGAAGTGCGCAGAATGAATACACCTTCCATTTTGATTATTCAGACAAATAGATGTCCTAAGCAAAAAATGATTGCCAATAGTAGAATTTCTGCGTAGTTCAGAATGGGGAAGAAAAGGAAAGAGTCGTGTTCTTAGTCGTTGTTATTCTAGTTTTAAGTCTCTTACATGGATATGTGGGTGTGCGAATGATCAGCCCTTTCACCGTATCCAGTCTCACATATACAATATATTGGTTGGGTATTTCACTGCTGGCAATAGCTCCTGTCAGTGGGATTATTTTAAGGGCCAAAGGTGTGGAAAATACCATGACAGATATACTCCTATGGGTTGGCTATACCAGTCTGGGGCTTTTTAGTCTGGCCTTCATAATCTTTCTTATTCGAGATATAGGTTGGCTATTTAGTCTGGTTTCCAGTAAACTGATGTTGCTCTTTAATGGTGATGGGCAAACTGTGGAAGCGTTTAATCCCGAGAGAAGACAATTTCTCCTCATGTCCATTAACTGGGGCATACTTGGGATGACCAGTGTCTTAGGTGCGGTTGGCTTTTTTCAAGCGCGGAATCTCCCAAGCGTGTTCAGAAATAAGATCACCTTATCGCGCTTGCCCAAAAAACTTGAGGGTCTGAGAATAGTGCAGATTTCAGATCTCCATGTAGGTCCCACTATCAAAGCTGATTATGTTCAGAAAGTCGTGGCTCAAGTGAATGCCTTAGATCCAGACCTGATCTTTTTTACGGGTGATATGGTGGATGGGTCGGTTGAACATCTCGCTAACGATGTAGAACCTATTCGTGACCTGGAAGCGAAATATGGAAAGTATTTTGTGACAGGAAACCATGAGTATTACTCAGGTGCTGAATTTTGGGAAAACAAAGTAACGGAATTAGGGATTAAGAACCTGAGGAATGAACATGAGATCATTGAAATAAATGGCGAATCCCTGGCAATTGCCGGTGTGACGGATCTGATGGCTCATCAATCAATGAAATCACATCGTAGTGATCCAAAACAAGCTGTCTCAGGCATTCCAGAGGATATGTTGACCCTCATGCTTGCCCACCAACCCGGAAGTGCTAGCCAGATGGAAACCTTGGATATTGATCTCATGCTCTGCGGTCACACCCATGGTGGCCAATTCTACCCTTTCCATCTTGCGGTAGCACAGGCTCATCCATACGTCGCTGGTTTATATCAACATGGGAATATGCAGGTCTACGTGAATCAAGGAACCGGTTATTGGGGACCTCCCTTAAGGCTTGGTATTCCATCTGAGATCACAGTTCTAGAACTTTTACCTGAAACCAGCTCATCCTAAATCTGAGGATCGACAGAAAACAAATAAGCCCCGGAATCTCCAGGGCTTATTATGGTTGAACAGGAAGGAAAAATTAGAATCGATTGTGGCGAGGTGATTTGTCGCCCTTTCCCCTGAAATCATCACGATCACCGGAGAATCCATGGTGTTTGTTCATAAATCCACGACGAAATATTTTGAATTGTTCATCATCTAAGATAGCACGGACAGCCAGTCTATGGTCAGCACGAGCTTTCTCCATCTTGATCTCAGCAGCACCGGCTTTTTCTATTTGGGCGTAGATTTTCTTTTTATTCGGTACATCAGCAGAAGCCAGTTGGCGCTTCTTCAGGCGTTCTGTTTGAAGATCAGCTCGCAAGTCGATCATAACCGTTTCATGCTTGAAACGTAAGTCTTTCATCTGTTTTTCTTGTTCTACCGTAAGATTTAGTTTATCCATCATATCCATTGATCCACGGTTCCTGTCACCATTTGCGCGGTTAGGCTGACCAAATGCAGTCACAGTCAGAATTGCAGTCAAGAGTAGCAGTACGGCTGGTTTCTTTAGTTGTTTTCTCATTATCGGTTCCTTTCAGGTTAATTTTCAATTCTGTGTGTTTAGACCTAGTCCATTGGGAAAGGTTAAGATGAATGGATTTTACTAAACCTTCAGGCAAACTATGATTAATATTCGGGGTCAATAATCAAAGTGGGAAGGAGTGCCCTATGCTACTTGCAAATGGTGGTATTTATCTTGACTACAATGCGACTACACCCATAGACCCACAGGTGGTGGAAGCAATGCAGCCCTATCTGCATTCAAATTTTGGCAATCCATCTAGCAGTCATGAATTGGGTCGACAGAGCTCGCGTGCTATTCAGGATGCCAGATTACACATCGCAGGACTATTACGATGTGAACCCAATGAACTCATTTTTACTTCAGGTGGATCCGAGTCAAATAACCTGGCGTTGAAGGGGATAACACACAAACATGCTCACAAGGGAATGCATGTTATTATATCAGCAGTTGAACATCCTTCCATAAGTAATGTGTGTCAATATCTCATGGAAGAAGGATTTCGGGTCTCATTTTTACCAGTGAATGGGAGAGGAGTCATAGACCCGGCTGAGTTGGGCGAGATTATCACGTCAAAAACACTGCTTGTATCGGTGATGCATGCCAACAATGAAGTGGGAAGTATCCAACCGATTCGCGAGTTGTCGGACATCGCTCATGATGCTGGAGCCATTTTTCATACTGATGCTGCGCAATCCGTTTCAAAGATACCCGTTCATGTGGACGAATTAGGTTGTGATTTAATGAGCGTTGCCAGCCATAAAATGTATGGACCCAAGGGAGTAGGGGTTCTTTATTCAAAACAAGGTTTGACCCTAGAACCCATTATTCATGGTGCCAGTCAAGAGGCCGGGAAAAGAGCTGGCACAGAGAATGTTGCCTCCATCGTCGGGATGGGTAAAGCTGCTGAACTGGTGACGGGCTCATTAGACGAGGAAATGGAGCATTTGACAGCCCTTCGAGATCGATTTCAGACAGATTTGAAAGAGGCCTTTCCGCAAATACGAGTAAATGCTGCTGCGGCAAAACGATTACCGAATACTCTGAGTGTTAGCTTTAGAGAACTCACCGCCATACAAATAATTGAGAATTTGCCCGATATCTATCTCTCCATGGGGGCAGCGTGTCATCGCGCAGATGGAAAAGGTTCTGGGGTTTTAGAGGCAATGGGTGTTCCCTTGGAGTATCAGCTGGGAACATTGAGAATCTCTCTAGGCAGGTTTTCAGATGAGAATCAGGTGACTCTGGCGACGAACCAGCTTATTAAAACTATAAAATATTTACTGAACCAATAGAAATCTCCAACAGCATCTTCTAATTACCTCTTATTTATTCTTTTCTAAAGAATTGTCTTAACCTTCCTCCGGTTTACGCGTCTAAAGGAAACTTGACCAAAATCTTTTGAGGAGAATACATGCTAAGAAAACAATATATCCCACTGATCCTTATCCTGCTATTTGGTTTACAAGCCTGTACAGGGCACAAATATACAAGCCAATCAGCCACGCCTGATTTTCGCATTGATGGAAATCGATCTGAATGGGCTGGAAGGTTTGAATCACCAAAAAACGAGAAATTTGCAATCGGTGTCAGTAATGATAAGAATTATCTATATGTGGCAATTAGTAGCTTGGACCGTGAGTTTGAACGTGGTCTGGGTATGAGAGGACTGACTCTTTGGCTGGATGTTAAGGGCGGTAAACGTGAACGGATTGGTATTCAGTTTCAGGGAAGTGGTCCTCCCAATAGACGCCCTTCTGATAGAATGGCCAATCAGAGTATGAATTCTCAGCGTGGAATCCAGAATGAAAGAATGAGAAGTAATCCTACATTTAACGGTGATCTCGACCTGATCGTTGTTGATGATGGCCGAGAGCGTCTGGGGCCTGCAGATTTATTGGCTATGGCGGGAACCACAGATGGGGGACTTTTTATGGAATATCAGATACCCTTAATTCTGTTGGGCGAAACGTTTGATGCAAACAAAGTCCTGGGTGTGGGCGTGATTTCAGAATTTGATATGGATCAGATGAGCCCACAGAGGCCTGGTGGCATGTCTGGTGGAAGCCATGGAGGAAAATCTGGTGGTGGCGGTGGCAAGGGCGGTGGCCAAGGAGGTGGACGTGGTGGTCAGAGCATGCAGGGAAGTCGTCCGGATCAAACGAATATAGATGTTTGGCTTAAAGTTCAATTAACACCATAAATTTCAGCATTCTACTTTATTTAAAAGCCTGCATCTAATGTGGGTTTTTTTGTTAAACAAATCTTGGCAAGCCCTTTAGTTTGGTTTAATCTTGACAGGACAAATTTGATCATATAAGCAGGGGAAGAAATGAAACGGAAAATGCGAGAAGAAATGAATAAATCCCAATATATAGAGAGCCTTGCGAGTGAATATGGGCTGGAAAATCATGGTTTAAATTATCTAAATAATGTTTACTGGAATCTATCAACCTCAGAGCTTTATGAAGAGATATTAGATAGAGAAGAAGGTAAAATTGCACATAATGGTCCACTTCTGGTCTACACGGGAAGACACACTGCACGTGCAGCCAAAGATAAATTTGTGGTTAAGGAAGATTCAACAGAGAAGGATATCTGGTGGGGGAAACACAATAGTCCCTACACAGAAGAGAACTTCACCTGTCTATCTAACCGGCTAAAAGGATATCTCCAGGGCAAAGATGTTTTTGTCCAGGATTGCTATGTTGGTGCCGATGACGAATATGGTATGCCTATCAGAGTTATCACTCAGAAAGCATGGCACAGTCTCTTTGCTAGGAACATGTTTATTGCAGAAGATGATGCAGAAAAACTTAAAACCCACGTTCCGGAATTTACGCTGATATCAGCACCTGATTTCAAAGGTGATCCTATCTTTGATGAGTTAAATAGTGAGACCTTCATCATTCTAAATTTTAAAGAACGCTTGGCAATAATTGGTGGCTCACTCTATGGTGGAGAGATCAAAAAGTCTTTCTTTACAATAATGAACTACCTCCTGCCAAAGAAAGACGTCCTCACCATGCATTGCTCTGCCAATGTTGGAGAGCAAGACGATGTCGCCATTTTCTTTGGATTGTCTGGTACTGGTAAAACGACTCTCTCCGCAGATGTAAACAGGGGACTTATCGGTGACGATGAACATGGCTGGAGTGATGACGGCGTCTTTAATTTTGAAGGTGGCTGTTATGCGAAGGTGATCAACCTAAACGCTGAGGCTGAACCGCAGATCTATGCCTGTACCAAAATGTTTGGTACCATTCTGGAAAATGTGGTTTTCGAGTCTGGATCTAGACATTTAGATCTGGATGATGATATGTATACGGAAAATACCAGGGCTTCTTACCCCTTGAATTTTATCAGTAACGCGGTTCCAGATGCCAGGGGTGGACATCCTAAGAATATCTTCATGCTGACGTGTGATGTTTCAGGAGTATTGCCTCCCATCTCAAAATTGAGTGCAGACCAGGCAATGTACCATTTCATTTCCGGCTATACTTCCAAAGTAGGCGGAACTGAGATTGGTTTGGGCGCAGATCCTATCAGTACCTTTAGTGCCTGTTTTGGTGCTCCTTTCATGGTGCATCATCCCTACGTTTATGCTCAACTGCTTAAAGATCGTATGCTGAAGAATGATGTGAATTGCTGGTTGATCAATACTGGCTGGACTGGTGGTCCTTTCGGTGTTGGAAATAGAATCAGTATTAAGCATACGCGTGCCTTACTCAATGCTGGACTGGAAGGGGAGCTAGAGCAAGTAGACTTTCATGAGGATGCTGTTTTTGGTTTCCAGGTTCCCACAAGTTGTCCCGGTGTTCCAGCAGAGATACTGGATCCTCGCTCGACTTGGGATGATAAAGCTGATTATGATCAACGCTATCATCGCCTTGCAGAAAAGTTCGTTGAGAACTTTAAAGCTTATGAAGATGGTGTAACGCAGGAAGTAATTGACGCAGGCCCAAAACTCGTATAACTGCAATAGATAAGTATGCTACAGCCCCGATCATCTGATCGGGGCTTTTTCTTAGGGTTTATTTGTCATAAAGTCAAGTAAACTAGACATCATTATGTACACGTTACTTTGCTCAAAAGGAATTCAAACTAGTTGATTATTGTTTTGCGATTGGACCACTAAGGCACTTTATTTGCACTAGATCGAATAAGGTCTAGAATAGGGAAATGAGCGAGTGGGAACAGTGACAAATAAGGGAAAGAATGCCGAGGCTCTAGACCTTTTAAAAGAGCAACACCCCGGTAAATTTGTGAGTGTTCAGAAAGCTTTAAAATCTATACATCGTGGTGATCGGATTTTTGTTCATACCGCCTGTGGTGAACCTCAATATCTAATAAAATCTCTGGTTGAATATATTGAATCTGACCCTAAAGCGGTATTTGATGCTGAAGTGCTTCAAGTGTGGTCACTTGGACTTGCTCCTTATGCTCAGGAGAAATTTAAACACAATATACGCCACAATTCATTCTTCATTGGCAATAGCACTCGGTCAGCCGTTAACTCTGGCCTCGCAGACTATACGCCAATATTTCTGTCTGAAATTCCCCGATTATTTAACAGGGGACACGTTCCAGTAGATGTTGCTCTCATCCAGGCCTCATGCCCAGATGCCCATGGCTATATGAGTCTGGGCATAAGTGTTGATATAGTGATGGCCGCAACTGAGAAAGCGCAGACGGTCATCGTTCAGGTAAATCCACGCATGCCACGAATACATGGAGATGGATTTATACATGTATCAAATGTGGACTATATCGTTCACCATGAAGAAGCGCTTTTGGAATATGAAGATGATCTGGATAACACCATTGCTGATCAAATTGGGAAATATGTTGCCACATTAATTGAAGATGGTAATACTATTCAAGTGGGATATGGGTGTTTACCCAATGCCATTCTTTCAAATCTTCACCATAAAAAGCACCTGGGTGTCCATACTGAATTACTAGGGGATGGACTCGTTAAGCTTATGAAGGCTGGTGTTATTGATAACTCCAATAAGAGCATTAATCGTGGAAAAACTATTGCCACATTTAGCATGGGCTCAGCTGAGACTTATGAATATTTACACGATAACCCCTTTATTGAATTTAAAACAGTAGATTATACCAACGACCCGCGTGTGATTGCTAAGCATGATAATATGACAGCGATAAATTCCGCCTTGGAGATTGATCTTACCGGTCAGGCTACTGCTGAGTCACTAGGGAAAGTATTTTATAGTGGAATAGGTGGCCAGGCTGACTTTATGCGGGGAGCTATTCTTGCGAATAAGGGAAAGACCATTCTTACCATTCCGTCAACTGCGGACGATGGAGAAGTTTCGAGAATTGTACCCTTCTTGAAGGCTGGAGCTGGAGTTACACTCAACCGTGGTGATATTCACTATGTGGTTACTGAATATGGGATTGCGTATCTACACGGAAAGAATATTCGCGAGAGAGCCATGGAGCTGATCTCCATTGCTCATCCAAAATTTCGAGCTCAATTGATCAAGAAAGCAAAAAAACGTAATTTGATCTATCAGGATCAAGCATTTATCGCTGGCAAAGCTGGGGAGTATCCGCAGAAAGTTGAGACATATCGAACAACTTCTGGTGGCAAGGAAGTCTTTATCAGACCCGTTAAGATCAGTGATGAACCCCTATTGAAAGAATTCTTCTATTCATTGTCTGATGCTAGTTTACAAAGGCGATTTATTTCCGAACGCAAGGATATGCCACATGAACGTTTGCAGGAGTTCGTGGTAATTGACTATACTAATGAGATGATCCTCTTGGCCTTTATGCAAAAAGGTGGGGTTGAGAAATTAGTCGGTGTTGGTCAATATGCGATTATTGGTACGACCCACACCGCTGATGTCGCTTTTGTGGTCAGGGATGATCATCAGGAGCAGGGGATTGGTCGTGAGTTATTGAGATATCTAACCCTGTTGGCAAAGAAACGGGGATTATTGGGATTTACCGCCGATGTTTTGATTAGCAATGCCAGAATGATGGGCTTATTTGAAAGTATGGGATTTGATGTACAGAAACATATTGAAGACGGCATGTATGAGATGAAGATGACGTTTCTGGAGAGTAAATGATAGAAAATAAACCAGATATAAAGTTTCTGTTTGAGCCAGAGTCTGTCGCCGTAATAGGCGTGAGTCAAGAACCTGGCAAGATCGGCTATAAGATTCTGGAAAATATGATTGAAGTAGGGTATAAAGGAAAAATCTTCCCGGTAAACCCTAAAGGAGGACAAGCCCTGGGCTTGGATATCCTTACCAATGTTGAAGATATAGAGGGTAGTGTGGATGTGGCAGTAATTGCAATTCCTGCCCGGTTTGTCTATGATGCTGTTGTGAGTTGTGCTAAAAAGAATGTGAAATTTCTCACCATTATCTCGTCAGGTTTCTCGGAAATCGGAAATTTGGAAGAAGAACAACGTGTTCTGAAATATGCACATAAACATAATATGCGGGTTTTAGGTCCAAATATCTTCGGACATTATTCATCCAAAGTATCATTAAATGCAACATTTGGTCCTCGTGATATTAAACCAGGAAATGTGGCAATTATTACCCAGAGTGGTGCACTTGGGATTGCCATGATCGGGAAAACTGCAGTACAAAATATTGGACTGTCTGCGATTATTTCCGTTGGTAATAAAACGGATATCAATGAGTCAGACCTTCTGGAATATCTTATTGAGCAGGACGAGACAAAAATCATTCTCATGTATATCGAAGGTATACTTGAAGGTGAGCGTCTGGTTGAAGTTCTAAAACGAGCAACGAAGAAGAAACCTGTCATTGTAATTAAATCTGGTCGATCCAAACGTGGAGCAGTGGCTGCAGCAAGTCATACAGGCTCACTGGCAGGTTCTGACAAGGTTTTTGATGCCATCATGAGACAATGTGGGGTTTTGCGAGCGGAGAGCATTCAGGAAGCTTTGGAGTGGAGTAAATTCTTATCTCATACACCAATTCCAAGTGGACGTAATACGATTATTATCACCAATGGTGGTGGTGTTGGGGTCATGGCCACAGATGCTTGCGAAAAATATGATATAAAACTTTATGATGATCAGGAGAAATTAAAGGAAACCTTTGAAAGCGTGGCTCATGGTTTTGGCTCAACAAAAAATCCTGTGGATATTACCGGTGAAGCTACCAAAGCCGATTATCTGAAGGCATTGAAAGAAGCCTTGGTTGACGATAATATTCAGTCAGTGATTGCCTTGTATTGTGAAACCGCAATGATGGACTCCCAAGAGTTAACTGAGATGATCGATGAGATGTATGGTCAATATCAAGCCAAAGGGAAACCCATCACATTCTCTGTCTTTGGCGGGGAAAGGACTGAGGAGGCCATCACCGTATTGCATAAAAACAATGTCCCTGTATATCGAGATGTGTATGATGGTGTTTCATGTCTAGGAGCTTTGCACTTCATTAAGAAAGTTCAGGACACAGAGTCTGCTATTTCTGTGGATACCGAAATTGACGTGGAAGCTATAAATCATATTATCGACGCTGCTCTTGCAGATAAGCGTACCTTCTTGCTTGCTGAAGAAGGTGCCGGTTTACTGGCTGCATGTCAGATTCCAGGCCCTAGGGGTGGAGTTGTACAATCTGTTTCAGAAGCGGTAGCCCTGGCCAATGAAATTGGCTACCCCATTGTGATGAAAGTGGTCTCCAGAGACATTCTCCACAAGAGCGATGCTGGTGGCGTACTTTTAAATCTAGAAAATGAATCAGAAGTGATTGACGCATATCAAACCATTATTCACTCGTGCAAAGCCAATGTTCCAAATGCCGTCATCGATGGTATTGAGGTGGTAGAACAGATAAAGGCCGGAGCAGAGGTTATTCTTGGTGGTCGTAGGGACGCAAGTTTTGGACCGACACTCATGTTTGGGCTTGGTGGCATCTACGTCGAAGTAATGAAAGACGTCGCTTTTCGTGCTGTCCCTCTTGGTCAGCAGGAAATTCGCACCATGATCAAAGAAATTCGATCATACCCATTACTCCTAGGAGTTCGGGGTGAAGCTAGAAAAGACATCGAAAGTATAGTAGAAACCTTGATCAAAGTATCTACTCTTATAAGCAAGGTTACCCGTATTACTGATATTGAGATAAATCCCATGGTCGTTTATGAACAAGGGAAAGGGTCTCGCGCTGTTGATATACGCGTATTAATTTCTGATGATAAAAAGGATTCAGAATCATGAAAAATATTATAGTTACTTCCCTAAGGAAGGATGCCGGAAAAACAAGTGTGATTGTTGGTCTGGCAAAAAACTCCTCTCAGAAAATAGGATATTTGAAGCCTTTTGGAGATCGTCTACTCTATCGGAAAAAACGACTTTGGGATTTTGATGCTGCTGCTTGCACGGTCGCTATGGGAGCTACCGAATCGCCTGAGTCTATGAGTATTGGATTTGACCATTCCAAGTTAAGATTTATGTATGATGAGCAAACTATCGCGGTAAAGGTGCAGGAGATTGCCTCGGAGAATTCAGTTGGGAAGGAAATCATGCTTATTGAGAGTGGATCTGAATTGACCAGGGGTCTTTCAGTCAATCTTGATGCATTATCCATATGTAGATATCTTGATGGAGAATTGTTGGTCATCCTCAGTGGTAGTAATGATCAGATCAGTGATGATGCCTACGCCCTCAAATGGATCTTAGATCAGAACGATGTGAAACTGGCCGGTGTTATCATCAATAAAGTTCACGATGTTGAAGACTTTAAAACCGTTTATGAAGAAGAATTGAGTGCTCTGGGTTTGCCTATCTTGGGAATCATTCCTTTTGAGGAAACACTTACCCGACCCTCCATGCAATTCTTGTCAGATCTGTTCTTTGCAAAGGTGTTGGCAGGTGACAAAGGCCTGAGCAATACCTATAAAGATATTTTTGTTGGTGCTATGTCTGCTGATGCAGTGCTGCGAGTCCAGCGTTTTAATAAGGAATCTAAATTAGTCATCACCAGTGGGGATCGTAGTGATATGATCTTGGCTGCTTTAGATACAAAAGCTGCGGGGATTATTCTGACGAATAATATTCTGCCACCAGCCAATATCATTGCCATGGCAGGTGCTGCAAATACGCCACTTCTTCTGGTTGCTCAGGATACTTTTCAGGCAGCTAAGAAGGTTGATGATCTAGTCTCATTACTCTCTAAGGATGATCTGCCAAAAATGGATCTTCTTCAAGCTTTGGTGAATAAGAATGTCAAAGTTGAGGAAATACTTCCTTAAATAATCGTACTTGGGGCATTTTCCCCTGAATTACATTGAGGTTTTTAAAAATACCCTGTTCATGGCAGGGTATTTTTTTGTCTTGGTCCAGGGCTCGCAAATTCGTATTCGATCTTGGGATGAAACATTCATTGGTACAAAGGGTACAAAATAAGTTACATTTTAAGATCGGGGGTTTAATCAGGGGAGAATAGGAAGTCATTATGAAGCGGCGGAAAGCCATTGGTTTGATCATTGGTTCAGGGCTGGCATTTCTCACTGGTGCTTATGCCAAGTTTCGCACAACTACCTTTTCCCAACACTACCCAAAGAAAGAGTCCTCCATGAATATAAAAGTAACGCAATTGCCACAGACAGGTCCTTGGCCCACTGGTGATCCCTTTCTGTTTTGTGTCCATCATAATGATCAATATCCATCTGCAAATGAGAAGATGGGACCTAATGCATCCTTAGAAGGTCGTAACATGGGTCAGGATTTCGCAAATAAAGATGGCTGGAACATGTATCACGGATCTTCCATTCCCGGTTTTCCTCAGCATCCGCACAGGGGATTTGAAACTCTTACCGTTGTTAAGCAAGGTTTAATAGATCATTCAGATTCTCTAGGAGCAAGAGCCCGCTATGGTGATGGAGATGCCCAATGGTTAACTGCCGGTGATGGGATTGTGCATGCTGAAATGTTTCCACTGTTGAATCAGGAAGCTGGTAACCCTATGGACTTTTTTCAGATCTGGATCAATTTACCTGCAGTAAATAAGCGTGTTGACCCTCATTTCGCTATGTTTTGGGAGAAGCAAATCCCTAAGGTGAAAAATACGGATATTAATGGAAATATGACGGAAGTAACTGTGGTTGCAGGAAAATACCGGTCAAGTTCTGCACCAACCCCACCACCGAATTCATGGGCGGCAAACCAGGAGAACGATCTTGCAGTATGGGTGATAAAGATGGGTAAAGGTGCAAAGTGGAGTTTGCCAGCAGTCTCTGAGACTAGTGGACGGTCACTTTATGTAGTGAAAGGCAAAGGTGTGGAGATTGATGGACAGCCTATTCCAGAGAAATCTCGAGTAGAGATTCTCACGCCAGGAGCATTCAATATTGTAAGCGCTGGTAATGAAGTAGAACTATTGCTCCTACAAGGACGACCCATAGCCGAACCTGTGGCCCAGTATGGTCCCTTTGTCATGAATACTGAGGCTGAGATAAGAGAAGCTTATGATGATTATTCAAGAACTCGGTTTGGTGGTTGGAAGTGGTCAGAAAATGATCCAGTTCATGGGAAGAATCCTGAAAAGTTTGCTCAACTGATCGATGGAAGCGTGGATAAGCCTGTTTAAAAGAGAATTTTTGGGATATAAGAGTGGGCATTGTACGAAGCTCTGTTTCATGCTCTGCATGTAATTTTACCCCCTCCGTTCCTTTGGAGCACCTCCCCAAGGGGAGGACTAATTGCCGTTAATCAAGTATTTGCTAAGTATTATTTTCTCTATCGGTGGGAGAATCCCTTCTTGGGAGGGGTGGCACAGCGAAGCTGTGACGGGGTGAGTCTGTCCTCAAACAAAACTCTCTATCTCATATGATTCGTGTAGGACTTACTAAAAACAAAAAATCCCACCATAAGGCAGGATTTTAATGCGGGACCGACCAGGATCGAACTGGCGACCTCCGGCTTGACAGGCCGGCGTTCTAACCAACTGAACTACGATCCCCAAAGTATCAAACGACTTAGTCTTTCTTCTTGTACAATATAGCTACGGGAACAATCACCAGGTAGCCAATGAGTAACACGATGGGTGAAACAGTCAATGATTGAGTACTGTTTAACTCACCGGTTCCCATAAGAACGTAACCAAGAATTATGACAAAAAGCCCTGCTATGAAAAGGATATAATTTGTTTTTGTAAAAGGCAACTCGGAGAGCCAGTGTTTGCCGTCTTTGTTAACTTCATTTCCCATAGCGCGGCGAATATAGATGGCGCACAATAGGCGCGCAAATAAAAAGCTTAAATCTTGATAATTATTTACGAGCGTTGACATGCCAAAAGAGCTCTTATATATTGATCGACCATAAAAAGGAAAATGTACTTGAAAAACATCCCGCAGCTGAGCCTGGTAATTGTCACTATTCTGATCTTTTCGGGGATAACCAGTCTCTATTTTATTTTTGATTCACGACCCCAGAAACAGGGTGGAGCTGAAGTGGTTGAAATTGTGATCCAAGAAGGGGCAACCCTGAGCACAATTGCAGAGCAATTATATCAGGCCAACATTATTCGTTCACCAAATACTTTCAAAATAGCTGCCCGTTTGCTCCAGAGAACACGTTCAATCTACCCAGGTGTCTATACTTTGGATAACCGCCTGAGTAATAGTGAAGCTATTGCCGCCTTAGCCCATGCCAAAGCAACTGAGATCAGTATTACAATCCCTGAAGGGCTTAGATCTGATGAGATCATTAGTCTTTTGAGTCAGAAGTTAAAACTGGACTCCTTGAAAATGACAGCCTTGCTCACAGATCCATCTCTGCTTGAAATTGCTGGTGACGGATTTCAGCATTTGGAGGGAACACTTTTTCCAGAGACCTATCGTTTCTTAGAAAATAGTGATGAATATATGGTGATGAAAAGAATGGTGAGTCATTTTAGGGAAAGTATTGAACCTGAAATGCTAGAAAAGGCGGAACAATTTGGTTTCGACCTGCACCGTTTGATCACATTTGCCTCTCTAGTGGAAAAAGAAACAGCTCGTGAAGACGAGAGACGCATGGTGGCATCCGTTTATCATAACCGTCTAACAACCGACATGCTGATGAACTGTGATCCAACGATCATCTATATGTTGGTACAACAGGGAATCTGGAATGGAAATATCCAGAGGAAACATTTTAGTATTGATAACCCATATAATAGCTACATGTATAAGGGCTTACCGCCTGGTCCCATTGCAAATCCCGGCCTGGCAAGCATCTTAGCCAGTCTGGATCCCGCAGAATCAGATTTCCTCTATTTTGTGGGAAAGAATGATGGCTCCGGCGCCCACGATTTCTCAAAAACATTACGTGAACATAACAATAAAGTAAATCGCTATCAGCGACGGAGAACCAACCGTTGAGTAATATTTTAGTGGGATTAAATCCCCAGCAAAAAGCTGCTGTAGAAGCTCTGGAAGGTCCCGTACTGATCTTCGCCGGAGCCGGCAGTGGAAAAACACGGGTACTCACTCACCGCATTGCCCACATAATTAATAAGCAATTAGCGAGGCCTGAGCAGATACTCTCGGTGACTTTTACAAACAAAGCAGCAAAGGAGATGCGAAGTCGTATTGAAAATATCCTTGGAGCTCCTCCATTTATAAAGATGGGAACCTTTCATTCAATTTGTGCATGGATGTTAAGGCAGGATGCATTGTACCTTGGCTATGAATCAGGTTTCTCTATCTATGATGATGATGATGGCCAAAAAGTAGTTAAAAAGATCATGAAGGACTTGAATATTTCTACTGAGATGGTCAAGCCCAATGCCATTTTCTATGGGATAAAACAATTTAAGTCACAGATGCTCTCTCCAGATGAGGCTGCCGATCTGGCACTATCTACGCATGATGAGCGTGTGGCTAAAGTCTATGCACTTTACGAGACAGAGCTTAAAAAGAGTAGTGCCATGGATTTTGATGATCTGCTCCTTAAGCCACTGGAATTGTTCAAGAAAAATCCGCACATTTTAAAAAAATATCAAGATCGATTCAAGTATATCATGGTAGATGAATACCAGGATACTAACAAAGCTCAGTTCCTGTTTGTTGAGGCCTTGAGTCATGAGCATAAGAATCTTTGTGTCGTTGGGGACGATGATCAGTCTATTTATGGTTGGCGCGGTGCAGATATTGGCAATATTCTCGATTTTCAGCAACATTTTCCCGGTGCCAGGATATTCAAACTTGAGCAAAATTATCGGTCTACAAAAACCATTCTTAGTGCTGCTTCAGCTGTTGTGGCAAAAAATGAGAATAGAACACCCAAGGAGCTATTTACAGAGAGTGCTGATGGTGATGTGATCAAGGTTCTGGAAGGCCGCAATGAGCTTGATGAAGGCCGTCTTATCGTTGATGAGATTCAGACAGTATGTCGGGGGAATGGATACGGATTTCATGATATTGCCCTCCTTTATCGCACGAATGCCCAATCACGACCGCTTGAGGATGTCTTACGCCGGAATGGGATTCCCTATCAGATCATTGGGGGAACAAAATTTTACGACCGGATGGAAGTAAAAGATATTCTAGGTTATTTTCGTCTCATTGTGAATCCTCTTGATAATGTGAGCTTCATGCGCATTATTAATAAACCCACGCGCGGAATCGGCAAGACAAGTCAGGAAGCGATCAATGCTTTTGCGACCAATCAGGGAATCTCACTATTCTCGGCAGCAACGCGTGCGCAAGAAGTCGGTATGCCAACTCGGGCTTATAATCAAACGATCGAGTTTGTCAAATTGATCAGCAAGTATTCAGCATTACTGACAGAACTAAATCTGGAAGAGTGGGCACGTGTCTTTGTTGATGAGCTCGGTTTTGTCAAACAATATAAAGAGGAAGCCACCGCTGAGAGTGATGCTCGCCTGGATAATATCTATGAACTTTTAGCAGCTATTTCTGATTATGCCCAGGGCGTCGATGAACCAACTCTAGTCGGCTACATGGAAGAAGTGGCACTCCTGACGGATATTGATAAATATAATCACGACCAGCAACAGATCACGTTAATGACGCTACACAGCGCCAAAGGGCTTGAATTTCCGGTTGTGTTTCTCACTGGAATGGAAGATGGCCTGTTCCCTTTGCAGCGTGCAATTGATGAAACTGAGGCTTTGGAGGAAGAACGCAGATTATTTTATGTAGGCTTGACACGAGCCATGAAACGTGCATATTTAAGTGGTGCTCAAATGCGACAGCGGTATGGAGAGACGATGTATAGTCGTCCATCACGCTTCCTGGATGAGATACCGACACACTTATTAGAATATGGAACTAGAACAATTAGTGATTTCTCTCCAAAAGAGTATCGCAGAAATACAGCCACAAAGGTGACGAGAACGAAAACGACTAAGCCAGCTCCGAAAAGACAATCAATCGGCATGAAACGTGCCTTAGGAACCCTGAATTCGAGAGAAGAGGGTGTCTACGAGCCTGGTATGGAAGTTGGGCACAAGATCTTCGGTAAGGGTAAAATCCTCAACGTTGAGGGTACCGGACCGGAGGCCAAGGTCACAGTCATGTTCCAGGGTAATGTGAAAAAGAAACTCATTGCCAAGTTTGCTAACTTGGATGTAGAAGACTAAGCCTTAATTCGCAATCCGTTTAAAAGTTTTTTACTGAGTTGCCATCGCTTGTTCAATGGCTTCTTTCCCCTAGATTTGGTTATCTAACGGTAATCTAGTTATCCGCTTTCCTGTCAAGGCTGCTATGGCATTCATGAGAGCAGGTGGTGTTGGGGGAACAGGCGGTTCACCTGCACCGGTGGGAGCTTCAGTACTCTTAACAATATGTGTGCTGATTTCAGGCATCTCAGACATAGTTAATAGTGGATAGTTATGGAAATTGGACTGTCTCACGCGGCCATTTCTTATGGTGATCTCCCCATGTAACGCGGCAGTGAGTCCCATGACAACACCACCCTCGAGCTGTGCTCGAACCCCATCAGGGTTAATCACTGTTCCGCAATCAATTGCAGCAGTGATCTTTTCTACTTTAATTTTACCAACTTTATCGCGTGATATCTCAGCCACCATAGCTACATAACTCTGAAAAGAGTAATGAACTGCAATACCCATGGCACGATTCTTAGGCAATTTCTTACCCCACCCGGCTTTTTTTGCAGCCAAATTCAAAACACCAAGGTGACGAGGTTTATTTTGAAGGAGGTTTCGGCGGAAAAGGAGAGAGTCCTGTTTTGTAAGTCGAGCCATTTCATCGATCATACTTTCGTTGACGAATGCATTCTGGGTATGTGCTACAGATCTCCATGCACCAATGGGGACAGGCAATTTGGTCATAGCGTATGAGACCTTCTGGTGCTGGATAGAGTAGGCTAATTCGTCGGCTCCTCCAGTGAAGATTCCATGCCATCCATCTTCAGGTCCAGATAGTTTATGATTCCAAAAGAGAGCTTGATTTGAAGCATCAAGTCCAGCGGATACCTCATGTACAGTTGCTGGACGGTAAAATCCGTTTTTTATGTCCTCTGAGCGTGTACGTACCACTTTTACCGGAACTTTGGTATGTTGGGCTACTTCAACCGCATCAGTTACAAAATCTTGCTGAAGTCTTCGCCCAAAACCACCTCCTGAACGGAGCGTATGTATTTTTATTCGTTTATCCTTGAAACCAGTGACCTGTTTAGCACCCCGGAAAGCATTCCCAGGATTCTGAGTAGGCACCCATACTTCACATATCCCATCATGAATATGGGCTGTGCAATTATTTGGCTCCTGAGGTGCATGATCTAGATAGGGAACCTCAAAGGTCAGGTCGATCACCCTGTGAGCTTCTTCCTTAGCACGATCTGAATTGCCATCATCTCTAAGAATCGTACCCTTATGTGTCAGAGCTTCCCTGAGTTGTTTGGAGATATCTTCACTATCAAGTTTGTCAAAAGTACTGCTATTCCAATTCACATTCAGTTCTTTGCGACCTTTAAGTGCAGCACTCGTATTGGTAGCAATAACTGCTACACCAGATGAAATTGGTACCACTTTTATAACACCTGGGACTTTCAAGCTCTTAGAAGAATCAAAATCTTTCAGTGTGCTACCATATCGAGGAATTCGAGCAACAACAGCAGTTAGCATACCCTGGAGATTAAAATCATATCCAAATTTTAAACTTCCGTCAACCTTTGACAGGCCATCAAGACTTTTATATGCTTGCCCAATGATACGAAAGTTTTTTGGATCCTTAAGCTTGACTTTTTCAGGAATAGGTAGAGTCCGGGCATTAGCTACTAATGCTCCGTAATTTAATTTTTGTTTACTCTGTACGTGATAAACGAACCCTTCTTCGGCATAACATTCAGACTCATTGACTTTCCACTGGTTTGCTGCTGCTTGAATAAGCATGATTTTCGCAGTGGCTCCAGCTTTTCTTAAACGATCATATTGAGTGCGAACGCTGGCGCTACCGCCAGTGGTCTGAGATCCAAATATTTCATTAAGATCTCCCTGTACAACTTTGATTTTACTCCAATCCGCTTCCAGCTCCTCAGCCAGAATCATTGGCAAAGTAGTGTAGATCTTTTGTCCCATCTCACTGCGGGGCATAACAACGGTTACTGTGTCATCCTCACCGATACTCAAATAGGCATTTGGTGCAAAAGCAGAAGAAGTACCTTCTCTTTGTTCGCCACTTAATAATGACCAATTAAACCCAAGTACTAGAGCTATTGTGCTGCCAGAACTTAATTTTAAGAATTCCCGTCTGTCTAAATTATGGGTTGTGGAAGTCATCTTAGACCTCCTCTGCAGCTTTGTGTATTGCTTTACGAATTCGTTGATAGGTCCCACAACGACATAAATTGCCATTCATGGCCACATCAATATCCTCATCACTTGGATGTGGTTTTTTATTTAAGAGGCCAACTGCCGTCATGATTTGACCCGGTTGACAATATCCACATTGTGAAACTTCCTCATCCACCCAGGCTTCTTGCACCGGATGAAGTCCATCAGCGCCCAGGCCTTCTATGGTTAAAACATGTTTCCCGGAAATTTGGCTAATAGGAATTCTGCAAGATTGTTCAGGTTTGCCATCAATGTGTACAGTGCAGCTCCCACAAATTCCCATCCCGCAACTGTATTTCGTTCCGGTGAGGCCAAAATGATCACGAAGTACCCAGAGAAGGGGAGTATCAGGATCAATATTAATAGTTTCCATGCGTTGGTTAAGTTTAAAAGTAAGATCAATCATGCGAATTCCCTTTATCCATGTTTTCTGCTGTGGAGGAATGTAAAAATATTCATTTATAGGGGGAAGTGAATTTAATTAAGTCACAAACCTGATGTAAAACTTAAATGAGACTGAATTGCACTTGCCTAAATGAGAATGAGTCTTATCTTTATCGCGATAGGAGATAAGATAATGACTGCTACAGCAAACAAAGACCTCAAGGCAACCCTGAGAGAACACGAGCTTAAAGCCACTTCACAAAGAATAGCTTTGCTAAAGCTTTTAGATGGAACCCATGAGCATTTCGATGCCGAAGAAATCTATCTTGAGCTTAAAAAACGACAAAAAAATGTTAGCCGGGCAACCGTTTATCGCAGCCTGGAAGCGCTTGTAGAGCAGGATCTTGTCACAAAATTGGATTTTGGTGAAGGACGTATGCGTTACGAGCGCCATCAGGGGGATGATGAACACCACGACCATTTGATCTGTGAACAATGTGGTAAAGTTATTGAATTCTTCAATCTTGAAATAGAGGCGCAGCAGTTAGCCATCTGCGAAGAACATGACTTCACACCTTCTACCCACACTATGCATATTTTTGGAACCTGTTCTGAGTGTGAACAAAAAATCAATCCTAAATTAATAGATGTTCAACTTTAACAAAAAACCCCGCCACCAATTGTCGGACACATCGAAAGATGGACTCCGTCTAAGTGATTTAAAGCCTGGAGAAAAAGGGCGAGTCATTGAGATTGGCGGAAGTGAACAGTTTCGGATGCGTCTGATAGAAATGGGACTGATAAAAAATTCTGAGGTTTGCGTCGATAAATATGCTCCCTTGCTAGATCCCATTGAGCTCATTGTTAAAGGCTATCACTTATCAATTCGGGCTAAAGATGCCCAGAAAATTGCGGTGGAGCGTATTTCTTAGTTATGAATTTTAGTATCGCCCTTGCCGGTAATCCCAATTGTGGAAAAACAACAATCTTTAATGCCCTTACCGGTGCTCGTCAACATGTTGGGAATTGGCCCGGGGTAACAGTAGAACGCAAAACTGGACGCTATACCCATTCAGAGAATCAATTTGACGTCATTGATCTGCCTGGTACCTATTCATTGACTGCATTCTCAGCAGAGGAAACCATCGTACGTGAATTCCTTGTCAACGATGAGTCCGATGTGGTGGTCAACATCATTGATGCATCAAATCTGGAAAGAAATCTATTCCTAACTACCCAATTAATTGAATTAGGCCGACCCATGGTGATTGTCCTGAATATGATGGACATGGCCGAGGAAAAGGGTCTTGAAATTGATATAGAGACACTGGCTACCTTATTAGGAGCACCTGTGGTTACCTTGGTAGGTAGAACTGGGGAAGGTGTTGACCTTCTCAAGGAGAAGATCCTGAGAGTCGCCACTGAGCTCTCACAGAAAGCACGTCAGATTAATATCACCTACCCACGGGATATAGAGGCTGAGCTCCAGAAAATCACTTCACTTCTTGCGGATTCAGGTAAGAGTGATCACATGCTGCGCTGGACTGGTGTCAAATTACTAGAATCAGACCAGCAGGCACGAGAAGAGGTCCGATCCTCAGAGGAAGGTCCTAAGATCCTTGAACAGACTGCTACTTCCGTCGAAAGAATTGAACTTCTGTTCAAAGACACCGGGCGTGCCGTTATATCCCACGCTCGTTATGGCTTTATTCAGGGAGCTTTGCGAGAATGTGTTGTCGAAAATCTGAGTGTCACCTCTGACTACAGTCGCCAGATAGATCGCATCCTGACCCATCGATGGATGGGGCTACCCATTTTTGGACTGCTTATGTGGCTTATGTTCAAGGTCACCTATGATTTGGGAGCGATTCCCATGGACCTGATCGATACCGGTGTTGTTGCTTTGATGAATTTCTTATCCGGGTTGCTTCCTGAAAGTATGTTTGCCAGTCTGCTCATTGAAGGTGTTATCGGCGGTGTGGGTGCTATTGCCGTATTCTTACCCAATATTTTTATTCTCTTCTTTATTATCGCCACTCTGGAAGATTCAGGATATATGGCCCGCGTAGCCTTTATTATGGATAGGATCATGCATAATATCGGTCTCCATGGAAAAGCTTTTATTCCGATGATCATGGGGTTTGGCTGTAATGTTCCTGCAATCATGGGAACCCGTATTCTGGAATCCAGAAGAGATCGTATTTTGACCGTACTTATCAATCCCTTCATGAGCTGTTCAGCAAGACTACCGGTCTATATCTTGGTAGGAGGCGCCTTTTTCCCGGATAATGCCGCCACTGTGATCTTCTCTATGTATGTTCTGGGGATATTTATTGCCATTACCAGCGGCAAACTATTTAGTAAAACAATTCTCAAAGGTTTATCAAAGCCCTTTGTCTTAGAATTACCTCCTTACCAGCGTCCGACCCTGCGATCCTTAGGTCTCCACACTTGGGAAAGGGGATTCCTGTTTATTGAGAAAATGGGAACTGTGATCCTGGTTGGCTCAGTCTTGATCTGGGTCTTGGGATATTTTCCACAAGAAGTGCAGGTAACACGTGATTACGATTCTGAGAGGATTCAAATCTCACAGTCCTACTCTGAGGAAGTAAATAATCTGACGAAAAAATATGAGTTCTCTCTTGAAAAAGATAAAAGCAACTACCATTCTGAAATGATCGAATATGAAGAAAGTCTGAGCTATGCTGAATTACGCTCTCAGTTTGAGATTTTAAAGCTTCAATATTCAGGACAAGAGAAAACGGATCTCTTTGTGCTGCGGCAACAGGAGATTGGTGAGATCACAGAGCAGAAGTGGATCGGGAGGATCGGTAAAACATTTGAACCTCTTGTTGCGCCTCTGGGGTTCACCTGGCGTGAAAGTGTGGCTCTCATAACAGGCTTTGTTGCTAAAGAGATCGTTGTCTCAACCTATGGCGTGCTATTTGGTGTTGGTGAGGATGTAGATGAGAAAAACCGAGGTGTGATCACTAGTTTACGGTCATCAGGAATGACTCCACTGGTGGCACTAGGATTTATGGTATTTACCTTACTATATACACCTTGTCTAGCAACAGTTGCTGCCATTAAAAGGGAAACTGGAACCTGGGGATATACCATTTTTTCTATCGTCTATTCCTTAGGTCTGGCTTATAGCCTGGCATTCGGGATTAATTATTTTGGAGGCATGTTCAATTGGCTGAGTTAATTGATTCACTATTGGTAATAGTCTCTGTGGGAATCGCAGTTGGAGCTGTGATTAGATATTTTTGGATGCTTAATCGAGCTCCCAAAGATCAGCCAATAAGTTGTGGTGGCTGCAATGCTTCCTGCCATGACCCCGCACACCTATCTTAGAATACTCCTAAGACTTCTTATTTAACACCCAACAATATTGGAAGAATCTGACGTCCTGAGTGAAAACTCAACTCAGGGTGATCCTTGATGTAGAGAAATGTTGATGATCCACCATCAAAATTGACAACGTTTAGGCTCCCGGTAAAGATACCAGTCTCTAGTAAAACCTGCCCCAGTTCTTCCAGAGTCATCCCTGCGCCCAGCATGGTCTTTCTCACAACAATTACATAATGTTCTGTTTCATTTACTGTGGCAAAAGCTGTACGGGCGTGTTGTCCCATACCGTTAATAGATGCTCGAATATCCTCCATGCTGATTTGGCTGTCTCGAATGATCTGTGGGCCGGTTTGTACGATTAAATCGTAGCCCTGAGCCTGGTCTAATTCATTCAATCCAAAATAGCCAGCTCGATCCTCATCGTAATTGTAGGTAAAAAGAGTCGTTAGTTGTTTGTCTCCCTCCATCATTTCAGCATAGACAGAGTCCTGTATCTTCAGGTAACCCGCGTGCAAAAAGGAAAAGTTCGTAGGGAAGCCAGGTGCAGGAGAATCATAGTCAAAATAGGATCCATTGACTGCTAAAGAATAAGCTCTGTTTTTAGCAATATCCTCTAACGATTTGACTGGTTTCTGTAAGAACTCATACGACGATATCTCGGGAATCTTCACAATGGTCATATTGTGGTTATTTAGCGTGTAAATTGTTAGCTCACCTGACTCTTGCATCTGAATAGCAGGTGCCGGACTTTCTGATTTGGTACTTTGAAGATTACTACATGATAAGAATATGAAAACCAGAAAGATTGTCAAAAAAAAAGTAGTAATTTTCATGTGATACTCCAGATAAAGGTCAAGTTAAGCTCAACATGGGTTGATGATACGATCATAGGTATACATGACCTCAACGTTCATAGCCATATTACCCAATTCACCGATCAATAGATTTTTACTTAAGCCATAATGATCCAGGCATGTGCCGCAGCTTACGATTTTAGCTCCTTTGGATTCCAGAATTCTGAGGTAATCCAGAGCCTTTCCTTCATGAGTTGTGAGCATCACACCACTACTAATACACCCAATGACATCGACCTGTTGCTCAGATGCTGCCAGGTTCTTCAGAAATGCAATGAGTAGCTTTTTGCCCAAACTTCTCTCATCTGCACCAATCTTATCAGATTTTAAATACAAAAGATTCATAGGTTCTCACTAATATTTTTTTTCACCAACCCCAAGATAATCATCAATCTGGTGAGCTACTTCTTTGATCAATTTAGTGCGTTCACGATGCTCTAAAAATGCACTTTTAAACCCACTGATGATGAAATCCTTAAAATCCAGCATGTTGAAGTTAAATGTCTCATGAGCGAGCATGTATTCATCTACAAGGGAAACACCGCTAATGAGCCGATTGTCCGTATTAAGCGAAATCCTCAAACCGTAGTCATGATAAAATTTCACCGGGTGATTTTCGATCTTATTCAGTGATCCAGTCTGGTAGTTACTGGTGAGACAAACCTCAAGACAAATACGATGATCATTAATATAATTCATAAGATCACCATCTTCCCGTAAGCGTGTACCATGCCCAATTCGGTTGGCACCGCAATAATGGATAGCCTGATGGATGGATGCTGGCCCGTAGGATTCACCGGCGTGGAGAGTTACATTCACATTGTTATTTCGAATTAAATAAAAAGCCTCAAGATGATCTTTGGCGGGAAAATTTTCCTCTGCGCCTGCCAGATCATATCCAATAACGCCACGATACTTATAGGCGATGGCGAGTTCTGCCAACTGAATAGAAGATTCGATGGAAAAATTTCGAATTCCACAGATGATCACACCTGTACTGATGTTGAATTCTTTTTCAGCCTCATGCAATCCAGCAATAACAGCATCAAGTGACTCCATGGGAGTCATACCACGATCCTGATGTAGAATTGGAGAGTACCTTACCTCAAGGTGTCTCACATTTTCTTCAGTTGCATCCTGAGCAAGTTCAAATGCCGTCCTTTTTAGTGCTTCAGGGGTTTGTAGGACAGCTAGAGTGATTTGGAATTTTTCAATATATTCCTCAAGGCTCTTAACCCGATCCTGAACCGTGACAGCTTTGATCAACTGATCACGATCTGTAGATGGTAATTCAACTTTATCCTTTTTAGCTAAATCAAGAATGGTATCAACTCGCAGGGAACCATCTAAATGGCAGTGGAGCTCAGGTTTAGGGAGCTCTAACAGAAAATCTCTCCTCACCGGTTTCATCAATTTACTCCAGGTTCTGTTTTGTCAGTTTTTAGCGTCGTAATAAACCAAATTGCGATAGCGATCACAAGAATAGGTCCCAGCCATCCAAATCCACTAAAATTTGGCCACCAATCTTTATCAGCCGTAAGGAATATTGGCAATGCTACCAAAATACCCATAATGGCCTCTCCGGTAATCAAACCTGCAGCGAGAAGGAGTCCCTTTTTGCGAGTAGTGTCTGTGGCACCCATTTTATCGCCAAAATGTGCCAGCATTCCACCAATAAATATTGGAGTCGTGAGCGAGATTGGTAAATATATACCTACTGCTACTGCAAGAATGGGAATTCTGAAATCAGAACCATTTCTTTCCTGTCTGATATCTAAGGCAATAATGATAACGCCAATAATCGCCCCAGCTATTACCATGTCCCATGGCAAATTCCCTTGAAAGACACCTTCGGCGACAGCCTTCATCAGGGTTGCCTGTGGTGCAGAAAGTGTGGGAGAGCCTATTGTATAGGCTGTATGAAGAATATCCAAGACAACACCGAGGACGATGGCGGCACTCAGGACACCAATGACTTGCATGACCTGTTGTTTCCAGGGTGTTGCACCGACAATATGCCCTGTTTTCAGATCTTGAAGGTTATCACCGCCAATTGCGGCTGCATTACAGACAACTGCACCGACCATAATCGCTGCTGCAGCACCTTGCAGTGATCCAGAGCCAAGAATAGCCAGGAGCAGCAGAGAGGCAAATAAAACCGTTGCCACCGTTACACCTGAAATTGGATTATTCGATGACCCAACCACACCAGCCATATATGCTGCTACAGCTGAGAAGAAGAATCCAAACACCATCATGATAATTGTGATTAAGACCGCTAACTGTGCCGTGGGAAGAATATCGTTGTAGATCATGAAAACAGGTATCATAAGTACTAGGAGAGCAATACCCACATACTTAATAGGGATATCGTTTTCCTCACGAATTGGAGCTTCACCATTTTTAATGGCACTGTAGGTCTTCAGGCTTGCCTGGATACCAATCATGAGTGGTTTGAATAGCTTGATCAATGACCAAATTCCACCAACTACCATGGCACCAACGCCCATGTATCGGATTTTAGTATCCCAAATAGTATTGGCTGCTTCCATTGCATCACCCTCAAAACCGTAAATTGCAGTGTAGATTGGAATAGCAACAAACCAGGATATTAGGCCACCTGCGAAAACTAGAATACTAATGTTGCGCCCTACAATGTAGCCAACAGAGATCAGAGCTGGAGAGAGGTCCAGGCCAAACCCAAAAACGGATCGACCTAAATGGGTTGCTCCTTCCAACGCGGAATGCCATAGGGCAAATCCCTGCTGCCCAAGTTTCATGGAAGCTGCCGCCAGACCAGCAAAGGTTAAGAGTCTTAGACCTCCTTGAACTTCATCTTCTGAATCTGTATCGCTAGCGTGACCTGCACGAAGAACTGCTGCAGTTGCTATTCCTTCCGGATAGGTCAGTTTGGCTTCTACAATCAACGCCCTTCGAAGGGGAATCGTGAATAGAACGCCAATTAATCCTCCAACGCTAGCAATTTTGGCCACTTCGAGATAATTAAATGTTTCCCAATAACCCATAAGGAGTAGGGCCGGTATGGTAAAAATAACACCTGCAGCCAGTGACTCGCCAGCTGAGGCGGCGGTTTGGACAATATTATCTTCAAGTATATTGTGGGTCTTGAACATTCTCAAGACACCCATACTAATAACAGCGGCAGGTATAGAAGCAGAAGCGGTCATTCCAGCAAAAAGCCCTAGATAGGCATTGGCTCCAGCCAACACCATTGACAATAGAATTCCAAGGAAAACAGCTTTAACGGTAATTTCAGGTAATGGTTTACTCACAATATCCCTTTCAGTAAATTTTTGATACCAAAGATAAGTGAGATTGAAAAGGGGAAAAGCGGTATTTACTTAAGGTCTCTTTTGTAGGATGATTGCTTATAAGGCAGAAAATGTTTCATAATAAGTCAGCCATTTCAGACTTGCTTCATCACTAGGGAGGAAAAATTTATGCCTGACACCTGCTACTCCGATGGAGATAGAGTTGTAGTAATCTTGTGTGCAAATAGTTATTTCATCCAGATTCCACGATTGGAATATTCCTGTATTCTTGAATAGAACCACACGATTGTTAGTTAAAACTAATTCCAGATCAATGCTTGTTTCAACGCCAGTTTCATCTGAATACTTGTTAAGCGACGATTTCAGAAAAACATTTTCCTCAGGCAGTAGATGTAGCTCCACCAAATCTGTGATTGGAGAACTCAGAACGCTCTTGCCGATGTCATCTATCCATGAAATAAGTGTGTGGGCAGCCATGCTATTTTGATTTACCAGGGTGTAATCAGTTTCCATTGTCCAGGTTGTGTTGCAGTGACTACAGATTATCTCAGTCCCTGATTTAGGTAAAATTGTTCCCCTGGATTGACACTCAACGCAAGCCCAGAGCAAATCTTGTATGCCTCTTGTGATTGCCTTACTTTTTACAGGACGAAAGACCTTAGGTTGAGCGAAGATTGATCTTTGGATGCGTTCCTCGAGAATATTTAAGTCAACTTGTGCATCGAGCCCAATTATAGGATTAATGGTAACTGAAACTTCCCCATGACGTCGTCTTGAATCCCAACGGGGCCATATCTCATAGGCTCCATCAAGATGGACGGGTAAAATTGGGACTTTACAACGTTGAATCAATTTTAATGTCTCAGTTAGGATGGGCAGAGGAGATCCATCAATTGAACGGCCTCCTTCGGGAAAGATACCAACAATTTCGCCCTTATTGACCATTCGTATCATCGTGCGAATAGATTTAAGGTCTTGACGGTGCCTGCGCATTGGAAAGGTGCCGATTCCCTTGAGCAAAAAGCGCATAATTGGCGTAGTAAACACATCTGCAGTAGTTACAAACCGGGTTTCAAATGGTATGAAAATACCAAAGAGGAAGGGATCCAAATAACTCTCATGATTGGCAACAATAAGGAATGGCTTGTCATGCGGAATGTGCGCTTGTCCCGTGACTTTGATCTTGTACCAGTTTTGGACAAAGAGTCTTCCAACAACCCATATCAACTGTGGTAACAAACGCAATTGTTGGTTCTCATGAAGCGCAAATTTCCAGTGCCAGAATGGTGTGTTTTGCTTGTATTCAGCGTATCGCTTACCAAAAGTTTTAGATAAATTGGATTCCTGAATGGTTAATAAATAGAGGGCGCTAACGAGTATTAGACCTAACCATACAGGTAGTACAAGAGGGTCAAGGCCATAATTAAGGATGAGAATACCTAGATGGTATACTGAAAGAGACCAGAAAAAGGGGTGACGATTCCGAGCATAAACTCCAAGCTCGACCAGGCGAGTTCTCGCCTTACACAAATGAGCATTTGCTTCACCAAATCGTAATATAAGCAGATCAGAGTAAAGCATACCTAGGAAACCAATGATCAACATACTCCAGGAAAATGAAGCGGATAAGAAATCAACTCCAAACTCGGACTTATTAAAATTGGCCAAATGTAGGGCTAAGGGGAGAGCTGCTGTTTTAAGCAAAAATCCAAAAATATTGCGTAAATTATTCACAAGCCTCATCATGGATGCATATTAATTGAAATTAATCCTAAGTGGATAAAAATATGTCCAGTTTAAAATCATGAAAAATGGTCTTATGCCCTTGCCCTTCGCCTAGTGAAGCATATATTAGGCTTCAGTTTTCAGACGCAAGGCAAAAGTAATTAAGTGTACAACGAGTTGATTTTAACGCACATGCATGAATGTGCTAAATGGAATCCCATACAATGAAATTTGAAACAGAGATTAAAAAAGACACCCTCATAGTACGGGTTCAAAATACGACTTTTGATATCCGTGGTGTTAAAGCCTTTAAACGCGATATATTTTTAGCAATCGCAGAGAATGAATTCAAACACATCATGATCAATATGGAGAATGTCCGCATGGTGGATAGTACTGGTCTTGGTGGGCTTCTTTTTGCAAAGAGACAAGCAACAATTAAAGGCGGCACTTGCTACATTGTTAAACCTCAACAAAAAATATTGTCCCTGATCAAAATATCGAAGCTGGAAGATGTTTTCGAAATTATAGATGATGAAAAAGTGGCATTGAAGAAATAGTTTCTTAAGCCTGAGATTATAAAAAAAGCGACTCAAGGTCGCTTTTTTTATGGGTTTCCCCTAAAAGATAACAGGGACAGCTAAAATCTAGAAGCGGGGGAATACGACCAGACCGATGTCCCTGTAAAATACGTGATAAAATTAGTAACAAATAGGCGTATGTCAATAATTTATATTGCTATTATCAAAGAAAAAATCAAATAATTCCATGGAAGATGATTCGGTGCTTGAAGCGACTGGACAATTCGCTATTTTTAGGGGTGTTCTCGTGATTGCTAGGACTGATCAGAATAGGAGTACTGTATATGCTTATTAGACGACAGATGGTGACTATAGGAGTAGTGTTGTTTTTGCTAAGCATCACCTCGTGTGCTTTTTTTAGTGAATATTCAAAATTGGAGCGAAGTGCCAGAGAAGCATATGGACGTGCTGATTATGATACTGCGGTCTACATGCTAGCCAACAGTCTCCAAATCAACCAAAGCTATGAAAAGAGCCAAACTCTGATCGCAGATGCCTTCCTTATGGCGAACCGAGTTCGTGATAATCGTATCCAAGAGCTTGAAGCCAGTAAAAAGCAATTCAAATACGATAGTCTTGTAAGAGAATACCAAAGCTTGATGAACCTTCATGATGCGGTGAAGGTGCTGCCACCTATCCGTCATCCGAAAACAAGTGTAGTCCTTGAGTTCACCATAATTGACTATTCAGATAATTTAAAGAATGCGAAGGAGATGGCCGCTGAATCACATTATGTGGCAGGTGAAAGCCTATCAAATTCTGAATCTATGGATGATCAGAAAGCTGCCGCCAAGGAATTTAAGCGAGCTCTGGGTTTTGTCACTTCGTATAAAGATGCTGAAGAGCGCTACACTTCGAGTCGAAAAGCTGGAATCAAGCGAGTGGCTGTCTTTCCTTTTGAGGATCTCAGTGGAAAGCGGAAACGCTATGGATCGATTGAGGCTTTTGTGGTTGATCAGATGGTGAGCTCGATCATGAAGGATCCCTCTGCGACTGAATTTCTTGAGTTGGTCAGTCGTGATCAACTGGATCGGGTTCTTGCCGAGCAAAAATTGGGTCTGACCGGTATGGTTAACGAAGAAACTGCCATGGAAGTAGGCGCTATCCTTGGTGTCCATGAGATCATCACTGGTAAGATCACCCAAATTATCTACACGCCGGTTCAAACGGTGCATCGTGAGTTTACTGAGACAAATCGAGTGGTGATCAAGAAAGAAAAATATAAAGATAAAGAGGGGAAAACTAAAACCCGCAAAATCTATGGTGATGTAGAAGCGCGAGTTAAACATTTTACTCGGACCACTAAGACAGTTATCAAAGGTTCTTATAAGATTGTTGATGTGCGTACCTCAAAATTGATTCGCAGCGAGTCATTTGAAGGGAAGTCAAGTTTTAGTACAGAGTGGGCAACATTCCGAGGGGATGAACGGGCTTTAAAATACAATACCAAGAAGTTAGCTAGGAGGGGTGAAACAGTCGCTCCGGTGGCTGATGAGATGGTAAGTCGTGCTGCGATGGACCTGGCAAATAGCCTAAGTGCTACCTTGAAGATATATGCTCGCTAGCACTGGAATATGGTATAGAGATATAGGATGATGGCAGTGTCATCCTGAGCTTGTTGAAGGATCTCGGCCCTTTTGTATAAATGAACTTGAAACTAGGCTAACATGGACAATTCAAAACTAACTGCAATTCTACTACTTTCATGTCCTGATAGAGTAGGACTGGTCTCGAAGATATCAAATTTCATCTCAGAACATGATGGCAATATACTTGATCTGTATGAGCATGTGGATCGGGAGGAAAAGATGTTTTCCATTCGAGTGGCCTGGGATATGAAACAGTTTTCCATACCGGCAGCCGAGCTAAAAAAGACATTTGCACCTATTGCGAATGAATTCAAAGCAACCTGGGAGATAAAATTCCTGGAAAAGAAGCGGAAAGTGGCCATATTTGTTTCAAAATATGACCATTGCCTGGTAGAGCTGTTGTGGCGCCATAAAAGCGGTGAATTTCCAATTGAAATACCGCTCATTATTTCAAATCATGAAACTTTAAGACCTTTGGCTGACCAATATGACATTCCCTTTCACTACTTTCCCATTGATCAGGATAACAAAGCAGATCAAGAGGTGGCGGAACTTAAGGTGCTAGCTGAGAATGAGATCGATACCATCGTTCTAGCTCGTTACATGCAGATCATATCACCACGATTTGTGAACCAGTATCCCAGTAAGATCATCAATATTCATCATTCATTTTTACCGGCCTTTATTGGTGGAGATCCTTATCGACAGGCCTATCGGCGGGGAGTCAAGATTGTAGGTGCCACCAGCCATTATGTCACTGAAGAATTGGATGAAGGACCTATTATTGACCAGGATGTGATTCGAATCTCCCATAAAGACACCATGAAGGATCTTATCCGAAAAGGTAGGGATCTAGAACGTCTAGTCTTGGCTCGTGCCCTCCAACTTCATTTTGAACATAGGGTTTTAGTCAAGGGAAAGAAAACCATTATTTTTGAATAACGATCATGAATATTCATGGATATTAGAATGTCAAAATTAAAAGAATTAATAAAATCACCACATATTCATATCGCATTGGCTACGGGATTCAGTATTATAATTCTAGCCTATTTTTCAAAAAAGATTTTGACTGAACCCCTAAGCTATCTTCAATTAGCTTTGCCACCCTTCATAGCCACTATTTATGAATCTCTGTTTGAGAAAAATAAAGAATCCAAATTTCTTACCACTTGGTACTGGGTCGTTGCTATTGTTGCCGCGACAGCATTAGTAATTGTGTCTTCCTGGAAATAAAAATTAGTCTACATCCGGTTTAAAGTATGAAAAGATAACCACGGCTAAAAACGCGATCACAAACGCTGAAAAACGGGCAGTTACCCAATCTCCAAATAGATCGACCACAGTAAATAGTGTTCCGGATACCATTCCGGCAATCACACCAGCTTTACTGACTTTTTTCCACCACAGGGTGAGTAACAGGGCAGGTCCAAAAGAAGCGCCCAAACCACCCCAGGCGTAACTCACCATTTCGAACACTAGATCAGTAGATTGCCAGGCCAGATAAAAAGCGATCAAGCCAATCACGATAGTGAAGAGTCTACCTAATAGTAAAAGATTGAATATTTGTTTAAGACCTTTGAAATAGTTGGCGATCAAATCCTCTGTGAGTACTGTTGTTGAAACAAGTAGTTGGCTATCTGCAGTTGACATCATGGCTGCGATTGCGCCAGAGATGAATATTCCGGCAACCCATGGGTGGAGTAAGTTCTGAGCCATGATAGGCATGAGCTTCTCTGGATCGGGTAGAGCCGCAACAGACTGGAGTAGTTGTCCTTCATAGATTAATGTTCCGGCGGTAAGTAGGAAATATCCTGTTAGACCAATAAACATACTCCCAAAAAAGGCAGGCACCGCCCATGAAATAGCGATGCGGCGGCTGATCTTAATGTTCTCGACTTTATCAATGGCCATATACCTGGTAATTAGATGAGGTTGTCCCATATATCCCAATCCCCAGCTCAGCCCACCGATGGCAGCGGCTAAAGCTGCCATGCCCGCTTTACCACCATACAGGCTCGCAGGATCAAGACTAAACGATGTCGCAGGCAATGCGTTGATCTCGATAAAGGCCACAATGGGCAAAATAACCAGAGTTCCGATCATTATGATACCCTGGACCAGGTCGGTCCATGCGACAGCCAGGAAACCCCCCATAAGTGTGTAGAATACAATGATAATAGCTCCCAGGAGCATCCCCTGTAACTGGGTAATGCCAAAAGTGACATTTAAGACCTTGCCGGCACCGGAGAATTGTGCTGCAACATAGAAAGTGAAAAAGAAGGTAATGATAAGTGAGGCTAGAATTCTTATGGTACCCTGTTCATCCTTAAAATGTTTTGCGAATAACTCAGGTAAGGTGAGAGCAGCATATTTTTCAGTGGCCTGGCGTAAAGGTTTAGCAATGATTAACCACGAAAAGATGATTCCCGTGACGCAGCCAACAACTGTCCATAACTCGAGTAAGCCTGCCACCAAGGTAGCACCAGGTAAGCCTAGAATTAGCCATGCTGATTCACCTGAAGCACGTTCTGAAAATGCAATTACCCAGGGTCCCAATCGGTTCCCACCTAATGCAAAATCTTTCATAGATCGGGTCAGCTTGGCTGTATAAACACCAACGCCTAATATGAGAATCAAGTAGAGGATAAAACCAAGGGTAACCGGGTCCATAGTAACTATTCCTTACACAATGTATTGAGGATCAAGATTTTGGTCCAAGGTAAAATATTTGTCAGTAAAGAGGAGGAGAAAATATTGAACTCAGAATAGAGAATAATGAGTGAAGAATAGTGAAGTGAATTAAGAAGTTAGATCCTCAAATTGAAAATCCAGGACTTTCGAACTTTAACATCAGCCACAACACACGTTGCGTCTCAGCGTTCTCTGTGAGAGGCAACTGGCAACTACATCTGTTAAAATACTTTAAAGTAGACTAATTGATAAAACTCTTAACAGCAGGTGGGAAAATGTCTAAATTCAGTGAACAATGAAATCTAAAATCTGCCTCAAATATCATCAAAAGTTTCTAGCAATATTTGCTCTATTCATTGGATTGGCTTTTGCCCAAGTCGATAGTAGTCAAACTACTCTTCCATTTGATAGTCAGCTCTTACGCTTGAAAGTTCCGGAAGCCTTTCAAAAATCTAGCCTCAAACTAGAGGTCTTTGCAGATTCATCATGGCAACTATACCGCGGGAATGAAGCTTTGGATCTAATCCAAGCACTCCAACTTCTTGATCTTTCTGATAAATTGGCTGAATATGAGAAGCATGTGAAGCTGGCCGCTAAATATGACTGGGAGTACCGTGCACGAAGAGTATTCGGTTTGATTTCCAGTGTGGGCGGTGTGACGTATTTAGCCTTCGTATGGAAAAAGGGTTGGGTCTACCAGATTCCTGGATATGTCGCCCTTATAGTTGGTGGACAACGACTATGGGAGAGTCGGAAGGTGGAGGTGAAGGCGCTTCGAGAGCAGTACTTTATCAGATCCATACTAAATCCTTCTGAAATAGAATTCTTGGTAAAGGACTATAACTTCAGGCTTTATCAGTATCTATCAACTGCGGGGATACAATTCCGTGATAACTAGATTGGTTACTAAATTTGCTCTTCTCACCCTTTTATTCTCAACTCTTTTTGGGTATGAACTGTATCATAATCCACCTGAGAAATTCTTGCAGGGTGTACCGGGTCAAATGGAAGTCCTGACTCCACACTTTCTGCCCGATCCCGATTATGTGAAACTCTATCTACGCGGGACTAACCAGAGCAGTTATCAAGAATTGCATTTTTATGAGTTTGAAGGTGCCTGGTTTTGTGATATACCTGCAGCTTATATGACAACAGATACATTGAGCTATTATATAAGCGCTTCATTTGGACCAGCTGGACTTGCTGCATTTCCTACTCAAGACCCTGAAATTCATCCTCAAAAGATTCCATTAGTAAAATTTATTCTAAGGAATGGTAAATTATCGCCCATTTTGGTTAAAGAGAGCGTGGTAGATTACACCGTAACTCCCTGGTCACCAAAACCAGCATTTAGATCAAATAATTTCCCTGTAATTTATGTTCCAAAACCGAATCGAGCCTTTATTGAGGGTGGGTATATTAAGATCATTGGAAATAAGCAATCTACCTTGGAAGACCTGGTAAGATCTATGATGTATCTTTGTCTGCAGGAAAATGCAGATGCTATTACAGGAATCAGGTACTCACTCTTATCTGACAAGCCTGATTTGAGTACGGTAAAAGGACATATTGAACTTGAGGGAGTTTACTTAAGGCGAGTTCAAAGTAAATGATGCTTCTACCACATGTAATATTTGCCTGAAGCGCTAATTCTGCCTAGTTTAAGGCACCTCGGTCATAGTGAGTATACCGAGATACTGATCAAGACAAAATTCACAGGAGAGTTGTATGCCGGATAAAAAAGAAGAAGTCCAAGAACCCGTTGAAGTTCAGGAAACTGTTGATTTTGACAACTCCGAAAGTCGAATGAAGTTTTTAAAATCTCAATTGAATGACCTCCTTGATGGTATCAACAATGTCTATGGTCAGGACCTCATGGAAGAACTGCTTAAACGTCTTGAAAAAACTGTGGAAGAGTTTAATACTGAAGTTAGCAGTTTGATCATTCGTCTCAAGGATGGGAAGATTCTCGATGTTGAAGAAACCCCAGAAGAATCTATTGATGAAGAAGCAATAGTTGCTGAAGAGGGCGAAGATGAAGACCCTGAGAAGAGTTTTGAGCAACAAGAAGCTGATGATTCTGATATCATTGCTCGTATGCGAGCTCGCGTTACCAAAGATTAACTAGATTTATCATTCATTGAGAACCGACCAAAATTCCACACCCCCTTCTGTACAGGAAATGGGTGTGAGGATATTGAATAACTTGGCACGCGTGAAAAGCTATATCGAGATACTCAAGTTGGAAATTGATACTCCTGATAAGGTTGGACCTGGTACACCTCGGCAAGAGTGGCTAGAGGCTACAAATGCCCTGGAAAAGAGCTTAATTGAGCTGGATAGATATTTGAGAGCCAATGAGCTGGGAGCTGATCATGAGTGATAATCTAAGCATGTCTCAAGTTGCAATGATCATCAAAGGATTCGATTCAGAACTGAGACAAGCTCTCCAAACATCTCGGTCTGGCTTATTTCGGAAAGCCGGTGGAGATCTTTATGTAAGGGAAAATGTCCCACTTGGACAGACATATCAAGAAGAAGTGATCGGCATTTTTGCAGATTCCACAGACCTGGATTTTTATTACAAATTATATCTGAATGAGTAGAATTGATTCCCTGCAAACAAGTGTATTGGAGTACTATTTGCTTTGAGTACGGGAGTAGGTAAAATGAATTATATTAGGATTGAAATAGGAGGAAATGATGTCAGATAAAATGGCCATGGTCCCAGCGGCAGTGAATGAAACCATTCTGGAATACACACCTGGTTCCCCCGAGCGCGTAGAATTAATCGAAACTTTGGAGAAGATGAAATCGGAAGTGATTGAAATTCCGGTGATCATCGGTGGTAAAGAAATATTTACAGGCAATACTTCAACTAACGTAATGCCTCATAATCATAAACATGTATTGGCTAATTATCATATGGCCGGTCCTAAGGAAATAGCTCAAGCTATCGAGGCTTCACTTGAAGCTTGGAAGACTTGGTCAGTCATGACCTGGGAGAGTCGCGTTGCTATCTTTAAAAGGATGGCGGTACTTTTAGCCCATCCATACGGACATATTATTAATGCTGCCACTATGCTGGGACAAAGTAAGAATGCGTATCAGGCTGAGATCGATGCAGCCTGTGAGTTGATAGATTTCTTTAATTTTAATGCACAATATCTTCAGGAGATATATAAACAGCAGCCACCTCATTCTCCCACAGGTACCTGGAACCAGGTTGAGCATCGCGCACTGGAAGGCTTTGTATTTGCCGTAACGCCTTTCAATTTTACTTCCATTGCAGGAAATTTGCCAACAGCGCCAGCACTGATGGGAAATGTTGCACTTTGGAAACCCGCTTCTTCATCTGTCTATTCGGGCTACTATCTCATGAAAATGTTTAAAGAGGCAGGTTTACCAGATGGTGTAATCAATTTTATACCTGGAAAAGGGTCCGTAGTTGGTCCCAAAGTGATGGAAAGTAAACATTTGGCAGGAATCCATTTTACTGGGTCCACAGCAGTCTTCCAAAGTATGTGGAAGACAGTTGGTGACAATATTTCTAAATATAAAACTTATCCTCGTATTGTAGGAGAGACAGGTGGCAAGGACTTCATTGTGGCTCATGAATCTGCCAAGATGGAGGTTCTGCGTACAGCTGTAATTCGCGGTGCTTTCGAGTATCAGGGGCAAAAATGTTCCGCAGCTTCACGTATTTATATTCCTAGCTCAATTTGGGTGGACTTCAAGGACAGCTATATTGATGAAGTTGGTAAGATCAAAATGGGTGATGTTGAAGATTTTGGTAATTTCATGAATGCAGTGATCGACCAGGGCGCTTTTGCAGATATCACTGCCTACATCGACTATGCTAAAGAGCATGAGAATGCCGAGATAATCACAGGCGGAAATTATGATGATTCCGTTGGCTATTTTATTGAGCCGACAACCATCCTAACCACCGATCCTCATTTTAAAACTATGGAAGAGGAAATATTTGGACCTGTAGTAACAATCTACGTCTATGATGAAACTTGGGAAGAGGTCCTTGAATTGGTTGATAGTACAAGTCCCTATGCATTGACTGGTGCAGTTATCTCAAATAATCGTGAGGCTACAGAGCTGGCAGTTGAAAAATTACGTCACAGTGCCGGTAATTTCTACATCAATGATAAACCCACAGGGGCTGTAGTAGGTCAACAACCGTTTGGTGGTAGTCGTGCCTCAGGTACCAATGATAAGGCCGGATCTATCTTCAACCTGATCCGTTGGGTGTCTCAAAGAACCATCAAGGAGAATTTCTTACCCCCAACTGAATTTCCTTATCCCTTTATGGATAAAGAATAACTGTAAATTGATAAGCAATGCGAAGGGTCAAATGGGAAATGGCCAAGCGGGGATTCAAATCCCCGCCTAGTTGAGCTCACTGCTCCCTTCGCAAGGTTACATAATCATATGAATAATATTGAACAACTCAATATTTCCGGTAGGAAAATTCTTCGGCGTCCACCTGTTGACCCGACTCTCTCAAAGGGAACTTTAATCATGCTCCATGGATATGGGGCAGATGAATATGACCTGATGGGTTTGGCAGCATATTTTGATGAAAATTTACAAGTTTTAAGCATTCGGGGTCCCGGTTCAACAGTGCATGGTGGAGCCTCCTGGTTTGATATCGATATGAATGTTGATGGAAGCTTAAAATTTAATACTGGCCAGGCATTGGAGAGTGCTGACAGCATTATTGATCTCATTCAGGTCTTGAGAGAGCAAGGGATTATCACCGATGAAAAGATAATTCTGGCTGGGTTCAGCCAGGGTGCAACCATCTCTCAACTTGTGACCCTGCAAAAGCCTGAAATAATCAAGGCTTTGTTGATTCTGAGTGGTCGGTTGACTGATGAAGCGACGGAATTACTTGAAAACCAGGAAGCACTCACAGGTTTACCTGTCTTTGCTGCACATGGAGCTCACGACAATGTGATCCCCATCGAGTTTGGAAGACAGATCGTGTCTTTCTGGGAAAAGTTGCCTGTACAGTTGGAAACACATGAATATCCCATGGGTCATGAGATATCACAAGACGAACTTGTTCATATTCAGAATTGGATGGGTTCAGTCGTTTTTACCTGATTGTCACAATCGCTACTTAATGTACGATATATATTGTCACCAATCTTATAAACAACTATCTATTAGATAGGAGGATTTATGAAAAATATCTATGTTGCTATATTATTTATTATTGGTGTTGTCTTTCTTGGATGTAATGAGAAAGAAAAGATACAGGATGTGAAAGTTGCAGAACCTACGCACGTAATCTCTGGAAAAGTACAGGGTGGATATCGTACACTTACCGTAAAGCTTATTGGAGAACATTTAGATCTGACAGTCTATCGCGGCGATTATATTAAATTTATTTTGGATGATGATGGGGCAGTGGAAGATGCGTATCAACTTGAAATACCAGATCTTGGTATGAGTGCTAATCTCAAAGACGATACTGAGGACCGGCCCTATTTCAAGATGAAAGTCATAGGCCAATATCAAATTACCATTGGTGAACGTTCAGGTACAATTGAAGTTGTCGAACTCACTCAGGCAAATTATACAGAGCTTTCAAATGAAGAAGCTTATGAGTTGCTGGATAAAGAAGAGCGCCCTTTTCTACTTGATGTCAGGACACGAGGAGAATTCAATAGAGGATATATTGATGGTGCTGTTCTTATTTCTCTACAGGAAATCCAGCGACGAGTCAATGAACTTGAGATGTATAAGAATCAACCCATTCTTATTTACTGTGCAACTGGGAACCGGAGTACAACTGCTTCAAAAATACTTTTGGACAATGGATTTAAGAATGTTATGAACTTGCGTCGTGGAATTGTTGGCTGGGCGAGAAATGGATATGCCACTAAACTTTGATCACAGGAATAAAATTTGGCACAAAAAAAGGAGAGCAGGCTCTCCTTTTTTTATTAAAATCTATACAATTCAGATTAGGCTACGTTCAAACAAACTTCACAAGTGCCCTCTAGCTCTAGATTGATGGTACTTATTTTGAAATTGGTGGACTTTGTGAAAGAATCAATTGTAGCTGTGTCCAAGATATCCACATCATACCAAACACCACATTCGGTACAACGGAAATGGTCATGATCAGAAGTGTTACCATCATATCGGATAAGTGTTTTATCTTTTATCATGGAAATTTGGCCGTTTTCCACAAGCTGATTTAGGTTACGATAAACTGTACCTAGACTGATATTAGGAATGATTTTTCTAGTCTCGGCGTAGATCCACTCTGCATTTGGATGTGTCATGGTTTCTTTGACAATGCTATATACAGTATTTCGTTGTTCGCTATATCGCTGTTTTGTTTTCATCATCGCCAAACTAATAATAAAAAGGTAGTTTACAACTTATTAGTAATAGTTACTGATGGTTTATCTCTTCAGTATTGACTAGACTGCTGGATAGTTATTGCGTGTCTGTACCGTTTTAAGCCTGTGTAGCCCGCCAAGACTGAATTACTCGATCCGTTTGTTGGGCTTCATGCGCAATGGCACGAGTGAATCTGTATTCAATAAAGACTCAAAATTGGGAAAGTTATTCCCCAGTTGTTCTTGCATTCTATCTTTCAATGCTGACTGAAGATTAATTGAATTATCAGTCCATGGTCAAGCCAAATAAAACGTGAGCAATTTAAAACTTTACTCAAATGAAGGTAATATTATGTTTCATAGACACTTACGCTAGAAAATATATTTTACTTTTAGCAATAAAATATCTCCGCAAAGACTGCTCTCGGGCATTATATTTGCACCTAGTAAAGGTGGTATATTAAAAATTGTTAAAATGCTGTCAGTTTGTCGAAATATTCTCTAGAATTAATCATCTTATGATATTTTGCTTACGGGGGAACGAAAAAATAAGGAGCACAAAATATGTCGATATTAAAGAAAAGAATGGAAGCACTTATTCCACCCTTTCGCGAAGAAGTTGCAACTATTCGCAAAGAGCATGGCGATAAAAAATTATGTGATGTAACAGTCGCTCAGGCATATGGTGGTATGCGTGGAGTTAAGGTAATGATTACTGAAACATCCGCTCTTGACCCAGATGAAGGAATTCGATTCAGGGGTTACACAATACCTGATTTACAAAAAGAATTACCACATGCTGCAGAAGGGGAAGAGCCACTTCCAGAGGGTTTATTCTACCTGTTAATGACCGGTGAACTCCCAACACAGGAAAATGTAGCCGAGATTAGTCAGGAATGGCGGGAAAGGGGAACTCTTCCGGAACATGTGTACAAAGTAATTGATGCACTTCCAAAAGATACGCATCCTATGACCCAGTTCTCTGCGGGAATCGTGGCTCAGCAGACTGAATCCATTTTTGCCGCTGAATACCGCAAAGGTATCAAGAAAGAAGATTACTGGAATCCCGTGTACGAAGACACGATGAACTTGCTTGCCCGTCTGCCGGCGTTAGCATCATATATCTATCGAAGATCCTATAAGGATGGAGCAATTATTCCAGCCGACCCATCGTTGGATTGGGGTGGAAACTTCGCACATATGATGGGATATGATACCAAAATGTTTCGTGAGCTCATGCGCATCTATTTAACCATTCATGCTGATCATGAAGGTGGTAATGTTTCAGCTCATACAACACATCTGGTCGGCTCGACCCTATCCGATGTATACTACGCCCTCTCTGCTGGAATGAATGGCCTGGCAGGTCCACTCCATGGACTAGCAAACCAAGAAGTCCTTCGTTGGATCATGGGTGTGAAAGAGAAACTTGGTGGTGGCGTTCCAACCATGGATGAGTTAAAGAAATTTGTATGGGATACACTTGCCTCTGGAAGTGTTATTCCCGGATACGGACATGCTGTTCTTAGAAAGACCGATCCGCGCTATTCTGCTCAACGGGAATTTGCCCTAAAACATATGCCAGATGATGAACTATTTCAGGTGGTGAGTATGCTTTATAAAGTAGTACCGCCAATCCTACTTGAACAAGGGAAGGCAAAGAATCCATGGCCAAATGTCGATGCACATTCTGGAGTCCTTCTGGTTCACAATGGTATGCATGAATATGATTTTTACACTGTACTTTTTGGTGTCTCACGGGCAATGGGTGTCTTAGCATCCACCGTTTGGGATCGTGCAGTTGGTCTTCCACTGGAACGACCAAAATCGCTAACCACTGAATTCATAAAGTCGATCTTATAGAGTTTAGGATATTAATGATGAAAAGCCCTGGAGATATTTCAGGGCTTTTTTGTTTTAGGGATATTACAACCGCCAGTTCACTTTTCCATCCTCACCCCCAAGTAAAACCCTGGATATTTATTTCTTAGACAATTCAATAATAATTGTTATCATTAGTGCTTTAAATTAGATAAATTCAATTATCACATGGGTTTATAGACATTTCAATTATCAGACTCGAGGACAGCAATTATATGCGACATATGGATCATGATGAGGGGATTAAAAAAACTAGAATTCTAATTGTAGAAGACGTGTTAGTCTTTGCGAAACAGGTCAAGTTGCGCCTTGAGAGCCGAGACTATATGGTGATTGATATAGTTGATACTGGCGAGAAGGCCATTGAAGCAGCTAAGCGTGATCAACCTGATGTAATTCTTATGGATATCACACTGAATACCAGCATGACTGGTATTGATGCAGCTCGCGAGATCACCAAAGTCAGTAATATCCCAATTGTCTTTTTGACAGGAAATACTGATAGTTCAATACTTGACTCAGGTCGTGAAATTAGTACTAATGAGGTTGTTGCTAAAACATTTGACGATGAAGAACTGCATGTAGCCATTCAACAGTCCATTATTTCAAACGCCATGAATAGTGAATTTAAGAAAAACGCTGATAAATAAGAAATAGCGCTCAGAACATTCGTAGGTTTAAAGGTATTTGACCAAGCCACCCTGATCTTTTTCAATCACAAAACCAAACTTATAGAAATATCCGGGATGTAGAAATCCGGTAATGATCATTTTTCTATTCTTGTTACGCATTCTATCAATGAATTCATCAAGGAGTCCTCTACTGATATTACTTCCACGGTAATACTCAGAAACAACAACCTTATCCATATAGGCTATACCATCATCTTGGATTAGGTAAAATAAACCTCCAATTACTCGACCATTTTCATTAATAGCAACTAGAAACTTATGTTCCAGGGTGAAACTAACATCCAAATTCGCTTTCTGGAATAGTCGCTGCAACTGGTTGATTTCCCTGGGATGCATAGCGCGCCTGATGCGGTACATATCGCCCTTACTATCATGTCGGGAGATCATAATCTCAACATCATCTAGTGTCGTTGACCGAGTTGCTATTAGCTCAATATCTTCACTTGGTGGAAGTTGTGGAAAAGCCAAGCGCTTGAGGAAAAATGCTTCATACTCATCCAGTTTATTGATATTGATATACTGAGTAATTTCATTTTGGAGGCTGGTTCTATCTAATTTATGAAGTCGTAAACTTCGAGCCAGATTTGAAAGATATTCCTTAAGAGAATCATCTGCATCAGAAAATACCGTCCAAAAGAACAGCTGAACACGAGCATCTAAGTATTCTGTTTCACTGTTCTGGACGTGATAGTCCATATACAGTGACCTTAAAAAGTGAGCTTTTGCATTCAGTGTTGCACCGGGATTTAGTGACACCCAACGGTGATACCTGCGAGTGGCGAAGTAGACAGATTTCGCTTGAAATCCATTTTCTTCAGCATCCTCCAAAAAGGCTTTGATGTCCTTCAGACGTTCTGGACTTATTTTTGGATCCTCACAGACCGAGTTGAAGAAATTCTGGCTATGTTTATCCCCTAAGGCTTCGCGAATCGCGTGATAGATTATATTTGTGTTGAGTTTGAGCTTGAATTGGTCAAAAACTTGAATGGTATCCACGGCATAATCTGCCTCTAGATTCTCGAGGAATGCCAGCTCATTTTCTTCATCACAAATACCGGTAATGGAGACAAGTCGTCCACCAATATGGTAATCATGGGGTGGGACAATAATCTTCCCGGGAATTGGATGACAAATCCTTTTCTTAAAGCGAGTTCGCTTCCAAAAACTTGTATAAGTGTAAACTCCTGTCCAAAGGAAATGTGGCCAAACATAATCTGGTGCTGGCATGTCTTCTGAGTCTGTTGTCCACGTTGATTGCTCGAAATAATGTTTTACTGTCAATCCAGAAATAAACTCTTCCGACCATATGCCGTATTCAGGCTGATGAGAACCAAATATTTCAACCAGTTGATCAAAATGATTGTCCTTGGCACATGCTAGTAACCAGTAGAGTTCACTCTCCATTTGCTCTGGTTCAATGGTATCATTCAAATTAATAACGAACTTATAACTCCGCTCATCACTCTGAACCGTTGCCCGATAGACAAACTTCCCATTTCCACTTCTCAGAAAAGTAATCCATATACCTTGAGGGGGAAGATCCTGTAATGATAGTTGGATTCCCTTAAAGAAAAGATACATAGATTCATTTAGAAATGGAGTTCGACTGAAAGCATTGTAAATACGATCCTGATGTTCTCTGCTCACCGTTTTATCGAAAACGAGAATATCATCCCAACCCTCTGAAGGATCTTCAAAGGGATTATGGTCTACGGATTCCATATCCATCATTGCTTGAGAAAAATTCCGATTGATACTCTCATAGACATTAAGAATTATAGGTTTTAGTTGGTCTCCATGAGGAAGATGCACTATGGAACTAATCAGAGCTGATCGAATGTTCGCGAAATATTGTGGGAACTGATATGACCAGGAATGTAAAATACCCAATATATTTTGCATAAGGATGGAAGGAGTCTTGGAACCCTTCTCCTCATGGGAAAGCCACTTTAAGAAATCGATAGCCAGGGAGACTTTGCGAGAATTAATATTTGCCCAGGACGAATTGCTGTAACTCAACGGAAACAGTAATTTTTTATCTAATCCATAAGAAACGATTCGCTCAAGATAATTGGCAGGGTACAAGGCGACGACTTGTTCAACGGCAAACTGTGACTGCTCTATGTCATCTGATCGTATCAATCTTAAAAAGGCATATCTGATAATATTTCGGATAATCTCATTTGAAGTGGAGTAAATTTTAGCCAGAAGTCGAAACGCTGCTTGTGAGGGATGAAGCGTTTGTGAGTAGATCAGATTAATAATTGGTTTTAAGGCATCCAGTGAGTTATCCACCGTATCCAAAGACTTTTGGATCTCATTCTCATACTGAATTTTATCGTCTTCTGGCAACTCAAGATTAATCCAGGTCCCAGGTAGAAGGTCAGGCATTCGACTCAGTGGCTTGATACGAAGACTTGAATAGTCTAGAAAATCTTCCAGCTCCGCATTTCCCAGGCAGTATGCCGGTTGTCGAATAAAATCATCAAACTGGAGCACGGCGCCTTCAAACTCATAATTGAAACTTCCCACTTTGATCTCTTTTTTACTTCTTTCGATTCTGAGAGATATGTCCTGATTCCGGTGTCTTAGCCGGTTTTCCTTGACTTCAAGATCATTCTGGGTCCATCCACGTTGTAAGAAGATCCAGTTTGGAATCTGTACTTCAAAATCTCCTATGAAAAAGGATTTAAAGGGTTTTTCATATAATGATTTTATCACCGGACGAAAGTTTTTTATGATAGTACTGCGCTTGAAAGTACCCTTTTCAGTCAATTCACCATGGTCCTTATCAAACTCACGATCAACAAGCTGGAAATCTACGATTCTTTCAAAAGGGGCCAGGAAAGAGTTTACTGAATTGATGACAGTTGCTACATAATCCCGCAGTTCTTGTTCATTATTTTGAATTTCACGGAAATCTTCATGTTTACGATGAATGTATACGAGTGCCGTATTGTATGGCCTGTGATCGCCAACAATGAAAAGTTGCTCAATGCTGTCAAAATCACGGAACATATTTTCAATTTTTTGTGGTGCTACAGTTTGACCTTTTGCATTCTTATAGATCTCTTTTTTGCGATCAATGATCTCAATTTGACCATTGTCCAGTCGCTGGAAAATATCGCCCGTGGTAAACCATTCATCCTTCCGATCTTCTACGTCTATAGGCTTCCAGTAACTTTTTGAAACGTATGCACCTCGAATCCAGAGTTCTCCGTCATCAGCGAGTTTCATTTCCACACCAGGAAGAGGAACTCCGACAGAATTCTCAATATAATTACCAGTTGGAGTCATTGTGATTCCGCCTGTTGCTTCTGTCATCCCGTAACCGCTATGTAATTGAATGCCGTGGGTCTGGAAGAAACGAAAGACTTCAGGTGGTAAGTAGCCTGCAGCTGAAAGTCCCCATCGCAAGTTCCCGCCAACAACCTCATCGACTAGGGGATGAAGGCTTGTGTACGTTTCATTGAGGATATCTGTTTTTGCCCCAATAGAATCGTAGATATCTTGCCAGCGTTTTGGAATGCTGATTAAGACGCTTGGCTCAATATCCTGTAAATCCTGGAGTAGGGATTGAATTCCTTTCCCACTGGAAAAGGTGTATTCAGCACCCCAGAATATGGAACCCCACATCTCCAGGAATCTGCCAAAAGTATGGAATAGTGGTAGAAAACACAGAAATTTATCTTTTTCACCAAGATTGAATGCCAAACTCCGGGCAAACCTTTTAGAAATAATATTCTCATAAGTGAAAACAATTCCTTTTGGATGACCTGTTGTCCCAGATGTGTACATGATACTGGCAATATCCTGAAGATTAACTGAGAGTCGAATCCCTTCAAGCCAATCACGACTGTCGCTACTGCTACCTGCCTTTAGCAGTTTCTTAAAAGAGATCACCATAGGATTGACAGAAACGATATCCTTGTAGGTGATGATATATTTTAATTTTGGAACATTTGGCAAAATATGTTCCAGTGTTTTTAAATGTTGAGAATCTGAAACAAAGAGTCCCTCAATTTCAGCATGCTGTAGTATGTATTCCAACTGTGCTGGTGGGGCAGATGGTTGAATTGGCACATTCACGAAGCCGAAAGTAAGACAGCAGATATCGGTGTAGGCAACTTCCAGCCTATTCTCGGAGAATATGGCAATACGTGGATTCGTACTACCCATAAGGTCGATGAGGCCCGCACAGAGCTGCTCTACAGTATGCTTGACAGCGGACCATGGTTCATGTCTCCATTCTCGTCCTTGCTTTTCAGCAAATAGAGTTTTATTCCCTAATTGAGCTGCTCTTCGGTAAAATAAGGTACCTGGTGTATACTTAAGATCCCTGACCAATTGCATTTCTAATTCAAACCATTGATCTAGAATATTACACTCTTTGATCAATTCAGTAAATACCGGATTCCAACCCTGCTCTAACAGAAGAGTTTTAGCCTCAGATTGACCTGAGTTGAGAATAAGTGACCCATAGTTGAGAATATCCTGTGACCAGCCTGTAAGATCATCCAGTTGGTCATAGTTGATATGGTCAAAATAGGCGATCAGATCTGACTCAAGTGACTGAGGTACCAATGGGACATTAGCGATTAGCTGCCGGAGTGATTGGTTCAATATGGAATCCTTATGGTTTAAGCAAAGAAAGTAGATGGGATGGCTTTGACATCCAAATTAATTGCAGGCGGGTCAGGAGCATTGTGATAAAATTCGGATCTATTCAAAGATGTACTATTTTGAAGTCTGACAGAAAATATAATGAATTGCCTTTGAAAGGAATTATTATGCTCGTGCGCTATTTTTTTCAATTCAAGCTAAAATGGCACAAGATTTGTCTCACTAACTAGAGCGATGAATAGAACAGTAAAACAGCGGAATCTTAGTAACTTACTTCTCAATCTCATGAAAATAAATGGGATAGTCAGGAGAGTAGACAATGGCTGAGATCCATTTTTCAGGAGGTATACATGTCTAATCATGTAGCAGAATTCGTGGCGGGTGTTCAAGCAAAGAATCCGGCACAACCAGAGTTTATTCAGGCAGTAGAGGAAGTTGTAACCTCTCTAATGCCAGTCATTGATCGTCATCCACAATACAAGGAAGCAAAGATTCTTGAGCGCATCGTTGAACCAGAGCGTGTGATTATGTTTCGTGTACCCTGGGTTGATGATTCAGGAACTGTACAAGTAAACCGTGGATTTCGGGTAGAGTTCAACAGTGCAATCGGCCCCTACAAAGGTGGGCTTAGATTCCATCCAAGTGTTAACCTAGGAATCTTGAAATTTCTGGGATTTGAGCAAGTTTTTAAAAATGCCCTTACAACATTACCTATGGGTGGTGGTAAAGGTGGATCAGATTTTGACCCCAAGGGAAAGTCTGACATTGAAGTTATGCGCTTTACACAAGCTTTTATGTCTGAACTCTTTCGTCACATTGGCCCAAACACTGATGTTCCAGCTGGTGATATTGGCGTTGGTGGTCGTGAGATTGGTTTCATGTTTGGTCAGTACAAAAAACTACGTAATGCTTTTGAAGGCGTTTTGACTGGTAAATCCCTGAATTGGGGTGGAAGTCTGATTAGACCTGAAGCCACAGGTTATGGAACTGTTTACTTTGCAGAAGAGATGCTCAAGACTAGAAATGATAGTTTTGATGGCAAGATAGTTACCATTTCCGGTAGTGGAAACGTGGCTCAGTATGCTGCTGAGAAAGTGTTGGACCTGGGTGGTAAACCAGTCACATTTTCTGATTCAGCGGGTACTATCTACGATCCAGCTGGAATTGATCGTGAAAAACTAGCATGGGTTATGGATCTCAAGAATAACCGTCGTGGTCGTATCAAAGAGTACACCGAAGAGTTTGGTGGTGAATACTACGAAGGACAACGTCCATGGCATGTTAAGTGTGATGTTGCATTACCTTGTGCTACTCAGAATGAAGTTAATAAAGAAGAAGCTGAGGCATTGGTCAAGAATGGCTGTTTTGTTGTATCAGAAGGTGCAAACATGCCATCAATTCCAGAAGCAATCGATGTTTACCAGGGTGCCAAGATCCTTTACGGCCCAGGTAAAGCCGCCAATGCTGGTGGTGTTGCTGTTTCCGGTTTGGAAATGTCACAGAATAGTTTACGTCTTTCATGGACCAGGGAAGAAGTTGACGAACGTCTACACAACATCATGAAAAGCATTCATACTAACGCTATTGAAACAGCTGGTAGATATGGATTTGAAGGAGACTATGTGGCAGGTGCAAACATTGCCGGTTTCTTGAAGGTTGCTGATGCAATGATGGATCAGGGTGTTGTCTAAGACCTTTTTTAAACAAAACAGATCATAAAAAAAGCGCGGTATCTCCGCGCTTTTTTTGATTAAATATTATAAAGCTATTTTCAATTATACATTTCTTTGGGATAACTGAAATAAAGGTTCGCAAAAAACATAAAAAACGCGGTGTTTCTCCGCGCTTTTTTATTTCTATTTTTTAAGTGAGCTAAAAAGTTATTGAGTTACTTCCTCGCTGATACTGCTTTTAAAACTCTGATACATATCTTCTAACCTTTTTCCCTGTTTCTCAATTGCAGAACTTAAGGAAGGTAAATTTTCACCCTTGAATGCCACCCCTTTAGCAATGGATTTACAGTATTCAAACCCCTTTTGCATATTGTCATAAAAGGTATGTAAGGCTTTATGTTCTCTTGGGCTGTTGAAGGTTGTATCAACCAATGACTTGAAATGATCCACATAAAGTTGAATCTCTTTTGCAAACATATGTGGTCTATCCGGAGACAGTAGTTCTTTCCCGCGTCCGTAGATCTGATCAACCATTTCTTCCAAGGAGTAATTTCGGTTGAACCAGGATAAGTTTGGACCTGGACAGATAGCTTGCGGTGAGCGTTCAGCTGGAGCAATTCCCAAACTAATAAGGACCCCGCTACCCAGATGTTCGCAGAGACAAGTTTTTGCCAACATTTTGGTAATTGCTGCCTCCCGTGCTTGACCTGGTTCAATTGTAGTGTTGATTTCTTTAAGCTTATGACCCATATATTCAGATGAGGCCGTACAAATTGGTTTCTCAGTAAATTCAGTATTTGATACTAGGAAGCCTTTTGGGCAAGGGGATCCTGGCTTGCCTTTTATAAATTGTTGGTTGCTCCATTGCTCAGATCCTGATCCTTTTAAATTGTTGAATGGTACACCCAATGGGGATGCCCCACTTAGATATAAGGAATCCTCTGTCGAGTTCATTAGCTGCATACGGGTTACTGCGTCAATTGGTGTTGCCTCTGGAACAAGCAGAAATGGAGAAGCCCATCCTGTCCGATCTATCCCAAATCCTTTTTCAAGGCGTTCAACCTCACCATGGTTACCAATACCGCCCTGGACAGTAATTTCCGGGTGATGCTCCAGGCTTGCAGGATAATCCCAGCCCATTTTTTCATAGAATCGCTGTATAATTGGCTGGAACTGCGTCCCAAGTTCTTGTCGCTTATCTTTGAAATCTTGCAGGAGAACCGGCAGAAGGTGCCCTGGGGATGCAAAGGCGTGTCCACCACAGTTAAGACCGGATTCAATCCTGAATTCTGATATCTCTAAACCTTTTTTAGCCATATATCGTCCCTGGATCATGGCAGAGCGAAAATCGCTAACTTTCAGGATAATCTTTTTCTTGATCTCGCCTTCATGATCGCGATAGAAATCTTTGTATTTGGTCATGTAGCCATAGAGACTTTGGTTGATTCCGGCAGAGAAGACCATTGCAGAATCTAATCTGCTTTTTGCAAAACCACGCAAGGCAGCTTTTGCATCCGAAAATTCTTCACTCAGAGGTGTACCATGTTTATCAGCTTTGAGTCGATCCACTTTCACCATGATATTAACGTCAATAGCTCCAGGATTCATTCTCTGGTTCAGTTCATGAGCAAATATTTCTCGAAGCTCACCTGGTTTTGTTGTCAGAAGGTCATTGTAGGCCTTCTTCAGGCTACTGGTGTCAGGAAGTAATTCGAAATAACGTGATTTTTCATTTTTCTCAAAGAATGGAAGAGCGCGGACGCGTTCCATCTTCATTTCGACGATATCATGGACCATATCGAGATAAGCAGTTATACGCTTTGCGCGGCCATCCTCTTCACGTGCAGAAATCCGATTAAAGGGAAGATCATACTTCGCCGTATAATACTTCCTAAGTCTCTCTAAAAGGATATCATCAATGATTGAGATCACAGAAGTGATCCCTAGGTGAGCCAAGCGGATTGGGGTATCAATTGAGTGCCCCGTGCCCATGACAGGTATATGAAAGTTATGAGTGGTGTCCGGCATGAATAAACCTTATAAAAATAGTCATTTTCATTTGTTAAATAACAATGCGCACTATATAAAAAGCAGTGGACATATTTAGCCCAAATACTAAACCTGAATGTGGCCAATATCAATAAAAAAGCCCCTTGGTGTAAGCAAGAGGCTTTTTAAAAAAATACTGCTTACGACTTAGAAAAAGTAGCGGATTCCTAAGTTGCCACCGACACCAAATCCACTATCACCAAGAACACCGAATGAAGATGCCGCCTCTAAGTAAATATCCACTGGGAAAGCAGATAGATAATAACCAATACCGATAACTCCACGAATCCCAAGATCAAGTTGTGAGTCACCATTTTCATCATTGCTAGTACCTATCCCAAGACCTGCACCATAATAAATAGGTGTTGGAGCATCAGTTAATTTGAGCATATCAGCCTGATTAAGCAGATAATCCACACTAACATGGGATGAACCAAGATTATAGTGGACGGCAAGAGCTGTTGATTCACTCATCCAATATTTACCTTCCAGTCCAGCATCTGATAATCCTACACCAATACCTGAACCTTGGGCATTAGCGGAAACAGCTAAAACCATAATGAGTGTAACATACAAAACTTTACGCATAACCTTCATTCTCCTAGATTTATTATTAGACGTAAAAACATAATCGAAAAGTAGGTCACCTCAAGTAAGAATAGGGGTTCTAAAGATTTTTATCCACTTCTGTACCGGAAGAACCCGGTCGCCATACGTTTCCCTTACCGTTCAATCCATCAACTTGAATGATAAACGGTTCGTCAAAATGAAAATGTTTCAAATATTTTGTTTCAGAGCTGGGTGTTTGTTTTTCGAACCATTCTAAGTTCATACATTCACTCAGTTGTCGAGGGGGGATGGTAAAATAGCTTATTCCCAAGGAGGTGATATTTTGAAAGAAATGGCTTCCAAAAGAGGGGTCAACGTATAATTCTGGAAGACCGACTTCTACAATTGATCTCGCGTTTGAAATATGATTCCACCCAACGGGAATACCCAATAATGGATCTGCAGTACCCCAGCGACCTGGCCCTACGAGAAGGTAGGGATTCTCTGCACTGAAATTTTTGTTCATATCGCTGATCTCCTGAGCAATATGTTGACTCTCAAGAATATTAAAACTATCGATATCAACATAGACCAAATCATGAATACTTACATTGTCACCGTTGCCAAGACAGATTTTACTTTGAAACACATTGTCGCTTCTATTAGCGTGCTGAATATCAACGACATGAGGCCGTTCAAAGGTAACCATGGGTCTGATCTGGAGAATAGAGAGCTTTGCCTGATCTCCGTATTTAGCGCCGAGATTGACGGCAAATTCCATCTCAACTTCACAACCCATCCCCAATTTTCCAAATTCCATGAGGTCACTTAGGAGGGGGGCAAGGGGAAGTGATTTCCATTTAAGGATATTGGCAAAAGTTATAACTCGAGGACCCGCCTCAAAAAGACTTTCACGGAACCGACTGTCAGCAAAGGAATAGACACTGGCTATCTGCTCCAAGGTACCCTGATCTTCGGCAGCTTTCAGATCAAGCTTAACTAGATTTGAGCTTTCGCCATGGACCAGTGGAGCGTCCACATTAGACATCCCAAGGGCATAATAATGATTTTGACTATTCTTTAGGATTGACTGTTCATTAAAGAATTGAGGGAGAACATCTGGCTTTTTCGGGCTGAACTTTAAGGCTTTTTCACCATTCACCACAGTTCGACCTAGGCCAAGAGCCATGGTAACAATTCCTTCTTCTCTTTTCAGCGATCCTTGTGGATAGTAATTCAGGGTCTGAATCACCCCAGAGAAGTTGGGATAGTACACATCGTCATATTGTTTGCCGGTTAAATTTTGGATTACTACTGCCATTTTCTCATCTTCAGGACGATTCCCCGTGGATTTGAGATAAGCTGTAGCTTCTTTGTGAGATCCTGATGCATATACGAGTTTAATCGCCTCTAAAACATGATAAACCCGCGCGTCCAGGTCAGTGGCGCTGTTTGGCAGCATAAAGGTACTGTAGATGCCGGCAAATGGCTGGAAGAGTGAATCTTCCAGTAAACTTGACGAGCGAACAGCCAAAGGACCAGTATGGTGTCCGAGGTAGGCATGTAACTGATCAGCGAAATTGCCCGGGAAGATTGCTTTTCTATAAAGATCATCTACTTCTTCATTGGATTCGGCTTCAAGTACCTTGACATGTAGATTGTTAACCTTTAGGAAGCGGTCATAGATATCGGTTGCTATAACAATGAATTGAGGGACATCAACTTTGATCTCTGCATACTCCTGGCTAAAATCAAATCGTCCTAAATGAGCAGCCAGAAAAGCCAAACCTCGCGCCTTGCCTCCGATAGAGCCACCACCAATTCTCACGGCCCTAAGCATGGGATCATACGTATCCGCATTAAAATAGCCCACTTTATCAAATAGGGGGCGCTCTGTCTGAGCAGAGATTGCCTCGATGAGGATATCACGAAATTCTTCAGGATTCTCAAAATTCTCAATGTTAATGGGCTTTAAATAGTCGGCGAGATCAAAATGACCACGAACAGCTAGCCAGTTTGAGAAGTGGTCGCGACGGGCATGATACTCGATCGTTTGAATAGGGGCTGCGGAAAGTGCAGCTTTTAACGCATAGAGGTGTCGGACTTTTGAGAAAGTTTTTCCCTCCTTGGTACTAAAGTCTAGATCGCCAAACCCACAATGTCTCATCACAAAATCTTGGAGACCCTGGATTAGATGAGGTGAATTCTTTCCTAAGAAATAAGCACCTAATTTTTTTGCAAGAGCCTCATTTTCACCTTCCATGGACTGCATTATAATCGGGGTACTGGGATTTTTCTTCAGAACTATTTTAATAAACTTTTCACCGGCTTTAGGGTCTAATGCATTATTCCTTGGAAAGCGAACATCAGAGATAACTGCCAATAGATGGTTCTGGTATTTTCGGTAAAGCTCTATGGCTTCCTCAAATGTAGATGCAAGTAAGATCTTTGGGCGGGAGCGCATTCGAAGGAGACGTAATTCATCGTCGTATTCATTTTTCATGAGCTTATGAGTTGAACTGATGATGACGCTGTATAGCATAGGCAAGAAGATGGAATAATATTTAGGAGAGTCTTCCACAACGATGATGGCTCTTGCACCTCCTTTGAGAATATCACGTGGTGCGTTCATCCTGTCTTCAATGTATTTAATAATGGCTGTGAATATGGTGGAATCACCATACCAGATAAATGCCTTATCTATTCCATCGGTGTTTTCAACTCTGCGTGTTGCCCATTTAAATTCTCTTCGGTTAGAGGCTAAAAGGATGACAGGGATGGAGTCGTATTTCTTTTTGATCTTGCGTCCAAGCCTGAATGGGTCCATATCAGAGATGCGAGTCATGGTAATGACTAGATCATAATGACGAACTCTAAGCTTTCGTAAGGCATGATCAGCAGTCGAAACCCGCGTGATACGTGGAGCGCTGGTCAAATTCATGTCTTGATATTCAGTGAATATCATCTCACCTAAACGACCATCCTCTTCTAACTTAAAGGCATCATAAAGGCTAGATATCAAAAGGATCTCATGAACACGATTTTGCATCATGTCTCTGAAATCAGGTCTTTGCTTCATGGGTAGAACGTTTTTAAACATGTTTTAAAATAATGCAGAACCGTGTATTAAAAATGGTGATTTACTAAAGAATCAAGGTTTAGTGTGAATTTAAAAGTAGGCTCATGATTAAAATATTCTAATCCAATGAACACCTATTAAAAGAGAAATACCTTGGCACGCTGTTTGTTCTATATAATTCGTGATTAAGAGTGTCATAAAAATCAGGAGGTTGTGAAAATGGCTAAGGCTCGTGGACTCGTAGCTGTGAATGTAGAGGAGTGCAAAGGGTGCAATCTTTGTGTTGTTGCCTGCCCCGTAGATGTACTACATCTTGCAGATAATTTTAATACTCATGGATATTCTCCTGCAGAGTATGACGGTGAAGGTTGTACCGGTTGTGGAGTCTGTTACTATGCTTGCCCTGAGCCAGGAGCGATTACCGTTTATAAAAATTGGTTGGAAGCGCAAGAATCATACATCTGCCAGAAAAGCCAGAAGCAAAGTCGGTTAAACGTTATCGACCCAGTCAAAGGTATCGCCCAGTGCGAGGCTTGCGGCCAAGAGGTCATCCTAAGTAATTTTAGAACTTTAAGTTTCGCGGAGTAGAGCTATGTCTAAACAATTTGTTAAGGGGAATGAAGCCATTGTAAAGGGAGCCATCCTTGCTGGATGTCGTGCCTATTATGGATATCCCATTACCCCTGCCAGTGAAATAGCACATGCCGCTGCACAATATATGCCATTGGTAGGAGGGACCTTTCTACAGGCAGAGAGTGAGATAGCAGCGATTAATATGGTTTACGGAGCAGCAGGAACAGGTATTCGTGCCATGACTGCCAGTGCCGGTCCGGGGTTTAGCTTAAAACAGGAGGGTATGTCATACCTTGCCGGAGCAGAACTCCCTTGTGTGGTAGTAAATATCATGCGCGGTGGTCCTGGGCTGGGCAATATTGCCCCTGAACAGGGAGATTATCATCAAACAGTCAAGGGTGGTGGTCACGGAAATTATAAAAATATCGTTCTAGCACCGAATTCAGCACAAGAGATGTGCGATTTGACGATTTTAGCTTTCGATCTGTCTGATAAGTATCGTAATCCTGCCGTAATATTAGCAGACGGCTTTATTGGTCAGATGATGGAGCCTGTAGATTTTCCAGAACCTGTAACAGAATTCGCTGAAAAAACATGGGCCGTGAGGGGCGTTGATGGGGATAGACAAAATTTAATTAGCTCAATTGAACTTGACCCGGATGACTTGGAACGTCACAACCAGAAATTACAGAATAAATATGAAATCATTGCGAACACCGAAACTCGATTTGAGGAATATCGAACGGATGATGCAGAGTTCATCGTTGTCGGTTATGGAATTGTATCCAGAATGATTCATACTGCTGTTGATGAATTAAGGGATGGTGGTGTTAAGGTTGGTATGCTAAGGCCTATAACACTTTTCCCATATCCAACCGAGAGAATATCGGAATTAGCCAATATGGACTCAGTTAAAGCCTTTAGTGTCATTGAGTTGAGCAACGGCCAGATGGTTGATGATGTTCGGCTGGCTGTGAACGGTGTTAAACCGGTTGAATTTTATGGACGCATGGGTGGTAATGTCCCCTCTATCAAGGAACTGGTGCATGAGATTAAAAGAATGATGAGGGTACTATGAGCGTCAAAATATTAGGGAAATCAGCAGCCTTTTATGATACCTATGAGCGTCGTCCAGGAAGTAATAAAGAACAGACCCATTACTGTCCGGGCTGTGGACATGGTATCCTGCATAAATTGATTGCCGAAGCGTTGGTGGATTATGGCGTTGCTGAAAAATCAATCATAGTGGGACCTGTTGGTTGTAGTGTCTTTACCTATTATTATTTTAATGCAGGTAATTTTCAATCTGCACATGGGCGTGCACCTGCTGTAGCTACAGGAGTCAAGCGGGCTCTACCTGAATCAATTGTCATTTCCTATCAAGGTGATGGTGATCTGGCAGCTATTGGAGGGAACGAGATTCTCCATGCGGCAAACCGGGGAGAAGCCATGACAGTCTTCTTCGTCAATAATGCTATTTATGGAATGACAGGCGGCCAAATGGCACCAACTACACTCATTGGGCAGAAGACCACAACCACACCTTATGGTCGAACATTGCAAAATGAAGGTTATCCCATGAAAATGGCAGAGATCATTGCAAGTTTAGAGTCGCCTGTTTATGTGGAGCGTGTGATGCTAGCGGATGTTAGATCCAAAAATGCCGCACGCAAAGCAGTGAGGAAGGGAATCAAGAACCAGGTTGAAAAAAAAGGTTTTTCCTTTATTGAAGTGTTGTCTACCTGCCCAACCGGATGGAAGATGACTGCACCACAGTCCGAAGAATGGATCAAAACAACCCTGGCAGCAAATTTCCCCCTGGGGGTTTATAAAGATATTGCTGAGCAGGTTGAGCCCTTAAATCTGGATCACAATCTGGCATCACCTGCAAGAGTGCCAAAGCTATTAGGCCTAGAACAACACCAAATGGATATCGATATTTCCAAGATGAATATCTCGAAAGATGTTGATCAGGAGATCAAAATCGCAGGATTCGGAGGACAGGGAGTTCTTTCATTGGGTGTTTGGCTCAGTGAGATAGGCATGCGTGAGGAACTAAAGGTTAGCTGGATTCCTTCTTATGGTCCTGAAATGCGTGGTGGTACTGCGAATTGTCATGTGAAGTTATCGCACAAGAATATTGGATCGCCTCTAGTTACTCACTCAACAATTCTAGTGGCCATGAATCGTCCATCACTTGAGAAGTTTGAAGATGATGTGGTGGAAGGTGGGGCAATTATTTGGGATAGCTCATTGATCGATATTGAGCCAAAGAGGAAGGATCTCAAGAGTATTCCTATCCCGGCGACTCAGATAGCTAAAGAATTGGGGAACACCAGAACCTCAAACGTTGTGCTACTGGGAGTAATTGCTGGATTCTCAGATTTTCTTGATCCTATGGTGGTACAGAGGGTTTTACCTATTATCTTTAAGAAGAAACATCTTTTACGGGTCAACCTGAATGCATTTCAGAAAGGCCTGGAACTGGGGAGGGAAATCTCAGCTTAGTTTCAATCCTCAATTAAAGGAGGTATAAGATGCAGTTTTCAAAGATATTGGTACCGACAGATTTTTCAGAGTCTGCTAAATACGCCCTTCTTTACGCTATTGATCTAGCGCAGAAATATGGGAGCGGATTGCATTTCATCCATGTGGTTGAACCGATTGTTGCACCAGTAGATTTTGCCTGGGGCACCTATAGTTATCCTGATATTGAGAAGCAGATGAGTGGTCATGTAGAGACCTCACTTGCCAGGCTGATCAAGAATGAAGTTCCGTCAGAAATTGAGACAGAATCAACCATACTACATGGAAAGTCGTGGCGTGAGATCGTTTCATTTGCCAAGGAAAAGGAATTTGAACTCATTGTTGTGGCAACCCATGGTCTTAGTGGATTTAGTCATGCTCTCTACGGATCGACAGCTGAAAAGGTAATCCGAAAGGCACCATGCCCCGTCTTGACAGTTCGCCACCCAGAAGTGAAATATGAGATGCCATAGTCGCTAAATATATTCGGTGTTGTGTTCCATCTTGGAGACAGGGAATCTGCTGTCTCCAAGTTATCAACAATTAATGATATACATTATATAAATCCTATAATATCCTGAAATATAGGGATGTACAATAGTAGTAGTATCTAATATACCTACTCGATATCCTAAGTACATCTGGGGAAAGCGGACGCAATATGTGGATATACACTGCTAAATCGGCTTAGTAATTATTCCTCTTTATTCTATCTTGACGGCTCATGAATGATGCTAAGACAAGAAGTGAAATTGACAGTTTAGTCATGAGTTTATCTCAAGCTTATGAATTAAAATCAATTCGAAGAAGCGGCTGGATTCAATCAGGAATCCCTGAATCTGAAAGTGAATCTATAGCTTCCCATAGTTTTGGGATGACAATCTTGTTACTCTATCTTCGTACTGAACTTCTGAGCGTTGGAATCAACATGGACCGGGCCTTAAGTATGGCCGCTATTCATGATCTTGCTGAGGTTACTACAGGAGACATCACACCTCAGGATAAGATCCCTTTATCAGATAAATATTTAGCGGAAAAATCCGCGTTTGAACAGATTATAAATGATGTTCAAAACGGTGAATACTTAATCGAACTTTGGAAAGAATTTGAGTCGGGATTAACCAAAGAAGCTCAGGTCGTAAGGCGTATGGATAAATTAGATATGCTGATCCAGGCCTATTTGTATGAGCATCAATACGAGATTCGACTTGATTCATTTTGGCTGAATATGAACGATTTGTTTCTTGGTAGTGAATCAGAAGAGATATACAATTATATACGTTTAAATAGATTTGAAGCTAAAGGAAGATGAGATGCGGATAGTTGTAATTGTTAAGCTGGTGCTAATGATGTTCTTGATCATGAGTCCAGTATTTGCTGAAGAGGCAGTCGCTATTGAAAATCACCATGCAGTAGAGCAGATGGAAAGCCATGGTGAGGAGACCCAGACTTCGGGTCATTCTAGTTTACCTCCAACTTGGTTAGTCGTACCATTTATTCTTTTGCTGATTATGATTGCTACAGGACCCTTATTTTATCCACATCTATGGGAACACCATTATCCCAAGGTTGCCATGGGACTTGGTTCAATCGTGGCAGTATACTACGCTTTTTTAATGGATCATGGTGTACTGAGCCTCTTACATACACTAGAGGAGTATATCTCATTCATTGCCCTTCTGACGGCTCTCTTTGTGGCTTCAGGAGGTATTTTGATCAAGTTTCATACCTCAGGAAGACCTCTTGTGAATGCGGCCATCCTGTTTGGAGGAGCGATCCTTTCTAATTTTATTGGGACTACCGGCGCATCTATGCTGCTCATTAGACCCTTTATGCGCTTGAACGAAGATCGACTTAAACCTTTCCATGTGGTCTTTTTCATTTTTGTCGTTAGCAATATTGGCGGTGGGCTAACTCCTATTGGTGATCCGCCTTTATTTTTGGGCTTTCTAAAAGGCGTGCCTTTCTTTTGGGTGATCACTCATGTGTGGGATATATGGCTAGTGACCACCCTCGCAGTTATTGCTGTTTTTGTAGCGTTTGATATGAGAGTTCCCAGTTCCAAGTCAGCGGCAGTAGGTGAAAAATCAGTTGAAATAACCGGAGCGAAAAACTTTATCTATCTAGGGGTTATTATTGCCTCAGTCTTTATGGATCCGGCGGTGATCAAAGGATTCCCAAGCCTACAGAAGATGTTACATGTACCTTTCGGAATTCGAGAAGTGATCATGTTTACCGTTGCCTTCCTTGCTTATCGAAATGGTGACAAAGTAGCCCTGAGAGGTAATGAATTCAACTTTGAGCCCATTAAAGAGGTTGCTTACCTTTTTGTGGGAATATTCGCTACCATGATTCCGGCACTCCAGCTGATTGGGGCTTATGCCAAGGAGAATGCTACAGAATTTACCGTATCACGATTTTATTGGTTTACGGGTGTATTATCCGGCGTTTTGGACAATGCTCCAACCTACTTGAACTTTTTAGCTGGGTCTCTTGGAAAATTTGGACTGAATATTGGATCAATTGATGATGTCCAACATTTTGCCGCGGGAACTCCTTCACCAGTTCCAGGCGATGTTGATTCAGTCGTTTATTTAATGGCAATCTCAGTGGCAGCGGTATTCTTTGGTGCAATGACCTATATCGGTAATGCCCCAAACTTTATGGTGAAAAATATTGCCGAGCAAGCCGGTGTTAATGTGCCCAGTTTTCTCGGATATATGTTTAAGTACTCGATACCAATCCTGCTCCCGATCTTTGTGGTCGTGTGGTGGGCATTTTTTAACCTTTAGAAGACTTTGAGAAGGAGATCTTCATGATTAAAACTATTCGTCAAGCTGTTGAAGCAGGAGAAACTGGTTTTCTGATAAAGAACTCAATCTTTCTTCCATTTCACATAGAACTTCTAAGTGTATGGATTGGTAAGGATATGTCTTTAATATCCAAACCTGATATATTAACTGACTTCAGCGATCAGAAGGGTGACATTCACATCCGTGAAGGGGAGAGTTATACAAATTTGATCTTTGTTCATCATAAAGAGTTGAAAAAGGAATACGGGCACTATAAGGGTCATATTATTCTTTACGGTACAGAGAAGAATGCCGATATCTTTGATAAGGAACGACGCCACTATGTAAAACTATCATTCCATGATGATACGAATAATGTATACATGGAATTAATTGATGACCCTTTTGACCTATAGGTTGAGGGTAGCAGGTTCGCGATGAGACTTACAAAACTCTATACACGTAAAGGTGATGCCGGAAACACCAGGCTGGCCAATGGAGAAGAGGTTGGAAAAGACTCGATACGAGTGATCGCCTATGGGGAGATCGATGAGCTCAATAGTATTCTAGGAGTAGTTTTGTCGAAGTTACCAAGCCCAAAAATCACTGAAATGTTATCAGCAATCCAACATCACCTGTTCGATGTTGGAGGGGAGTTGGCCTCAGCTGGAATGATTACAGGAATAGTCTCTGAGAAAATGATTTCAGATTTAGAAGACAACATAGATCAACTAAATAGTGAATTGCCCCCTCTGGAAGAATTTATCCTACCTGGTGGCAGTCCTGTGGCAGCAGAGTTGCATCTAGCCAGGACTGTTTGTCGTCGAGCTGAACGAAGTATTGTCACGCTCAATCATTCAGAACCGGTTGCCCCAGAAATTATCAAATACATCAATCGTTTCTCTGACCTACTCTTTGTCATGGCACGTTATGAGAATCATCTTGATGGTAATCAGGAAGTCTACTGGAAGAACCCAAAACAGTAGAAAAAACTCACTTGCTAAATCGGCAAGTTACCACCTTTTGATTATATCCCGATACTAATGGTTCCTGCAATTGTCATGTCAATTGCAATCTGAACCTGTGACCAGTCGGTTTCAATATGACCTGATTCCAAACGGAATGGTGTATAGATAATCTGAATTGGGCCAGATTTCCAAATAGGGGAAAGACTACCAATCGCCTCTAACTCTTCGTCATTCTGATCGAGGACCAGCCCGGCTCCCATAAGGATGTTAAAACTTTCCATTTTTGGAATATCAGCTCTAACTTTTAGGCCAAGAAGACCGGTTGTATTAGGTGTAATATTACTTTCTTCAAGATAAGTATAACCAGGTATCGTATATTCAGTTTGATAGAGTAAGAATTGCCCAGCACCGTACCTGGTATCCCTCCTTGATGGAAATATTTTTTTATCCATTGTTGTATTCATTTCGGTCGATATATAGAAACGATCTTGTGTTGGCAGGTCACCAAAGGCATATCCAGCAAAGATGGTGGTTCGGATAGAACCCTTCCGTGAGTACCGTTTTCGGTGATTAAAGTAGGTTTGGATTTTTGCGAAGGGTTTCCCATCTCTCTGTGCCCCAAGCAGTGTGTTGAATTCATACTTTCTAGCCCATAGTGCTCCACGATTTTTACTGGTGTAATTAACATTGACTTTCAAATATTGACCTGCTTCCCAAATATTTTGATCTAGATAGCGGGTTGTGTCATTGTTGAAAACATATTCTCCATCTGTCAAATCATGAGCCAATAGCGAAAAGGTTAACTTATGGTCATCGCTTGGTAGCATGATGGAACGTTTTCTGAAACCTGCACTAATTTCGGCGAGCCGTGAATACCAGCCATTAACAACACGAGAGTGTAATTGCACTTCCTGGCCAGGTCGTGGGACTAATTTTCTCCCAATCGATGCCACAAACCCAGCTCGTTGAGTCTTTGTGCCATAGAATGTCCTCAAATACCAGTCCGTCCCCCAGGGCATTAAATTTTTATGAGTTATTATCAGTCCAGGGTGAACTTGATCTATTGTGTCGTACCACAGGTAGGGAATGGTGGTAACCACATAATCAGCCTGAGGATTTAGGGCCAGCTTGATGAAATCAAAATCAAGATTTAACTTCAGATCATTATTAGTGCGATCCATGTCCAATAAGGTTAAATCAGGATCAAGGACGACATTTTGAACTGGAAAGCTAGTCTCAATTTTAAACGTACTCCGGTCACCGGAAGGATGGACCCAGGCTGTCTTAATTTCAGCTGTTTTGGCGCCACTCAGACTAATTTTTAAGGGAGGTGTGAAATCACCACGATTGTTGATATTAATGGAAGTCTCATATGCACTTTCGTGTGAATAACTGGTGAATGTATCAAGAGCATAATCAATCTTCCTTGTTGAGCCTAGCATATCCTCGAAATACCAAGAAAGGTCCTCGCCACTAATTTCTTCAAATACCTGCCGAATATCTTCAGGCTGTGGGTGCTTATAAGTCCAACGTTGATAATACGCATGCCATACAGAGTCCATCAGGGCTTCTCCAAGGTAGGCGTGGAGTGATTCAGTTGATACGGCAACTTTTTTATAAACTATCATTCCGTAATTGTAATCTGAAAAGGCTTCGCTATGCAAATCTGGAGACTGGTCCATCTTGATCCCAGCACTCATATAATAGGCATAATCTTCTATCGCACTTTTACTGGGGTCTTTAAGGAAATATTCGAGTATAGGAAGCCAAGCCGGCTTTTCTCCATCATGTGCCAGCATACTGTCATCACTATATTTAGCAGCCCAGTACCGATTCTCAGCATAGGAGACAAGACCTTCGTCCATCCATGGGTAATCGCGCTCATTGCTACCTGATAGACCATAGAACCAGTTGTGGCCAACTTCATGCATAATCACCTGTTCTAATATTGGTTGAAATCCAGTATTATTGATCAGGGTGATCATAGGGTATTCCATACCACCTCCGGCAGAAAAATCGCCATCTACTACGGTAGCGTGTTGGTAAGGGTATTCTATGAACCACTCAGAGAAATATGATACGGCATCCTTGATATAGTCATTTGAATAGCGGTAGTTCTGGAAGTTTTTGGGTAGTGCAAAGGTCCAGGTTTGGATAGATCTCCCCGAAGGGAGCACTACACTATCACTACTGATGATAAACCGTTTGTCAGCAAACCAGGCGAAATCATGGACATTATTTTGCTTAAAGGTGATTGTCTTCATAGAGTCTGAAGATGCTGGCTTTAAGCTCTTTGAAGTGTCCAAAGCCACTATCTTCGATTTGGGGTCGATTAGTAACGTATCAATAAGGGCATTACCGATGTGGGCTAAAGAATCTCTCCATATAATTTCCAGGGAATCCTGTAAGACTCCCGTAGCAGCAATTCGATAATTCGCAGGTACGGTAACAGATACTTCAAAATCACCCCACTCACTGTAGAATTCACCCATGTCCAAATAGGACATAGGATGCCATCCTTTGGCATCATAGACAGCTGGTTTTGGATACCATTGGGTCATTTCATAGTGTTGACCAACATGACCCAATCGGGAGAGTACATTGGGAACTTGAACAGTGAAATTAAGGTCAATTTCCAATGTATCGCCAGGGAGTAGGGGCTTATTAAGGTTGAACTTCGCTACATCTAATGTATCTGATGATCTATAGCTCCAATTAATCTGCTTACCATCAACGGCAACATCACTAATGTCGATCCAGCCAAATGAAGAATCAGGAGAAAAGTGCATTTTCGTAGAGAATTGGTTGAATTTTTGTCTAGCCAGTGCTGTTTCATTGTTTTTGTAGGCATTTGGCCAGAGATGCATCCATATATAACTAAGCTCATCCGGTGAATTATTAATATAAGTGATGGTCTCGGAACCAGTCACCTGATGGAGAGAGTCAATGAGGGTAACATCCAGATCATAATTGACCTGTTGTTGCCAATAGTCTGCGAGGAGAAGCTGGGGGATGAGGATTGTGCTTAGTACAATCAGTGTCATTCTAATTTTCATTTTATCTCCATAGTTCAATTGGTACTTCAATCACAAGATTCATACCACAAAAATTAATCAAGGGCGTAAATATTAACGTTACAAATCATTTAAAGTAACTCTTAACCTTGGTATCCCCTTATTAGACTTAATCTGAGAACAGGATGTTGCACTTCTTTTGATAAGTGTTAAGTAGAAAAATGACAAAAACTAACCGCTACTATAACCTATGTCTGAATTGACTGATCTCTGATATGATTTGGGGATGGATGTGAGAATTAGCCGCTATGATATGTCCCTCATCCATATTAAGCTCCTCACCAACCGGTCCTGAAACCACACCTCCAGCCTCTTGTACCAGCAAAGCGCCTGCAGCGATATCCCAGGGCTTTAAACTAAATTCCCACAAGCCATCTAAACGACCACAGGCCAACCAGGCTAGATCTATAGCTGCTGCCCCGGCTCTTCGCAGACCCTGAGTCTTTCCATAGATTGACGTCCATAATTCCATATTCAGTTTAAAATAATTATCATTGAAATAGGAGAAACCAGTTGCTAACAATGATTTCCCAAGATCAGTCGTAAGGCTAGTATGAATGTCCTTTCCATTGAGAAAAGCTCCCATCCCTCTGCCTGCCGTGAACAACTCATCACGATTTGGATCGTATACTGCCGCAGCATAAAGTTCGCCTTTGAACTGCACTCCGATGGAGACTGCAAACACGGGAAATCTGTGGACAAAATTAGTGGTTCCATCCAGAGGATCAATGATCCAAAGGTAATCTGACTGTCTTGTCTCATCACCACTGCCTTCTTCAGCGAGAATATCATGGCTTGGATAGAATTTATGAATTTCGGAGACGATATACTTCTCAGAGGCTTGGTCGACCTCGGTTACCATATCTCTAGCACTTTTGTAGGATATCTGTCGATCCTGTGTGCTCATTTCCAGGATGAGTTCACCAGCTGCCTTGGCGATACGGCCAGCGTTGATAATTAGTTCGTCTAGTCTCGGGTCTGTTGACATTTTGGCTCTTTTATTTTAACGCTCTATTATCTGGAGGCTGAGGTCCTCGAAGCCGGTTGCCATACTCTGGACACTTCGAGAACCTCAGTGTCCGGACAATACTTATTTATATGGAACATGCTCCTCCTCAAAATAATCATTAGTCATAGTCTTCAGTTTGCGAGACAACAGAATAATAGCTATCAAGTTCGGTAAGGTCATGAAACCTAAGGCTGCATCTCCGAACTTCCAGACAGCGTCCAAGCCTGCGATACCACCTAGAAATACGAAGAATACGTAGACCCAACGATAGGGTGGGATTGCTTTTGGACCAAAAAGATATTCTGTTGAGCGATCTCCGTAAAATGACCAACTAATAGCCGTTGAAAGGGCGAATAGCAGAATTGAGATCGTGATAATTTTATCTCCCCAACTGATGAGCCAACTCAAGCCTTCTTTAAATGCAAAAGATGTCAAGAGACTACTGTTCATGAGAGTTTTACCTTCGAATACACCGGCTGCAATGATCTGATCTGCCAGATGCGCATCCTCAACGCTAATACGAACAAAAAATTCTGTGTGCTGCCACGCTCCAGTTGAAATGATAGCTAATCCTGTCAGGGTACAGATCAGGATGGTGTCAATAAAGGGTCCCAACATAGCAACAGCACCTTCACGTACCGGATAGTTGGTTTTCGCCGTGGAGTGGGCAATAGCGGCACTACCTTGACCTGCTTCATTTGAATACAGACCACGTTTGATACCATGGAGCATAACCAGTAGAACACCACCACCAACACCACCCGCCATAGCTGGTGGATTGATAGCCATCTTGAAGATGAGTGCAAATGATGCTCCTAATTTATCAAAATTTGCCAGGAGAATGAGGGCGGCAGCCAGGATGTAAACCCCTGCCATGATGGGCGCTAAGTATCCCGTAACCTTACCAATACGTTTGATTCCACCGATGATAACCATTGCCACCAGAACCGCCATGATAAGTCCACTGATGATTTGTTGGATTGAAACGGCGAAGCCTTCAAAGACCACATGTTTCAACGTTAACCAATGAGTGGTACCTACGACCTGTGAAACTTCTGAATAAATTTGATCCGAAACGGTAAATGATTGGATAGCATTTCCAGTTGCCATGGAACAGATGACTGTGAAGGCAGCAAATGCTACTGCGAGCCAACGCCATTTAACACCTAAGCCATTTTCGATGGTATACATGGGCCCACCGGCTGTATCTCCATTGGCATCAATTTCTCTGTATTTCAACGCTAATGTACTTTCAGCAAATTTCAGGGTTGTTCCAAAAAAGGCAGTGATCCACATCCAGAGCAATGCACCTGGTCCACCATAGTAAATAGCGATGGCCACTCCAGCGATATTACCTATTCCAACCGTTGCTGAGAGTGCTGTAGTAAGGGCTCTGAAATGATTTAAATCGCCTTCGTCATCCGGGTTGTCGTAGATGCCCATGGTTACCTGGACACCGTGCCAGAAACGTTTTATTTGGGGAAAACCCAAGTAGACACTGATGTAAATACCTGTTCCAACCAATGCTAAGACCATGAACGGGACAGCTCGTTGAGATGGGAATGACCATATTGCGTCAAAGAAATCTACGCCAAAGGCATAGAGAAATAGTGTGATTAGCGAGAACGCAATAATACCAGCAGTAGAACGTTTCATGAATAACCCTTCTGTATTGAACGTGTGATAGAAATACTATGGCTTATTTTAAAGTTAACTGGTGATAGGGAAAGGAAAAACTTTGGCAGAAAGTGGTGTTAAATAAAAACCTTCCCCAAAAGTTTGGGGAAGGCCATGATGTTAGATCTATTTCAATAAGTTCATTTTGATGACAGATTGACCTGAGCCTGCTTTGAGAACAGCAAAGTATATTCCACTAGGCTGAAGCATACCAAGGCTATTGGTCCCGGACCAAGTTTTTTGGTAGCTTCCTGCAGATAGCTGCTCATTCACCAGACTGCTGATCCAACGACCTTGAGCATCAAATATCTCCAGACTGGCTTGAGTTGTCTGTGACAGCTGAAATAGGATACTCGTTGTCGGATTAAATGGATTGGGATAGTTACTGATTAAATGGAATACATCAGGTGCTTGTTTTGATTCGATTAGAGCACTAGGGGCAGATGAACCAAAAACCATCTTTCCCGGGCCATCTCCAACGGTGACGGTCTCATTAATAGTGCCTGTACTGCTTATAGAGAAAACCTGATCACTTGAAAAACTGGAGACCCAGGCACCTGCCACATCAGTCTCGATTGCTACATTTGAAATTCCTTGTCCGAGGTAAATTGGATTAGAAGGACCGTGTATCAGTTCCATTGGTGCTACTGTATAAGTGAAAACTTGACCTGAATCTGGGGCTGTCCAGCCTCCGGCACTAAGGTAAACTGTGCCATCCATATCTTGGCCAAAATCTCCCGGACTTCCCCCAACATTCAATGTATCCAGGGTTGTGTGTGAGTATGTGCTGATTCTAACAACCTGACCAAATTCGGACCAATAATTCCCCGTGCACAAAGTATGCAGGGTACCATCACTGGTTTCGAGTAGTTTTTGGGGATTGGTTGGTACATTAATTTGGGCCAACTCTGCATAGGTACTGCCATCATAGACATACACTTTACCTTGACCATAAGCATAAGTGCTCGCATCAAAATCCACTGAAGTAACAAATATTTCACCCTCAAGATACAATATGTCTTGGGGTGAATTACCGGTTGGAATAGTGTCTTCGATTGTAAGTGTTCTAAGGTTGATCACCGAGATTTCATTTGAATTCCAGAGGGTCACTAATAGTCTCTCATCATTTGTAAGCGTCATAGAATAAGGATTTGAGCCAGTTCCTAAATCCAGGGTATTGATGGGGGCAAAAGAGAATCGATTTAATAACTGAAGGGTAGCGTTACCTGAATTGAGGGCTAGAAGTGTATCACCCTTGAGGAGAATATCATTGGGATATAATCCCAGAGTAGCAGCATCATTTTGAACGCTTGTTCCATTCCAGTAGCTGATGGTCTCGCCGAGGGTATTGAGAACGTACAGGTCTGAGGCTAAAGAATACCCTGTAAGTAATAGGGAGAAAGTAAAGAGAGTTAGACGTTTGATGATCATTTGGATTCCTTTTGGGTTTAGAATTTAATTTCAAAATATATTTCTGAATATCTGCCAGGCATGGGAAAACGTTCCAATACTTCATACTGTTCACTTGTAAGATTATCGATTCTCATTGTGGTCAATAAAGCAAATGAACGGAACGAGTGCATGTATGAACATGTTAGATCCAATTTCTGGAACGGATCGAGCCACTTGGTGTTGGCTTCTCTTATGTAAGTACGCTTTTGTTCTCTATAGGTAAGCGAGACAAGGAGTGCTTTTATTTTAGTATCCAAATTGAGACTGGACTCGCCCAAGGGCCGGAAGGGCAGATAATTACCTTCAGAGTTTGGTCCTGGTGTTGCATTGATTGCATTCACAATACTATGATTACCGGTAATATTTATCCGATTCGCAAATAAACTAAGACCAGTGGAGAAATTTAGACCTGATACAAGAGCGGATTGTAAGTTTACCGGATAAAAACGGTTCCCATAGCCACGTTTCCAGGTGATTAGGTTCTCATATTTCTGCTCATATTTTGTGAGCGTAAACCAGGGAGCAGACCATCTCTTTAATGATATACGAAGACCCGTCTCAAAATCCTTACTATGTTCAGGCTTAAGATCTGGATTCCCTTCGGCAAAAGCACTTGAGACCCAGAACATCTGCCAGAATGAGGGCAGTTTGTAGGCTGTTCCAGTTCGTAACCAAGTGTTGAATTGCAGCAAGTCTAATTCTGTTTCATGTTTCAGGCTGATACTCCATGTATTATCCGAGTCATGGAATTCCACATCGTAGTGATGAATAGTCAGGTGAGGAGTGATCTTGGATGCTAAATCTGGAAATTGGATGACCCGATCCAAGGAGGCTGTCATTTCAACACTATTCCTCTGATGCTCACCTAATGAAAAGCGGGGGATCAGTATGTCTTTCCCAGCCAGCCAGGCATGGTTTGTTTCCAGTTTAGTCCTGATGTGCAAATTATTGTCATGAGTATAGGATGCAGTTAAACCCAAATGAATATTTTTCGAATCATATGTCTTATTGTATCCTGGGTAGATACCTGCTTCAGCCACAAGTTCCTGGTGACTCCTGTTGTAAGAGTATTCAGTAGCTAGTTGCCACGAATCCGGTTGGTAAAGAAATGAACCTGTTAATATTTGGGAGTTAAGTACCTGATTAGCTGTTGGAGTTAATTCATATGTTGGACCAGGTAAACCCATATTATTGTTATAGGAAATTCCGGTGATCTGAATCAGAGTATTACTACTGGGAGTTGATGAAATAGAGACAAAGAGGTTCTGTTTTGTAAATTGTGCATTGTCCCGTGGTATTAATTCATCCTCAAAAAGATGGGAATAATTGTTATCTGTTTTCTGGAACTTGATGGAACCTTGCCCTGTGATATTCTCTCCACTTAACTGAGTTGCATACTGATACTTCTGTGTATTAAAAGAGCCTTGGCTTAATTGGATACTATTAGCTTTTTGAACCGTTTGATCAGTGGCAATGATATTTATAACACCACCCATGGCTTGATCTCCAAATTCGGCGGACTGATTCCCAGGTGCGATCTCAATTCGTTTGATCATAGATAGTGGGATTTGTTCTATGTCGGTTTGGTTCGAAATTGTTGATCTCAGTGGAATACCATTAAGCAGGATAAGGACCTGTGAAGATAAACTCCCTCTCAATGTTATCTGAGGGCTTGATCCCGGAGTGGATCGTGAAAGTGTCACCTCGGGTAAAGTCTCGAGCAATGTAGCCACATCTCCTCGAATTGCTCTGTCATCTGCTGTTATGTCTCGAATAATGAGTTGGTTACCAGTGTGCCTGAGACTTCCATGAATGCCTTGCCCTGTTACATTAATTGATGGCAATTCGATTGATCGGGGTCGTAGTGACATATGGAGAGTAGCTGAATATCTTGGATTTAGTTGAATTAACTGCTTTCCGTGAGAGTACCCGATATGATTGAAATGGAGTTCGAAGTCCCCTGAATGACTTGGGGAGAGCTCATAGTGACCTTGCTCATCACTAATGGTAGAGATGTTTAGAATCGGAATTGAAACATGGACGTTGCTTAAGGGTTTGCCAGATTCTGCGTCCTGGATACTACCAGAGATATGAAGATTTGATGCAAGCAGGGTGTTGACAAGTATGAGGGCAATAAAAAAGCCCCGTCTTAAGTTGGGGCTGCTTAGCGAATGGTTCCTGGTGTTCAGGTAAGTCATTCCGTTCCCTTTTCTCGCGAAGGTTGGTGGAAAATAGTAGGTCTTAGCCAAGTATCCTGACTTCCGGTTCATCCTCTATTGACGCCTTCCCTCATTACGAAGTGGCCTCTGTCAATATCGTCACCGGTTACAGTAGCGCGACTGTGCTCGATTCTCACGAGCTTCCTTGCACTAAGAACTGTTTACAAAAATCGCTATTAGGTTATCCCTGGGAGGGACGTTTGTCAATTTAAAACTTTCGGTGTTTCGCAAAACTGGACATTGAGGTTCTCGAAATGTCCAAATATTGGTATATGATTACTGGAGGCTTCGAGGACCTCAGCCACCGGAAAGGTTTCTGGCTTTAGCCCAAATAAATAGGTATAGTTGTAGTGGACACTTCGAGAACCTCAGTGTCCAAAATCGTTAATACATCACAAATTTTGCGAATCGGCCGTCCAGCCCACCATTCATTAAAGGTTTCTTCCATTCAGGACGAAGACCAATATTCTTCAGGTATTTACGCTCACCGAAATAGATGTAGGCTTCACTACCGGAACATTTTTGTTTAAGCCAGTCACCCATTTCCTTGTAGAACTCAGAAAGGTCCTGACCCGGCTTGAGACGAATTCCATAAGGCGGGTTCATGATAAGTGTGACACCCTCAGTACCACTAATATCCTGGTAATCTTTACGATGGGTATAGATACCTTCACCGCCTGGTAGATGCCCCAAGTTGCGTTTGGCAACCCTGAGAGAGGCAGGATCAACATCAGAGGCCTGAATCGGTATGGAGTCCAGAGCTTGGAAATTACCATCCATAGACTTTCTCAAACGCTTCCACAATGCGGGATCATAATCTGGCAGTTTTTGGAACCCAAATTTTTTCCTGAAATAACCAGGTGAGAGTTTGGTAAGTGACATATATGCTTCAGCTGGAATTGTTCCAGATCCACACATGGGGTCTATAAGCATCTTTTCACCTGTCCACTCTGTGAGCTGGATAAGTGCAGCTGCCAGGGTCTCTTGCATGGGAGCATCTACCGTATCCAAACGGTAACCCCGGCGATGAAGAGAACTACCACTGGTATCTATACTGATGACCGCGCGGTTATTTTCAATATGCAGGTTGAACCACATATCAGGATATTTAGGATCAACATTGGGTCTGCGCTGCACTTTATCTCTAAAGCGATCAACAATGGCATCTTTCAGCTTCAACGATGCATACTGAGAATGAGTAATTTGACTATTGCTCACCTGGGCAAATATGGCGAATGTCTGATCTGGAGAAAAAATATCCTCCCAGGGAATATCCATTGCCGTCTTGTATAAGTATTTCGTACTATGGCAATCAAAGGAGAGTATGGGAGCTAAAACTCTAGTCAGTAACCTCGATCCATAATTAATCCGATACAAAGTGGCCTGGTCAGCTGAAAAGTAGAGTCCCCGAAAACGTTGTTGTATCTTTGTGGCACCAAGTTCTTGAATTTCAATTACAGCAAGTTCTTCAAGTCCACTGGCAACTTGGGCAAAATATGTGCTGGTTCTTTGATATTGGAAATCCATGCTAGTGTCCTTTCAACGGTGTCTTTGAGCAGGCAAGTTTAGTTCTTTTTGCTGCGACTTTTTGCTGTCTACGCATTTGATATAACACTAGTCGTTCAGTCGTTTCTCTTTACGCATTTCCGAAAGACGTTTGTTAGGATCTAATTCCATTTTGCGAAGTCGAATATTTTCAGGAGTAATTTCCACAAGCTCATTTTCGGAGATGAATTCGATTGATTGGTCTAATGTAAGCAGCATTGGTTTGCGCAATGTAACTGTGGCATCAGAATTAGCACTACGCATGTTGGTGAGTTTTTTCTCACGCGTGATGTTCACATCCAGATCACCAGGGCGATTGCGCTCACCAATGACCATACCAGCATAAACTGGTGTGCTAACATCAATCTGGAGTACACCACGGTCTTCCATACTCAAACTGGCATAGGCGGTTACCTTACCAGTCCGATCGGCGACTAAGGCGCCTGTCATGCGCTGAGGGATGGATCCAAACCAGTCTTCATAGCCTTCCATGATGGTGTTCATTACACCGGCCCCTTTTGTATCAGTCATAAAGGTACTGCGAAACCCGATCAAACCGCGTGATGGAATCCGGAATTCAAGATTTACCCGTCCACTACCATGATTGATAATATTTACCATCCGACCTTTGCGGGCGGAAAGTTTTTCTGACATAACACCTACAAATTCTTCCGGAATATCAAGATAAAGCATTTCTACTGGTTCTTGAGTTTTCCCATTGATCTCTTTTGTGATAACGCGTGGCTTGGAAACCATAAATTCATAGCCTTCACGTCTCATGGTCTCAATCAATACAGCCATCTGGAGTTCACCACGACCTCTTACCTCAAATGCATCAGCGCGACCTTTTAATTGTTCAATCTGGAGGGCAACATTTAAACGCGTCTCTTTCTCAAGACGAGCAAGAATGTGACGCGAGGTGAGGAATTTTCCATCCTGACCAGCGAATGGACTGGTATTCACATAAAAGATCATGGAGACCGTTGGCTCATCTACTTTGATACGAGGTAGGGGAGCTGGATCTTCAACTGATGTAATTGTGTCACCAATTGTGATATTTTCAATACCGGCAAAAGCAATGATATCACCGGCAATAACTTCGTCAACCTGCTGACGACGGAGACCCTCGAAAGTGTAGAGGGCTGAAAACTTGACATTGGGAGATTCTTTGTGCTCTCCCACCAGTAGATAATTTGTATTTACTTTTAGCTTACCATTTTTCAAACGTCCAATGGCAATCTGACCTACATAGGCATCATAATCAAGATTGGCGACCAGGAACTGGGGTACATGATCATCGTTAGCTTCAGGGCCAGGAATGTATTCCAGGATACTATCAAACAAGGGACGTAGGTCTGTAGATCCGTCTTCTAATTCATGATGTGCGATACCCTCTTTAGCAATAGTGTAAAGAATAGGGAAATCAATCTGTTCTTCGGAAGCATCTAAATCAATAAACAGGTCATAGACCTCGTCTACTACTTCGGCAATTCTTGAATCAGGTCGATCGATCTTATTGATTACCAACATGATCTTAATATTTTTCTCTAAGGCTTTTTTAACAACGAAACGAGTTTGTGGTAGGGGACCTTCACTGGCATCGACAAGTAGAATTGCGCCATCAACCAAATTGAGTCCACGCTCAACTTCACCACCAAAGTCAGCGTGGCCAGGGGTGTCAATGATGTTGATTTTTACCTCTTTATAATCGATTGCAGTATTTTTTGCGCTGATGGTAATACCACGTTCGCGCTCTAGATCCATATTATCCATGACCCGATCTGTGAGCTCCTGGTTATCACGAAAAATTCCACTTTGGCGAAGCATCCAATCAACTAGGGTTGTCTTACCGTGGTCGACGTGGGCTATGATGGCAATATTTCTAAAATTATCTTTGCGCATTTATTTCCTTTCGAGGGAATTTCCTCATCGGAAATACCATAAAATTAAGCAGTTAAAAAAGCGCGCGCATGATGCGTTCTATTGTAGCTGATTACAAGGTAAAAAATGCAGATGACAGATGATAGAAATAAGTAGAGCATAGATTTTGGGGAATAGGGGTAGCATTCACTCGCGAAGACGATCGCTTGTTATTCTCTTGGAGACAGATGCATTCTGTCCAAATTTGAATGATGGCAAAATCAAAAAAAATATACGCAGTATTTCAGGGGCATCAACCGGGGCTATATCTAAGCTGGGAAGAAGCATCAAATCAGGTTAAAGGCTTCCATGGTGCTAAATACAAGAGTTTTTTCAGTCAGGAAGAGGCTATTGGTTGGCTTAGACAATGCGTGATCTCTGCGACAGAACCAGTTTCTGAGCAACTGATTACCCTGATCAAATCCACTGATCTACCCGAAGATGACTCAATGGGCACGGGCCAAAGGATTATTATTCACACTGATGGGGGAGCCTCACCAAATCCCGGTGTGGGAGGGTATGGCGTGGTTTTACAACAGGGAAGGTTGAGAAAAGAACTCTCTGCCGGTTACGAATTAACGACGAACAATCGCATGGAAATGATGGCCGTTATTGTTGCACTTGAAGCTTTGAAAGAACCCTCTACTGTGGTTTTACATACAGATTCAAAGTATGTGGTTGATTCCATTTCCAAACGTTGGGTCTATGGTTGGATGAAGCGGGGCTGGAAAAAGTCAGATGGCAAAATGGCGGTCAATGTAGATCTTTGGCAAAGATTGCTGCCCCTGTTAAAGACTCATAAAGTTGAGTTTAAGTGGGTCAAGGGACATGCCGGAAACACTGAGAATGAACGTTGTGACACCCTGGTGAATGAAGCTAAAAATTTAAAAACACTTTTAAAAGATACCGGATACAAATAGCATCCAAACTCATCGTCCTATATCAGAACCATAGTTAGGACAAAAATTACCCCTCACCCTACTTGACTTCTTTCGATAATATGATATTTTCCATCATATTACGTAAATAATTAAATAGACAGGATTTCTGCATGGGTATTAATATTTGTAGGGTTTATGAAAACAATAATTCAGAAGGTGTGCTCTTGGGGAAGTTTATTGCTCTCCTCGAGTCAGAATCTAATCCCTTCACCATGCAAATTGCTAATAACCTCATCATTCTAAAGGTGAAAAAGAGCGAGTCACGATGGTGGTCTCCTGAGATGAATTTACGCATTGAGACAGAGAACGAAAAGTCGATGATATATGAAGTCGTAGGCCCAAATGCTTCAACATTTACATCGGCAATGTTCATGATTTTACTGGGAATAGTTGTCTTTATTGCCGCATTTATCATGATGCTGGCTCAGATGCAGTTGGGGATATCTTCAGCCTTAGCGTCTGTGGGAACGGCGCTCTCTGGGTTCCTGGTGATAGTATCACTCTCAGTACTAGCCTTAGGCCGAATGAAGGCTACTGAACAGGTAGCCAGGCTTAGGGAGTTTGCGAAAACCACGCTGGATACATAATAGTACAGAATTGTCCCGTCAAAGAGCACATCAGCTGTCCATCCGAGCGGATTATTAAACGAATTGTTGGAAAATAAGTGACCAACGTCTATGTTCGAAGAGTTATCCAATTAGAGTTATAGTAAAATAGACAGGCTGGATTGAGTCATGGACCTGATCCAATTTACACAATACAATCATTTATCGGAATGGAGTTATAATTATGCTTATTGATGTCGTTCTCCCATTATCCCTTGTTTTTATCATGTTCAGTTTAGGTTTAGGTTTAACTACCAATGACTTTAAAAATGTCGCCCGACAACCGAAGGCCTTTGCAGTTGGGGTGATTAATCAGATGATTCTCCTTCCTCTGGTTGCCTTTGGAGTGATTGCTCTCTTTGGACTAAGCAAGGAGATGGCTGTGGGTCTGATGATCTTATCTTGTAGCCCTGGTGGCGTTACTTCGAATATTATCACAAAATTGGCAAAAGGGGATACAGCCCTTTCCATCTCATACACTGCAGTGGTAAGTGTTGCTTCTGTACTTACTCTACCCCTGATCACGGGATTCTCCATACATTACTTTATGGGATCTGAGGCACAGCCTATCAATGTGTTATCGCTAGGAATAGCTATGTTTTTAATCACGGCGATTCCTGTTGCACTTGGATTATTAGTTCATCATAAGGCTGAAAATTTCACTCGATCCTTTGAGCCTAAGGCGAGTAAAATATCAGCAATTCTGTTTGTTCTGGTCGTGGTTGGTGCTTTAGTCAGCGAATGGGATACATTTATCAATAATGTGTTTATTCTCGGACCGAGCATTGTTACTCTAATAATCGCTATGTTGTTACTTGGATATGGTAGTGCTCATCTATTTAAAATGAGTGAAGCCCAGTCTGTTTCTGTGGCAATTGCAACAGGTATTCAGAATGCCACGGTTGGTATTACCGTGGGGAACCTAATTTTACCAGATAGTGATGGATTATCTATGCTTAGTTTGCCATCTGCAGTCTATGGGATATTGATGTATCTGGTTGCTCTACCTATCGTATTTGCTTACGCCAGATGGATAAGAGTAAAATTGAGTAGTGAGTAAAAAATCGCCTGAGGTGACAAGACCGGACATTGAGGTGTCAAACTGAGCCAAGCCTGTCCTGAGCTAGCCGAAGGGAAGTGCTCTCGAAATGTCCAAAAAACGCAGGGTTGACTTTCCCGTTGGGGTGTATGAGATAAAAAAAAGCGCCGGTGCTCCTGAGGAGCCCGACGCTTTAATCAATTCTTATAAAGAATTAGACAGCGGTAACGTTCTCAGCCTGTGGACCTTTTTCGCCCTGTGTGACATTTAAAGTAACGTTTTGTCCCTCTTTGAGAGATGCATGTCCATCGCCGTTAATCGCCCGATAGTGAACAAACACGTCTGGACCATCTTCCTGCTGAATAAATCCGTAGCCTTTAGCGTCGTTAAACCACTTGACCACTCCGTTGACTAATTGATCAGCCATTTTTACCTCTTTTTTTTTAACTACCACACTAGGTGGCTTTTTACATGTTAGGCATTTCAACATACATTTGTAGAAAGCACTTCCGTCCCAAAAATTGGACTTTCCTAACAATTGGCCACAATATGGGCATCAAAAGTTAAAAACAAACAACAGTTTACATTTATTTTATTTTATTTTTGTGTCGTTTAATTGGGAAAACTGAGCCTTGAGCGCCAACTTTACAGGTAGAATATCATCACTCGTACAAACAAAAAGGTTACTTACGGTGAAAGATGAAAGGACCCTGAGTTCTCGCAGAATGGGGGAGTATCGAAGGGACCGATGAAGGCAGTATTCATGTTCTGTCACTTCCCTCGTCATGGCGGGACTCGTTCCTTCCATGTTCCTCCTCCTAAAGCCACTGGCTTTAGTTGTCGTAATCGAACCATCCGGACATGATTCCAATCTCCATACAATAAAAAAAGGCCACCCATGGGGTGACCTTTTCTATTTGTAGCGGGAGTAGGATTCGAACCTACGACCTTTGGATTATGAGCCCAATGAACATCTATAAATAACAGTAACTTACAGCGTTGGTGTGGCGTATATGTGTCGCGACTTGCACCTGAAAGTATACATCCTATCTTCTGAATCATTGGATTAATACTATAAATT
>Ga0233437_1000403_pt1 | contig 101894 bp, 114 predicted proteins | sample SI_122_August201_FD_182714 | JGI IMG/M metagenome (GOLD analysis project Ga0233437, IMG submission 182714) | Seawater microbial communities from Saanich Inlet, British Columbia, Canada - SI_122_August2016_200_MG | ecosystem: Environmental > Aquatic > Marine > Inlet | place: Canada: British... | reverse complement strand
GAAGTTCAATCTCGGAGTCTCCCCCGCCACTATCCGCAACGAAATGGTCAGACTCGAGGACATGGGCTACCTCCAACAGCCACACACAAGCGCAGGCCGCATCCCCACTCCACTTTCGCTCAAACTCTACGTATCCGAGCTTATGACAGAGGATCACCTCCCCGTTACAGAAGAGGTAGATGTAAAAGAACGCATCTGGGACAACCGTAACGAACTCTCTCTCCTCCTTCGCGAGTCAACGAGATTACTTAGCGAAAAGACAGGTACCATCGGCGTCGCTGTCACCTCAGATGGTAGCGTCTACTCCTCCGGATACGCCAACATTCTCTCACTCCCCGAGTTCTACGACATCGATGTTACCCGCGCCGTCCTCTCGATGGTCGAGTCCCACCGCGAACTCACAGACTTATTTACCAAGATCACCCTACTTGACTCAGATCCCATCCACATCATCGTCGGTGACGACTTCGGGATCGATCATCTCTATTCCTGCGGGATGGCTTACGTCGACTTCACAGCAGGTGATCTCACCGGCACACTCGGTGTCATCGGTCCAGCCAGACTCAATTATCCGTTTATTTACCCCATGCTTAGACACATGGGCGGTCTCATTGACGAGATCTCAGCTACCTGGAGTTAACTATGACAAAAAAAGATCACAAACCAACCCCAACCCCGGCCAAAGATACTAACTCACCTGATCCTATGATCCAGGCTCTAGAGGCCAAACTCGCTCGCGCAGTGGCCGACTACGCCAATCTCGAAAAACGTTTCCAGCGCGACTCCTCACACGTAATCAAGTTCGCAACCGCCAATCTCATCACCAAGCTCCTTGATCTTCGTGACAACCTTGATCTCTCAGATCAGAGTCTCAACGACCAGGGGATCTCAATGCTCTTGGCCCAGCTTGACAAGATTATCCAGGAAGAGGGGGTAGTAAAAGTCGACACATCAGGAGACTTCGATCCCACCTGCATGGAGTGCTCCGAGCTCGTGGCTGGCAAACAAGGTCAAATCATCGCCACCACTCGCACGGGATACAAACTCCATGATCGTGTCCTCCGCACAGCCTCCGTCGTCATTGGTAGCGGCTCTTCCAAAGGGTCTGACCCTAAAGGACTCAAGTCAAAGACATGAAAAGCAGCCCAAAAGGGTCAGACCCTATTGGTATTAATATAAAAATTATTTATACAAATTAAAAATTACTCTAATAAGGAGAAAATAAATATGAGCAAAACCATCGGAATCGACCTAGGTACCACTAACTCAGTCGTCGCAGTTATGGAGGGGGGCAAGGCTAAGGTCATCCCCACTTCAGAAGGAGCCAACATCATCCCTAGTATCGTCGAGCCAGAAAAAGGTCTCGTCGGCACAGTCGCCAAAAATCAGATGATCCTCAATCCCGCCAAAACCATCTTCAGTATCAAGCGTCTCATCGGCCGCAAAATGACCGACAAAATGGTCAAAGACACTCAGGGCAAAGTCCCCTACGAAATCGTCGAAGGTAAGGCAGGCTCAGTCGCAGTCAAAGTCGGCGACAAGACCTACACCGCCCAAGAAATCAGTGCCAAAATCCTCCAAAAAGCCAAGGTCGACGCCGAAGCCTACTTGGGAGAAAAAGTCACCGATGCCGTCGTCACCGTTCCTGCATACTTCGATGACTCACAGCGCCAGGCTACCAAACAAGCTGGTCAGATCGCAGGTCTAGAGGTCAAACGTATCGTCAACGAGCCCACAGCCGCCGCCCTCGCCTATGGCCTGGATAAGAAGAAGTCAGGCAAGATCGCTGTCTACGACCTCGGTGGAGGTACATTCGATATCTCTATTCTCGAGATCGGGGACGGAGTCTTCGAGGTCAAGAGTACCAACGGGGACACATTCCTCGGTGGAGACGACTTTAACCATGTCATTATCGACTGGATCGTTGCCGAGTTCAAAAAAGAGCACAACGTCGAGTTAGACAAAGATATGCAAGCTCTCCAGCGCATCCGTGACGCTGCCGAGAAGGCCAAGATCGAGCTCAGTAGTAGTAAGTCTGCCGAGATCAATCAACCCTTCATTTCACAAGGTAGTAACGGCCAACCTCTCCACCTCACTATGACTCTTACCAGGGCCAAGCTCGAGGAACTCACCGGTGACCTGGTCAAGCGCACCATCGAGCCAGTGAAAAAAGCCCTCAAAGACGCCAAACTCAAAACCACTGACATCAACGAGGTCATCCTTGTCGGTGGTCAGACTCGCATGCCTCTAGTGCGCAAAGCCGTCGAGGACTTCTTCGGTCGTGAGCCTCACAAGGGCGTCAACCCAGATGAGGTCGTCGCACTCGGTGCCGCGATCCAGGCTGGTATCCTCTCAGGTGATGTCAACGATGTACTACTCCTCGATGTCTCACCCCTCACTCTCGGTATCGAGACCATGGGTCAGGTCATGACACCTCTCATCGAGCGCAACACGACTGTACCTACCAGCAAGAGTCAGACTTTCTCAACTGCCGCCGATAATCAACCTCAGGTTGATATCAGCGTCCTGCAGGGTGAGCGTCCAATGTCAGCAGACAACAAGTCACTCGGTAGATTCGTGCTCGACGGGATAGCGCCAGCCCCTCGTGGTATCCCTCAGATCGAGGTCACTTTTGACATCGATGCCAACGGCATCCTGAATGTCAGTGCGAAAGACAAGGGTACCGGCAAAGAGCAACAGATCACCATCAAAAACGCCACCAACCTCTCCGAGGATGAGGTCGAGAAGATGCGTCAAGATGCCGAGAAATATGCCGACGAAGACAAAAAGAAAAAGGATCTCGTCGACAAGAACAACGAGGCCGAGTCTCTGATCTTCCAGACTGAGAAAACTCTCAAGGATGCTGGTGACAAGATCGAGGAAGCTGAGAGGCAGGAGATCGAGGACGCGCTCAAAGAACTCAAAGAGGTCAAGGCTAAGGATGACGCCACTCTCGAGTCCATCGACGAAGCGATCAAGAAGGCCAGTGAGTCACTCTCCAAATATGGAGAAAAGCTCTACAAAGCTGCCGCCGAAGCCGAGTCTGGCTCCGACCAGACAGGTCCTGAGTCCACCGAAGGACCCAAAGATGACCAGCCCGAAGAAGGCGAAGTCGTCGACGAAGGCGGTGACGAAAAAAAAGAGGATAAAAAGAAAAAGAAGTAGCACTGTTAACAACAGTTTGTTTATTAAGGAAAGCCTCGCAGCAATGCGGGGTTTTTTGTTGCTACAATACTTCCATGCACAACCACACTCCCTCTGAATACATCTGTCCAATCTGCCTAGGAGTAGAAGGGGTCGAGAATAAACACACACTCCTTCTCCAGCAAGACCTCGTATATCAAGACAAGCAAGTTAGTGCTTTCATCAACTCATTCCGACGCAAAAACAATCCAGGTCACGTAATCATAGTTCCTAACAAACATTATGAGAATATCTACGACCTCCCCGACGAGCTAGCAGGACACATCACACAACTTGCCAAAAAGGTAGCTCTCGCCATGAAAGAGGTCTACAGCTGTGACGGCATCACCACCCTCCAGAACAATGAGCCAGCAGGGGATCAACATGCCTTTCACTATCACTTTCATGTGTTTCCAAGATTTGAGGGGGATGACTTCAATGTTCATGCTGGAAGCAAAATTCTCTCTGATCCAGCAGATCGCCTGGATTACGCCACTCGCCTCCGCCAATCCCTCTCATAATTATCAGCAATTCTAATAATATAATGATTCGAATCATTATATTATTAACTTCCATACCCAATCATTGCCATTATTTGAACAATAGTAGCGTTACCATGTTTCGAAACATAGTAACAACATCTTGCCTGTTATAATTCTCCACATGCAATATAAGGCAATAGTTTTTGATCTCGACGGCACGGCAATACCACTGCAGACAGATGGTGTGCCATCATCAGCTGTTATTAGCACCGTTGCCAAAGCCAAAGAAAGAATTATTGTCTGCGCTGCGACAGGCAGGCCAATAACTAACGCCAAGCCAATTCTCGAAAAACTTGGGCTGGTTGACCCATGTATTATTTCTGGTGGAACTCAAATAATTAATCCAGTTAGCAAAGAAACATTGTGGGAGAAACGCCTATTAGAGAAGCAAGTTAGTCAGGTAGTCAAGCTTTGCAAACCCTATTCATTTGAAATCCTCTTTGGAGATGAGCTAAAAGGAGTTTCCGCAATAGACAAAGTAGTCACAGGTTCAGAGAGAGTTATCTATCTCATGAACACATTACCTCAACATCAAGACGAGATTCTTGAGAAACTGAGCAAGGTGGATGGTATTGCATACCATAGCGCTGGATCATGGAATGAGGGAAAGGTTGATATTCACATCACTCACAAAGAAGCAACAAAAGAATCTGCAATGAAACATCTATTGCAAATACTCAATCTCAACAAAAGTGAAGTTGTTGCAGTTGGTGACTATAATAATGATATTCCACTTCTCAACTCTGCAGGATACAAAGTTGCTATGGGTAATGCCACACATGATCTCAAACAGATTGCAGACTACATTGCGCCATCAGTAGATGAAGATGGCTTAGCTCATACAATAGATTTATTATTATCAGGCAAATTGCCAGAAAGAAAAACTACATGATCAAAGGAATAATTCTCGACGTCGACGGAGTTATTGTTGGAGAGAAGATAGATTACAACTCTCCATGGCCTCACCCTGACGTAATTGCCGAGCTCAAGCGAGTCAAGTCTCTCGGTATTCCCATCACTCTCTGCACAGCCAAGCCACACTTCTCGATAGATAAGATTATCGAGGACGCTGGTCTCGACAATCTCCACATCACAGATGGAGGAGGGGTTATTATTGATCCAATTGCAGGTAAAGTTGTTGCAGAATATAATCTAGATTTCGACTCGGCCACTCAGGTTATCAAGAAGTTATTAGAGGAAAATGTTTATACCGAGTTCTACACAGTAGACAACTACTACATTCAAGAGAGTCAAGTCGCAGACGGTATTACTCCAGGCCATCGTCACGTTCTCCAGCAAGATCCCGTCATAGTGGATGATTTGGTTGTGGAGGCTGGGAAGCAAAAGATCACCAAAATCATGCCCATCGCACTCAACGAAAAGGATAAGGAGAGAGTGGTTAGTATCATGTCTCAGTTTGACGACCTCGTCAAAACCAGTTGGGGAGTCCACCCAGTAATCCTACCTCTCCAATTCGGGATCGTTACGGCACACGGTATTAGCAAAAAAGAAGCTGCAATTAGTATTGCTAGTTCTCTCAACATTCCCATGTCAGATTATTTGGGAGTCGGAGATAGTCCTAGTGATTGGCAGTTCATCGAGTTATGTGGCTACGCTGGTGCCATGGGCAACGCCAAGCAAGAACTCCAAGATCTAGTTAAGTCTAAGAGTGAAGGCAATTATATTGTCGGCAACTCAGTTGATGAGAATGGAATTATCAAAATCTTGCAACAATTTATTAACTAACCCTTTTTGTTACCATGTTTCGAAACATAGTAACACCAACAACACCAATCTTCTCGTTGACTCTCCCCACCATTGTTCTATAGAATGTAATTCTAGGAGCAAAAAAATGAACCTAGGCAAACCATCATCACAAAACACGCGGACCACGAGCCAGAAATGGCTCTTTTTTTATGCCCGAAATTGACTCACAACTATTCTTTCACGATCTGCCAACAGGTAAGAATACTGGATTATGTGAGTCATTAGGGGGGAGTACAGATAACGGTTCGGTAGTACATCTGTACGATGACTGTATTAACTGCACAGTGGGGCAGTGCATGATGTTTGTCTGTCTGTACGATGAGGACGGTCAGACTCAGGGTCGCCGCTTCACCCCTCACGATCCACTTTATTAGCATTTTAGATACTATAAATGATCTATAATCACACCCATGCCTTATTCCGACCTAACCATGCTCCAGACCGCCCAAAACAGCGCAGATCTCCATGTCAACATCGTTGATCATCCCTTGGTCCGCCAGCATCTATCCATCATGCGCAATAAGGACACTGACATGGCCACTTTTCGCGCCGCTGTTCACAGCCTTACACCTCTCTTAGTCTACGAAGCCACAAAGGATCTCTCAGGAAAATCAATCTCATATGATTACAATGATCTCTTCACCCGAGGGCATCATAGCTCTCAATGAGGCCCATCCCGATGTAATTATTACCACCGCCTCAGTTGACGATCATCTCGATAAGAATAAGTATATTGTCCCTGGCTTAGGGGATGCCGGTGACCGCCAATTCGGCACCACTTAGCACTCACATCTTCTTATTGCTAGTTCATCTTCTCGATGTTAGAATCATGTTATGACCAGCAAACGCGACTACTACGATGTCCTCGGGGTAAAAAAAGACTCCTCAGAATCCGAGCTTAAGACTGCATACCGCAAACTCGCCCTCAAATGGCACCCCGATAAGAACAAGGACAAGGGTGCAGAAGCCAAGTTTAAAGAAATCAACGAAGCATACGAGATCCTCAGCGACAAGGGCAAGAGGGGTAAGTATGACCAGTTCGGTCACGCTGCTTTTGATCCCTCAGCTGGTTTTGGTGGCGCTCGCGGTGCCGGTGGCCAGCAGCAGCGCTCCGGTCCTTTCACATACTCCTATTCGTCTGGTGGCGGAGGATTCGAGGATCTTTTCCGCGGTGCCGGCGGATTTTCCGATCCATTTAACGTTTTTGAGAGTTTCTTTGGCGGCGCCAACCCTTTTGGTAGTCAGAAAAGAGTCAAGCCACATTACTCCCTCACCATCAAGTTCATGGAAGCAGTCGAGGGAGTCGAGAAACGCTTCGTCCATCAGGGCAAAGAATTCACTGTCAGGATCCCAGCCGGTGCCGATGACGGTACCCGCATTCGCTACAACGAGTTTGACGTCAGTATTAATGTGGATGATCACAAACTCTTCCGCCGCGAGGGCGTGGACGTCTACACCTATCACGAGATCCCGATGACCATGGCAATCCTCGGTGGTCAGACAACGGTGCCCACACTCGACGGAGAGCTCAAGCTCAAGGTGAGAGCTGGCACCCAACCCTCGTCCACTGTTAGGCTAAGTGGCAAAGGAGTCAAACATCTCAGAAGTAGTGCTAGGGGCGACTTTTACATCAAGCTCAAGGTCATGCTCCCCAAAAGAACCAGCCGCAAAGCCCGCAAACTCATTGAGAAACTCGCTCATGAGCTGGGCCAGTCATGATAATTGTGCTATACCTATAGGTAGTACTAAGTTATCGGAGGCACTCATGACCATTAGAAACACTTTTATCGTTGTCGGCTCACTTCTCTTGATTACTATTTTTTCTTCTGTAGATCAGGCTCGTGCCGACTGGCTCATTGATCGTTCTGGCACTCTTGTTGAGGTAGATAGCTCAGTTCTAGGCAGAAACGACTCAGATAACTCTATGCAAGGCACACCAGACGCGCAACAAGTACAAGTCAGGTTCGAGCAGGCAACCGAAGCAAGAGTCCAGTCTCAAGAGACTTATCAGCAAAGGGTCAAATCACAACTCGAGATCAAAGAAGGTTCTGTTATGCAAGTTAAACAAGCTGTCATGAATAAAGAAGGTCAAGTTATTCGCCGCAAAGAACTAGAGCTCGAGCCAGGAGAGAAACTCAAAGTTGAGCGACGTGACGGCAAGTATCTCGAACTAGGTTCAGACGAAGAAGGTAAGTTCGAAATCATGCAGAGTAAGTTTCGCACCAAAACCGAGTTCCCCGTCAGCATCGGTGACGATAACGAAATCATCATCACCAGACCTGATGGAACAGAAAAGATCGTCTCAGTCCTCCCAGACGTAGCTGCTGAGAATCTCCGTGCCAGTGGACTCTCACTCTCCTCTGAAAATCAGGAGCTAGAGCTCGAAGACATCGGTGACGTCCCATCATATCGTTTTGCAGTTAAGCAGGAAAAGAAATTCCTTGGCCTTTTCAAACGCCTTTACAATCAAGAATCAGTCGTCTCTGCCGAGACCGGTGAGATTGTGAGTACCACCAGCACCGAAGACTCTCCTCTCGTACGCTTCCTTGAGACTTTCTCCTTTTAAGAGATATTTATACCTTGCCGTGCCCTTCCGTAGCCAAGGGCGAAGGAGGGTGCTATAATCCCAGATGTTGTGAGCTAAACCCTCACTAAGCAATTTGAAATTTGTTATTTGTTATTTTGGATTTACTCCAAAGGAGTAGTTATGGCACAAATTAGATCAGACTTCGCACTCGCACTCACTGCAATTAGTTCCGAGCGAGGCATAGAGCCAGAAGTTATCATCGACAGTATCAGACAGGCCATCCAGGCAGCCCTTCGCCGTGACTTCGATATTGCCGAAGAAGACATCGATGCATATGAGGTCGCAGTTGATGGTGAAACAGGTGCCATCTCAGTCAAGAAGGATGGCAAAGACGCCACCCCTGCTGGATTCGGTCGGATTGCCGCTCAAGTTGCCAAACAAGTCATTCTCCAGAGAGTCAGGGAAGCCGAGAAAGACGCCATCATCAGTGAGTACGAAGGTAAGATCGACTCCATGATTACCGGTATGGTTCTCAGGTTCGAAGGTCCCCACGTCGTCGTTGACATCGGTCGCGGTCAGGCTCTTATGCCAACCGACCAAGCTATCGCTAACGAATATTACCGCCTCAACCAGAGGATTGCAGTCTACATTCTCGAGATTAGAGAAACTTATAAGGGCAAGGCGATAATCGTCTCCCGTGCAGTTCCAGAGCTAGTCAAAGAACTCTTCGCCCGCGAAGTCCCCGAAGTAGGCTCAGGCGCAGTCGAGATCGTTGCCATTGCCAGAGAAGCAGGTCACCGCACCAAACTCGCCGTCAAAAGCACTCAAGATGGAGTAGATCCAGTCGGATCATGCGTCGGCCAAAAAGGAGTCAGAGTCCAGGCCGTCATCAATGAGCTCAACGGTGAGAAGATCGATATTGTCGAGTATTCTGACAAGATCGACGAGTACATCGCCTCCGCGCTCGCCCCTGCCGAAAACCTCTCTGTCACAATCGACGAGGACAATAAGCAAGCAACCATCGTCGTCCCCGAAGACCAGCTCTCCCTCGCGATCGGTAAAGGCGGCCAGAATGCCAGGTTAGCTGCCAAGCTCACAGGTTACAAAATCGACCTCAAGGGTGATGGTGAGACCAAAGTTGCCGTCTCCACTACTGGTCAAGAAGAGTTTGAGCTCGACTCACTTGGTTTGTCCTCTAAGATCCGTAATCACCTCCTTGAAAAGGGTATTACCACAGTCAAAGCTCTCGAAGCCAAACACGAGAAGATGGAAGACGAGATCAGAGAAGTAGATGATCGTGGTCCAGTCGAGATCGTCAAGGCAATCGCTCGCTTCTACAAGAGAGCTGATCAGGCAAAAGAAGAAGCAGATCGTCTCAAGAGATACCAAGACGAAAAAGCCGCCGAGGAAAAAGAGCGTGGCAAAAAGTAATATCGGCAGACCTCCCGTCGTAGCTATTCTTGGTCACGTTGATCACGGCAAAACTACTCTCCTAGACTACATTCGCGATGCGCACGTCCAAGCCGGCGAAGTCGGTGGTATTACCCAGGGCATCGGTGCATATCAGGCAGAATATCAGGGTAAGGCAATCACATTTATCGATACTCCTGGTCACGCAGCTTTTAGTGAGATGCGCTCCCGCGGTGCTGCCGTCGCTGATCTAGCTATCCTGATCGTCGCCGCCGACGACGGAGTCAAACCCCAGACCAAAGAATCCGTCAAACATCTTACTGATGCCAAAATCCCCTTCCTCGTTGCCATCAACAAGATGGATCGTCCTCACGTCACCGCAGATAAGGCCAAAGCCGAACTCACCGAACTCCAGGTTTTTGTCGAAGGATACGGCGGCAACACTCCAGTTGTCGAGATCTCAGCCAAAGAAGGCAAGGGAGTTGACTCACTTCTTGAGCAGATTATCCTGATTGCCGAACTAGAGGAGCTAAAAGATCTGAGAGACGCCGTCCTCACTGCCCCTATCATCGAAGCCCAAAAAGACATGAAAAGGGGAGTCAAAGTATCGGTCGTAGTCAAGGAAGGGACTCTCAAGGTCGGCGACGAGATTAGCACTTCTTCAGCTAGTGGCAAAGTCCGCGCTCTTATTTCCCCCTCTGGACTCTCGCTCAAACAGGTCACCCCAGGTCAACCAGCTCAGATTCTTGGTTTTAACTCTCTCCCTCATGTTGGTGAGGTCGTCACCACCGGCCCACACATTGTATCCGACGCCCAGGGACTCTCCTCGACAGGAGACCTGGCAGAAAGCCAAGTTGGGACGCCAGAGGCGGGAGGAGAGTCCCTGTTGGATTCACCCGCTGAACCCACTGATCGCCTTAATCTGATCCTCAAATCAGACTCCCTAGGCTCTCTCGAAGCAATCAAATCCAGCCTTACTCCTGAGATCAATCTTATCTCCTCTGGTACTGGCAGCATTACCGATGCAGATATTCATCTTGCGACTTCTACTGGCGCCATCATTCTCGGTTTTGCTATCAAAGTCAGCAGTCATACAAAAAACATCGCAGAAACTGACGGAGTAATCGTCAAGACCTATCAGGTCATCTATGAACTTCTCGAGTATCTTGAGAAAAGAGTGCTGCGCATCCTCGAGCCCACGATCGACGAAGAAGAGCTAGGACAGGCAAAAGTGCTCAAAATTTTCCAAATCAATGAGTCTATAGTCGCAGGCTGCACAGTTGAGTCAGGCAAGCTCACGGTTGGAGACACAGTCCACCTCAAGAAAAAGGGGAGTAAAGAGCTCAAAAACGCTCGGATCAAGTCAATTAGAACCGGCAAAGAAAAGATCCACGAGATCAAGGCAGGGAACGAATGCGGAATCATCCTCTCTCCCAAGCTTGACATCACAGAGAAAGCTGTTATTATAGCCTATAAGAAATCAGAATCAGTCGATTAATACACTGATTCGTTACTATATAAGGCTTAATAACTATGAGTGACATCAAGAATTTAGCACAAAAAATAACCGAAGCCAAAACTATTCTCGTTGCCCTTCCTCTTGAGGCTACAAAAGACGTCGTAGCTTCCGGTCTCGCACTCTATCTTTCACTGGTCAAAGCTGGCAAGCAAGCCTCTATCATATCTAGCTCCCAGCCTGTAGTCAGAGACTCTCATCTAGTCGGTCTAGACAAAATCACCTCTAGTGTTGGTGGTAACAACCTGGTCATCACCGTTAACTTACCCGAGAACGCAGTTGACAAAGTCACGAGCAACGTCGAGGGCGGTCATCTCAATCTAGTTCTTGCTCCCCAGGCAAATGCCGCTCCCATCACCAAAAACGACATCATTTTTGGCACATCAGGAGCCTCTGCTGATCTAATTATCGTCATTGGCGCCGAAAATCTAGCCAAACTCGGCCCTATTGCAGAAAAAGAGCACGAATTGTTTGTCAAAGATAAGCTGGTTAACCTCAGTAACATTGCCGGCACATTTGGCGCCATCAACCTCACTGACGCAGGTAGCAGTAATAGTGAGTTAATCACCGCCGTTCTCCAGGAGCTCAAGCTCCCACTTGATCAGGATATCGCCAGCAACCTCATGCAGGGTATCGAAGAAGCCACAAATGGACTCGCGAGTCCCAAGATGACCGCAGACACCTTCGAGGCTCTCGCCGTTCTCTATCGCACCGGTGCCAGACGCTCAGCTCCTGCTCCGGTCCAACCTGTCGCCAAAGTTGTCAACAACATGCCCATCGTCGAGCCCATTCCCGCACCTCGAAGCGAAGCAAAGACCCCCAGCGAAGCTCCTAAGAGCGAAGTGGGGCAGCCTGACTGGCTCAAACCCAAAATCTTCAAGGGCAGCACTCCTTCCAAATAACTCCAATTGCACAATCCCTCTCTCCCTTGTATAATCCCCACCATCTATGGCATTACAACAAAAAAACAAGTCAAAATTAATTACAAAGTTTGCAACCACGAAAGGAGATACTGGCTCACCCGAAGTTCAGATTGCCCTCCTCACTGAGAGAATCAAAGAGTTAACACTCCACTTGAAGTCTCACAAGAAGGACAATCACTCCCGTAGGGGACTTTTGAAGATGGTTAGTAAGCGTCGTCGGCTCCTCAACTACTTAAGAGGTAAAGCCGAGGATCGCTATCGCACCCTCATCAAGACTCTCGACCTCGCAAAATAAGCCCAGTTACATTCCATGAAATCAACAAAAGTCACCACCCAATTAGGTGGTAAAGATCTTACCCTCGAAACAGGTAAGTTCGCCTCTCTTACTAACGCAGCTGTCCTCGTCACTTATGGCGAGACTGTTGTTCACGTCACCGCCTGTATGGCAGATCGTGACACCCACCTCCCTTACTTCCCGCTCTCCGTCGAGTTCGCCGAAAAGCTATATGCTGGCGGCAAGATCAAAGGTAGCCGCTGGGTCAAACGCGATGGTCGTCCTCGAGATGAGGCCATCCTCAAAGGCAGGATCATCGATCGCTCCATCAGACCTCTATTCCCAACTCACGTCAAAAGAGACATCCAGGTAGTTGCTACCGTTCTCTCAGCAGATGGTGCAAACGACGCAGACATGCCAGCTCTCGTTGGAGTCTCAGCCGCACTAAGCATCTCTGACATCCCTTGGGCAGGTCCAATCGCAGCAGTGCGCATGGGCTTAGTTGATGGCAAATACATGGTCAACCCCACATACGAGGAGCGTGAGAGTAGCAAGCTCGATCTTATCGTCTCTGCCAGCGACAATGGAGTCGTCATGGTCGAGGCCGGTGCCAATGAGGCAACAGAAGAAGAGACCCTCGAAGGCATGAAACAAGCTCAAGCTGAAGTCAAGAAGTTAGTTGGCGTGATCAATGATCTCGTCAAAGAAGTTGGTTCAAAAAAAGCTGAGTTTCCATTGCCAGCTGAGCTCGACGCAGCAAAAGTTGCAGAAGTCGAGAAAGCAGTCGAACCTCTTCTCAAAAAGGCTCTCGGCCAAGATGGTTTCGACAAAAAAGATATCCACGAGATCGCAGTAGCTCAGTTCCCCGCAGATGATGCAGAACCAGTAGAAGGCGCACTCACTAACAGTGAGATCGAAAAGGTTGTTAACGACGTCTTTACCAAGCTTGCTCGCAAAATGACTATCACAGATGAGGTTAGATTAGACGGACGCGAACTCACTAAGATTCGTGAGCTCACAGCCGAAGTAGATCTTCTCCCTCGCACTCATGGCTCTGCCATGTTCCAGAGGGGTGAGACTCAGGTTCTCTCAGTCACTACACTCGGATCTCCCGCACTCGGCCAGATCATCGAGAGTATGGAAAGCGAAGAAAACAAGCACTACATCCATCACTACAATGCACCTCCTTACTCATACGGTGACCCAGGACGTTACGGATTCCCCGGTCGTCGTGAGATTGGACACGGAGCACTCGCTGAGCGTGCGCTCTTCCCAATGTTGCCTTCTCAAGCTGACTTCCCTTACACGATCCAGGTCGTTTCCGAGGTCATGAGTAGTAATGGTAGTACCTCGCAGGCCTCAGTCTGTGGTTCTACTCTCTCACTTATGTCCGCAGGAGTTCCTCTCAAGAAGCCAGTTGCAGGTATTGCGATGGGTCTCATGACTGATGGTGATAAGCACGTTGTGCTTACCGACATCAAAGGGATCGAAGATCACATCGGTGACATGGACTTCAAGGTCGCAGGAACCAGAGATGGTATCACCGCGCTTCAGATGGACATCAAGGTAGCAGGTATCACCTTCGACGTTCTTGAGCGAGCACTCGCCCAAGCCAAGGTAGCCAGGCTCGAGATCATGGACGTGATGGTAGCTGCAATCGACACACCACGTGCTACTCTCTCCAAATACGCTCCCAAGATCGAGCAGTTCGAGATTCCCATGGATATGATCGGTGGAGTCATCGGACCAGGTGGCAAAATCATCAAAGCCATCATGGCCGACACGGGCGCTCAGATCGACATCAGTGATGACACTGGAGTAGGCGTTGTTAACGTCAGCTCACCTGATCAAGAATCAATCGACAAAGCAGTCCGAACCATCAAAGGCATCGTTCACGTCCCCGAAGCGGGAGAAGAGCACGAAGGCACAGTCGTTAGAGTCGAGAACTACGGTTGTTTCGTCGAGATCATGGGCGGCAAACAGGGACTAGTCCACGTCTCCAGGATGAGCAAAGAATTCGTCCAGGACGCCTCGGCACTCGTCAAAGTTGGCGAAAAAGTCAAAGTCTACGTCAAAGGAGTTGATGATCAGGGCAGGATCGACCTCTCAATGGTCTCTCTCACTGAGCTTCGTGATAACGGCAGTCGACCTCCTCGCCGCTAATACAGGGGTTTAACCTTCTATACGCTACTGGCCACATGCTGTAAGCTATTGTCATGCGCACCAGAATCATCATTGGCTTAGCCTTATTGATTCTTGTATCTTCCTCTCTCACCTATAAGGCCTTCGCATACTACCGAACCATCAACCAACCACCGACTCCCACTACCACCATCACCCTCATTCTTCCTGATCAAGAATACTCTCTCACCACAGCTGAGTTAGCAGATCTAGAGTCTGAGCTAGTTATACCAATTGCCAAGAATCCCATTCCCAGGACTTCTTACAACACAAGTAGGGGTACGGTTCAATACATCAACCCACCTCAGGAATATGTCATCAATCTTGATAATCTCAACTCAGATACTAGAGTACTTGGTGATGAGTCTTCAATTTCATTTGTTCCTCCATATGTTATTCGTAACATCCAGGACAAGAATCTCTCTGCATACAACCGCCAACTCCACAACATTCATAGTAGACCAATCACAGTTAGCATCAAGAATGGCAGAGAATTCTCCGATATTACGCTCGCGAGCACTGTTCTTCGCCAGCTCATCAATCCCACCACAATTGATTCGAGTATTCCTCCAGAAATCGATAAACCAATCCTTATCAGCTACATCACCTCGCGTCTAACTGCCAAGCAAAAGCAGTTTTTCAGCCCTCAAGCAGCCTACGAAAACGCTCAAAGAGCTATCAACTATCGTTTTATGGGTGACTCAACTAACTCAGTTATTCTTGGTGTGGACGATGGTCCTAGTTCGCGTGGCGAACTGGCAGATCGCTACTTAGAGGTGGATCTCTCTCAGCAAAAGATGTATTTTTTCATCAACAGTAATTTGTACAAAGAATATCACATTTCAACTGGCAATGATTACCCTACTCCTGTGGGCGAGTATCACATCCTCAACAAAGCCCCCAAGGCCTTTTCAGATATATACAATGTCTGGATGCCATACTGGATGGGATTCACATATGCCAATGACGTTGGTGCTTATCTAGGGTTACACGAGATCGCATATGCCGTGGATGATTTTGGCAAGCCATTCTATCGCTATGGCTACTACATCGGAGACACCATGACGGGAGGATGTATCGCTATGGAACCAAAAGACTCAAAAGAAATCTACGATCTCACCGTTGTTGGTATGCTCATTAGAGTTGTGCGATAATGACCTCATGACCACCACTGCCACCAGTAATCAAGCGGGCCTTGCTACAGAACTCGTCAAACTAGAGGCTCAGGTTAGTGAGGCCAAGCTTCCCGACGCACTTCGCGAAAAATCAGTAGACATGCTCACCCGCCTCAAACGCATGGTCGATACTGGTATCTATTCTCAAGAATACGATCGCATCGCCCACTACATCAACAATATCACCACTATTCCCTGGGATACTTACTCCACCGACAAGCTAGATATCGTCAACGCCTCCTCCCAAATGGAGAAGAGTCATCACGGCATGCAAGAACCCAAGGATCGCATTATTGAGTACTTGGCTACCCTCAAACTCAGAAGGGACACTGGACACGTTGATGCAGTCAAGGCTCCTGCCATTTTTCTCGTAGGACTTGTAGGGACCGGGAAGACCACCTTCGCCTACGCCCTCGCCGAAGTCTTGGGGCGCAAGTTTGCCCGCATTCCTTTTGGTGGCCTAGGTTCTGCTCGTGATTTGCGCGGTCGATCCAGGCTATTCTTAGAAGCCGAGCCAGGCAACATCGTCAAAGCTCTGCGCGAAGCCGGCTCCATGAATCCAGTTATCTTACTCGACGAAATTGACAGGGTAGGGGTAGATGAGAGAGCTGACATCATGGGAGTGCTAGTAGAGCTTCTCGACCCTACTCAGAATAATCGTTTTCTTGACCATTACCTAGACTACCCACTCGACCTCTCCCAGGTCCTTTTCGTTGCTACTGCCAATAACACGACGAATGTCGCCACCGCCGTCCTCGATCGTTTGGAGCTTATTCAGATGCCTAGTTATAGTGATGAGGAAAAGATCACCATCGCCAAGCAGTTCCTCTTGCCGTCCGCTCTCAAGGACTCAGGACTCAGGGAAGATCAACTCAAAATCTCTGAGGAGGTCTGGCCACTCGTTGCCCGCCCCTTGGGATACGACGCCGGTATCCGCACCCTCCAACGCACTATCCATGCCCTCTGTCGTCGCGTCGCCCGCGAAGTCGTGGAGGGCAAGACCGATGCCGTGGTTGTCAATCAGGATAATTACAAACAATACATGAAAGCCTACTAATATGGATGAAAAGCCAACAAAACCACCCATCATAGCTCCTGCTTCCCAGGGACTCTCTTCGACAGGAGAGTCTCTACTGGAACCTTCTCCAAAAAAATCCCCCCTCATATTTATCCTCTCTGCACTCCTCGTTCTCGCCATCGGCACCGCAGCTTACTTCTTCCTCCAGTCTCGCCAGTCAACCCCTGTCGCCCAGCCCCAACCGACTGCGTCCGCCATAGCTTCAGCGTCGGCGGATCCCACGGCTGATTGGCAGACTTATACAGACAAAACACATAACTTCACACTACAATATCAGCCTGACGATAATCTAAAGCAAGTTCTATGTCCTTCTAAGGGTCTTCGTAGCGAAAGGTTTGTCATTTACACATTGTCAGAGGATACCCCCACCACCGATCCAGCGTATCAGTGCGACACCCAGGGGGAAGATCATACGATAACAATTACGACAACAGAATACGCAGGTAATTGTCAGACTACAGAATCTTGGCGCGGGGTAGAATCATCAATTCTGGTTGGTGATACCAAAGCGATGATGTGTAAAAGCACTTTTGTTGGCGAAAGTTTATATCCAGGTCCAGGAGAAAGAACTAAAGCTACTATCCCTTCAGGTGATCAATATATACACATAGAGATAAAAGGTAGTGAATATATTGATACTTTCACTCAAATTCTCTCCACTTTCCAGTTCACTGATCTGGCCACCACCATTTCTACATGGGAAGAATACTCCAACACCTCCCCCAACTATACAATTAGCTATCCACAAGACTGGTCAGTAGAGTTTAATAATGACGGAGGGCATAGACTCACCCTTACCAAGGGAGAATACAAAATTATTGCAAACTGGCCAGATGCTTTTGGTCCTGGAATCTGCATTTTTGATGATCAAAATAGGGATGGTGCTCCAATGATGGCTTCATTCTGTGAGGGCGAATTCACAACCATTGGGCAATCAACAATCATGCGCAGATTAGTTGAGCCTGTTATTCGCGATACTACCGCCAGTTGGACTGTTTATTCTAACGACGACGGAAACTGGGTCACAATGATCCCCATCAGCTATCAAGCACCCAAGAATTATGATTATGCAGTCATTCAAGAAATGGATGCAATAATAGAAACACTTACCAACTAATCAAAGAGACTTGCTAAACTTGACAAACCTTGCCAAAGTTTGCTAATATTCACTTATGAGCACAATCAACATCTCCCTCCCAGCAGATCAGGTCAGTTTTATCGATGGCTTAGTTGAGGAGCATGGCTTTGCCAATCGTAGCGAGTTTGTTCGCTCGATTTTCCGCTTTCTCAAAGGCAATCCATCCGCTATCACCCAAGCCACGACTATTCCACTAGCATCTCCCCCCACCAAAAATGGAGATGAGGTTATGAGTAGTTTTCGCGCAACCGGCCTATACTCAGAGGCATTTCTTAAAGATCTCGAAGAGGGGATCAATGATTCTAGCTACTTCAGCAAAACCTCCACAACCTCTAAGTAACCTATGTATACAGTTCTGCCCTTGACCCCAAAACTCCAATCCAAAGTAACAAAGCACAATCTGGTCAAAAAATACGCCAAAGCAATCGCACTGCTTGCCACCAACCCACAACATCCTGGACTCAATGTAGAATTGCTCGAACCCAAGCACATGAACTACTACAGCTTTCGACTAGACCGTAAATATAGGGGTCTATACATCGTTCATTCAGATAAAACCACAATTCAAGTCGTAGGCATCACTGTTCACTATCACTGATCTCTATTTCATGCCATAATCAAATCAATCTCATAAATCAGAAAGGCCACATGACCACACCACAACCAGTACAACCAACTCAACAAGCTGAACCAATCATAGCTCCCGCAGTTCCCCCCACCCCACCAGAGCCAATAGTCGTTCCAATAGAACCAACTATGCCAAAAAAATCCCCACTCGTATTTATATTGTCTGCTTTTCTTGTTCTCGCCCTCGGAGCCACTATTTATTTCTTCCTTCAAGCTCGCCCTCGTAGCGAAGCGGAGACCCCGCCGCTCGCGAGCAGCGTGGGCACCCCCACCGCCTCAGCAGATCCCACGACCAACTGGCAAACATATACAGATCCAAACAACAACATATCATTTCGTCACTCTCAATTATGGCAATTTACAGAAACTCCCGGTATAAATTTACTTGGTAATATTGTTAATATTCAGATTAGTTTATCGAAAGGTGAAGCCAATATTCGCATGCATTTAAATATGGATGGTATCGGTGGGCAAGGTCAAACATATGAAGGCAAAGAAGTAATTGTAGGTGGACATGATCTTTTTCAATTCGAAAAAATCGATAATGGCATCAAAACAATTGGAATCTCAAACTCAGCCAACACGATGGGGGTGTTTCAAATTAACAACATCGTACATTCAGTTAGACTAACTTACCCTGTCTCATTTACGCAACAAGAACAACAATCTTTGCAGGACGAATTTACCCAAATTCTCTCCACTTTTCAGTTCACTGATCAGATAACATCAACTCTTCCAAACGGATGGACCTATCAACATACTCAAGATTGTAACACCTCAATTCCAACTCCTCCAATTATCGCCGATGAAGACAATCGCCAGTGGACCATGGAACAACACGAAGCACAACCATTCGGTTTGTGGGAGGGAAAATTATATCAATTAATCCATCGTAACCCAGAAGAGGCAAGTGGATATATTTCTGGTATGGTGTCAGTCTCATGCGGTCTTGATTCGGGTAGCAAAACCACAACCATCTTATTATCCGAGATCCAACAACATTTAGAAGTAGAAAAAGCTAAGAACAATGATTCAGATTTTATTATTCAGGTAGCTTCTGTTACTGACACGCAGAAGTGGGGATTATCTGTTAAGGAGTTAACTTTTTCTGGAGGGATGTACAATCCAACACAAAAATATTATTTATTTGCAAAAGATAATTATTGGTATCTAATAACTAGCAAATCCGACTCGATCTCCCCCGCTATTCAATCTCAAACTTCTCAAATATTAGATCTACTACAGCTTAACTAGATTACCAACTAACCAGAAAGGCCACATGAACACACCACAACCAGCACAGCCAACCCAACCAGTTGCGCAAGCTATAGCCCCTCCAGTTCCTCCCAATTCATCAGAACCTATTGTTGCCCCCGTTGAGCCAACTCAACCAAAAAAATCCCCCCTCATCGCAATCATGGCAGTCCTCCTAATCATCACCACTGCCGCTGCTGCCTACTTTTACTCGCAATCTCGCACCCCAACCCTCACTACCCAACCTCAACCGACCGTCTCTACCCCACCTTCCGCCTCAGCCGATCCCACTGCTGATTGGCAGACTTACAGTAATCCGATATTTGATTTTTCCTTTAAACACCCTCCAGGTTATTCTATTGTAGATAACTTACAGACTAATCTTGATCCCTTATCTTGGACAACTCACAGCACTCTCCAGCTTACCAACGACGACCTTGGTTGCTCTATCAATCTAATGATCAACCCAGATGGATTCGGGCCATTTTTCCCTAACAAGCTACACAAACTTGTCTATTCACATTCACAAGGGGTATATATTTCTAGCACAACTCCTAATACAGAGAATCTCACTGCTGGACAATACAATCTTATTGGTCATGGCACAATCGATGTAGGCAATATGAATGGGATTTTCGTATCTGCAGGTTGTCCTGACAACGAACAATCACGCACATATCTAGATCATACTCTCACCCAAATCCTCTCCACCTTCCAGTTCACTGAAACCAACAATACGCTCCTCCCTTCCCCACCCCCTGGCTCCACCCGTTTCATTTCCGAGGAACTTGGCATTACCTTCTTCTATGCGTCAGAGTTTGGTGATGAATCGTACACCTCCGAGGAGGTAAGTAGTAAAGTTTACGTTTACAATGCCGCCCACAACCTTAACACAGGACAATACGTTGAAGTTTTTGACAAAGACCCCACAGACACTCTAATCGACGCCATCAACAAGACAATTCTAGAAGGATATTCTTTGACAAATTGTATCGCTACAATCTCAACATCTTCGCCGAATATAATCGCCCGCATCAAACTACCCAGTATGGGAAATAGCGATATCAACATGGAGATCCTCGCCGAAGAAGGCAAAAAGTGTCCCCAGCCATACGCCGCATACGGTGGACAAGCATATTTTATGATGGATCCTAACTACCCAACCAAATTTGCCTTCTTCTCTATCGGCCAATATGCCATCATGGGTGATGACACACAAACCTGGCAAAAAACTTTTCAATTCATAGATTAAAAAGATGCACGTCTGTATAGAACCCAGCTGGCAAAAGGCACTCGAGCCAGAATTTGCCAAAGATTACTTCTTGGAGCTCACGAATTTCGTGAAAAAGGAGTATCAGCAGGCCACGGTCTACCCACCACCCAAGCACATCTTCCGCGCCTTCGAGCTCACCCCATTTAATGATGTTCGTGTCGTGATCCTAGGTCAAGATCCATATCACTGGCCAGATCAAGCTAACGGCCTCTGCTTCTCGGTATCTGAGGGAGTTAAGATCCCCCCTTCACTACGCAATATATACAAAGAAATCCAGACTGATATGGGCAGTGAATCCCACTCTCCAAACGGAGATCTCACTGATTGGGCTAAGCAGGGTGTCTTACTGATCAACTCAACCCTCACAGTCAGAGATCACGAGCCCAACTCTCACAAAAAAGCAGGTTGGGAACAATTCACCGACACCGTGATCAAAACACTCTCAGATCAGCAGGAGAACCTAGCTTTTATCCTCTGGGGAGCATCGGCTCAGAGAAAAGGTGAGGCCATCGACGACTCCAAACATCTCGTAATCCGCTCTCCTCACCCCTCGCCACTCTCCTCATATCGTGGATTTTTTGGTTCTCGCCCATTCTCCCAGTGTAATGCATATTTAGACTCACATGGCACTCCTCCCATCACCTGGTAACTCGCCTGTTATACTAATACCAAGAACTAATAACAAAGAACTAGAAACTAACCAAATGAACAACACTATCAAAATCACTCCCCTCGGAGGCCTCCCCAACGTCCACGACAACATGTTCGTCTACGAGTCAGACTCAGACATTCTCATTGTTGACTGCGGACTCGGCTTCCCCGACGAGGGAGTCTCAGGCGTCGACCTCACCATCCCCGACATCACCTATCTCAAGGGTAAGGAGCACATGATCAGAGGCTTCGTCGTCACTCATGGTCACGAGGATCACATCGGTGGCTTTCCCTATATTATCCCTCAGCTGGGAGAGGGGATCCCAATCTACGCAAGCAAGTTGCCTGCAGGCCTCATCAAAGAAAAATTCAAGGAATTTCATATCAACCCCAACATAATTAATGTGGTCGGTGACAGGCAACCCATCCAGCTTGGAGTATTTGAGGTCAAGATGATTCCAGTCACCCACTCCATCCCCGACACCAAACATCTCGTGATCAAGACTCCTCATGGCAACGTCTATCACGGTTCAGACTTTAAGTTCGACTGGACTCCAGTTGGTCAGGATCTGCCTGACATCCAGTCCATCACCAAAGCAGGTGCCGAAGGAGTAACTCTTCTTATGTCAGACTGTTTGCGCAGCGAAAAGCCCGGCCACTCACACTCCGAAGCAATCATCGAGGACTCTTTTGAGCGGGAGTTTCGTGACGTCGAGAATCGTGTCGTCATCACTGCCATGAGCAGTAGTATTAGTAGAATCCAGCAAGCTCTCTGGGTGGCCAAGCGCAACAAGCGCAAGGTAGCATTCATTGGTTTCTCAATCGAGCGAAACGTTAGAGTCGCTACTACCCTAGGCTTCCTCAAGATCCCTCCTCGCCTCGTGATTGATAAGAAAAAAATCAACTCACTACCCAAAAATGAGCAGTGTCTCATCGTCGCAGGGAGTCAGGGTCAGCTGGGAAGTAGCTTGGACAAGATCGCCACCGGGGATCACTGGGCAATTACGCTCGATCCTGATGACAAGGTTATCTTCTCCTCAGATCCCATTCCAGGTAACGAGAACAACGTCTACCGCGTCATCGACATGCTCTCACAGCGCGGTATCACCGTCTCATACTCTGATATCTCAGATGATCTGCATGTCTCTGGTCACGCTAGTAGCACAGAACTCATGATGCTTATGGCTATGACCAAGCCCAAGTATGTCATCGGCACTGGCGGTACACACAGACACATGATTCAGTACGCTAGGTTAGCTCGTCAGATGGGACTCACAGACAATCAGATTCTTATGCCAGAAAACAAGCAGATCGTCATTAGTCAGGGTGGGGTAGTCTCACTCGGTGACCCAGTCGAAGTCAAGACAGTCTATGTTGAGTCAGGCGAGATCACCCACACCGACAAGCCTATCCAAGATAGACAAATAATGTTCCAGGAAGGTGTGGTGGTCACAGTTATTACTATTAGTGCAGATGGTAGTGGTTTTGAGATTGATCTTATTCCCAAGGGTATCACTAAGTATCTCGATTCCGGAATGATGACTGAGATCAAGTCAGCTCTACTTAAGTCACTCAACCTAGAAGACTTAACTCAAGACAAGCTGTATAGTAAGGATAAGATTGCCAAAGAGGTTGGTAGGCTGTTTATCAAAAAAATCAGCAAAAACCCTGTGGTCATCCCAGTTATAATTAAGGACTGAGCTTGCTCAGTCCGAAACCCCGATGCTCGCGAGCGGCGGGGTCAAATACAATATAAATATAGTTAATAGAAAAACAATATGGCACGTAGACGCGGTCGTCGCAAAAAACCATTCAAAATCAAGCTCAAAAAAGAGATTATTTACTCCGTGGTCTCGGTCATTTTTCTTCTCCTTGGACTTATCACCCTTCTTTCCTTTACCAGGCAAGGAGTCTTTCTTGAGCGAGTCTACATCATCCTCTCTCTCGCGTTCGGCTGGACCGCACTCATGTTGCCATTCCTCCTCACCTCACTCGCTCTCTTAATGACTCAGCTCAAATGGGCACTGACCTCACCCTCACTCTTTCTAGGTGGACTCCTTATTTTTGCAGGCTCTCTTGGGCTCACCCAAGCTGGCACATTGGGGTACGAGGCATACGCTAGTCTTGCCTTCCTCCTCACTGGCTTTGGCTCTGGTGCCGTCTATTTTGGCGTTATCCTGATCGGACTCATGATCATGACCAACACTCCTCTAGAAGAATTTCTTCTCTTTATTGCCGATGCATTTGCTCGTTTACGCAACTCTTTCTCTTCGATCAAAACCAAAGACTCCTTCTCCGCTGACACCAAGATCAACATCTCCAAAAACATCACGTCTTCCGAGCCCGATCTCAAGTTAAACAAAAAGTTGCCTGATACCACAAAAGCAAACTCATCTACCAAAGATGACTCCTTTGAGTCAACTCTCGTCTCCAACAAAGACGGCAACACCACTATCTGGAAATATCCACCCCTCTCTATTCTTTCTGCCGAAAAGGGTGCCAAAGCTGATCGTGGTGACATCAAAGAATCAGCTCACATTATCGAGAGAACACTAGACTCATTCGGGATTCGCGCTCGAGTTGCCGAAGTCAACGGTGGCCCTGCCGTCACCCAGTACGCAATCAAGATCAAGGAGGGTACCAAACTCAGCAAAATCAAAGCTCTCCAGACTGATCTCGCCCTCGCCCTCGCCGCCCCCACTGGTCAGATTAGGATCGAGGCACCCATTCCAGGTCGTAACCTAGTAGGGTTAGAGATCCCCAATCGTTCCGCCGAGTTTGTTACTCTCCACGAGGTTCTCTCCCACAAAGAACTCAAAAAAACCAAGTCCAAGCTATCCGTCGGACTGGGTCTCGGAGTAGAGGGCATTCCCATCATGGCTGATATCAAAAAAATGCCTCACGTCCTTATTGCCGGTGCAACAGGATCTGGTAAATCAGTCTGTATCAACACCATCATCACCACACTTCTCTATCGCAACTCACCTGCCGAGCTCAAACTAATCTTGATCGACCCCAAAAGAGTTGAGCTTACAGGCTACAATGGCATCCCTCATCTAATGACTCCTGTCATCACAGATTCCGACCGAGTCATTGCTGCTCTCCAGTGGGCAGTCAAAGAAATGGACAAGAGATACAAAATGTTCGTCGAGGTTGGTGCTCGTAATATCGAGGAGTACAACGATCTCTCTGGCTTTACCGCCATGAACTATCTCATCATCATCATCGATGAGCTCGCAGACATCATGCTCACTGCCCCTAGTAAGGTCGAGGACTTGATTGTTCGCTTGGCCCAGATGGCACGCGCCACAGGTATCCATCTAGTCATCGCCACCCAGCGTCCTTCTGTCAACGTCATCACAGGTCTGATCAAAGCCAATATCCCCACTCGGATTGCCTTTAACGTCACCTCCATGATCGACTCTCGAGTCATCATCGATACTCCCGGAGCAGAAAAATTACTAGGCAAAGGTGACATGCTCTATGTCCCACCTGATCGTCCACTCCCCACCCGTATCCAGGGCACTTATGTTACCAACAAAGAAATCAAAGCCCTCATCGACTACCTCAAAAAATCAGCGCCAGTTGCTGTCGAGTACGAGCAGGAAGTTACCGAAAAATACCTCAAACCAGAAGGTGACACTCTCTCAGGACAGGAGCGAGATGCCTTATTTATGGATGCAGTCGGAGTGGTTTGTGCGGCAGGCAAAGCCTCGACTAGCTATCTCCAGCGCAGGATGAGCATCGGTTATAACAGATCAGCCAAGATCATGGATCAACTCGAAAAAGCAGGTATCATTGGTCCTCCAGATGGAGTCAAACCTCGCGCAGTCCTCATCACTAGCCCTGATCAATTTACCGCCAGAGAAGCCAGTGAGGCCTGACCTTATAGGACTCGAGCCTTCAGGCCCGAAAAGTAGCCCAAAAAAGTCAGTTCTCATTGGGAATATAATATGAAAACGGCAGGAGAACTCCTCAAAGATAAGCGTCAACTCAAAGAACTCTCCATTGATGATATTGCCCGCAAAATCAAAGTCAAACCAGAGTATCTCACGGCTCTTGAAAACTCTGTCTTTACCGCTCTTCCTTCTCCCACCACCACCAAAGGATATCTCCGCAACTACGCGCGTTCTCTCCATCTCAATCCTGACACGATTATTGCGATGTTCCGCCGTGACTACAAAGAGGGTGGAGTAGACGAGATTATCCCACCAGGACTAGTCGATCCAGTTGCCGGCAAACCCAAGCTAATTAACGCCAACCTTATTCTTGGCATCTCTTCCTTGATTTTTTTCTTGATATTTCTGGGTTACCAGGTTTTCTCATGGTTGAGTCTGCCCAAGCTAGAGGTTATCCAACCTATTGATAGCGAGGTCTACGGCGAAAAAGTCACAGTCAAAGGAGCGACAGACTTAGGTGCTACTGTCACAGTCGACGGGCAGCAGGTCTTGATTGATCAGAATGGTCAGTTCACGCTCGACCTCCTCTTTCCCGCAGGCACGCACTCCGTCATCATCAAGGCCGAGAACCGCGAGGGCAAGTCACGCCTGCTTGAACGCACCTTCCAGATCTCCAAGTAAGCTTGCAAAGTTACGAACCTTGCAGAGTGAGTGTTCGTAACTTATCGTTTAGAATTTAGAATTTAGTGTTTAGAATTTGTAATGATCATGCTATGATCATTAGTATGGACCTGCCACAAATCCTCTTACTCACCGCTATCTTCGTTATCTCAATTATCCTCACGATCATTGGCGTCCAGATAATCATGCTCCTTCGCGACTCAAGAGAGACTCTCAAGAGAGTGGACCATCTCCTCGGTGACCTGGAGTTCCTCTCCCGCTCCCTCACTCGTGCAGGTGGCTCTCTTTCCCATCTCTCAACTAGTCTCCAATCAGGCATGCAGCTAGTAACCCTCGTTACTGGCCTATTATCTACCAAAACCAAAAAATCCAAATGAGCTCCTCTTGCGACAACTGTTCTACTAATTCTGACTCATCAGGCTTTGCCTCTGGATTCCTCATGGGTCTAGTTGTAGGCGGGGCAGGGGGATATCTCCTCTCTACAGAAAAAGGTCAGGAGCTACTTGCTAGTCTCAAGGAAAATGCCGGTGACAAACTCACCGAGGTCATGGACAACCCAGTCATCGCTGACAAACTAGCAGATCTCGAGACCACCATGCAAGAAGCTCGCGCCACAATCGAGTCCACGACCAAGGAGGCCAAGTCACGCGTCCATACAGCAGCCCAAGAAGTGGCAAAAGCCACTAAACCAGTCAAAAAGAAAAAAACCTTCCTTCGCCGCGGCCGTGCCCTCTCGTAGCTCAAAGAGCGAAGTGGGGCTCCCCAGTCAAATAACCAACTCTTTCTCCACAAGCTATAATACTTAGCCACTATGGCTATTGAATTAAAAGTTGGCGATGTGTTCTTCATGCAAGATCCTCCTAGGGAAATAGTTGTCTTGTGTCCAGATGATGGTAGGTCAAATATCTTTACTGGGGGTCAAATCACAAGGGGTGCAGAAGAGGTTGGGCTTCACATTATCAATTCCTGCAATGCAGCTAATATCATCCAATCAACTGGTGAAACAATGACTATTCCTGAGCTTATTGATGGCATTCAGGCTGGCAACAATCACACTCTCCCACTTAGCACTATTGTCGATTTCTTAACCACACTATCATGATTCGAATCATAGTAGTATTAACCTCTCCTGTGTCCCTCAAAGCAACAGAATTACAAAACGGCAGAATATGCAGTCTGTGTAAAGTCTAGTTGCGACGTGGGATGCTACAATACATCCCATGAAAGCCGCAGACATCCGTGCCAAATATCTAGCATTCTTCCAGAGTCGTGGTCACGCCGTGATCCCGGCCGCCCCGATCATTCCTCCTGACGATCCCACCACTCTTTTTACCAGTAGTGGCATGCAACAACTCGTTCCATATCTCAAGGGTGAGGATCATCCCATGGGCACTCGCCTAGTCAACTCACAACCATCCTTTCGCGCCGAAGACATCGAAGAGGTTGGGGATAACAGACATACTTGCATGTTTGAGATGCTTGGCAACTGGTCTCTTGGTGACTATTTCAAAAAAGATCAGCTTGCTTGGGTCTGGGAGTTTTTTACAAACGAACTGGGCCTAGATAAGAGCAGGCTCTACATCACTGTTTTTGCAGGTGACGCAGGTGTAGAAGAAGATCAGGCAGCAATCAAGGTTTGGCAAGAGATCCTTGGTGATTCCAACTCAGCCCAGCCAGGAGAAAAAGGATTTGACCCCAAAACTAAGATCTACACATATGCCAGTAACTGGTGGAGTAGATCCGGTGGTCCGGACAAAATGCCAGTTGGCGAGATTGGCGGCCCTGACTCAGAAATCTTCTTTGATTTTGGTGAAAGTCATAACTTCCACGCTCAATCAGTGTGGGCCGATGAGTTGTGTCACGTCAATTGTGATTGTGGCAGATTCTTAGAGATCGGCAATTCTGTCTTTATGCAATACGAAAAAACAGACGATGGAATGGTCCCACTTCCTGCCCAAAATGTCGACTTTGGGGGAGGGTTTGGGCGCATTGTTGCCGCAGTTGCAGACTCACCAGACGTTTTTACTACAGATATTTTTGAGCCCACTATTAAAAGCATTGAAAAGATTACCGGCAAAAAATACTCTGGAGAATTCATGCCTGCGATGCGAGTTATCGCTGACCATCTTCGTGCTGCTGTTTTTATGGCAGCTCAGGGTCTCACTCCCAGCAACAAGCTTCAGGGTTATGTCATGCGCCGACTCTTGCGTCGTGCAGCCGTCAGAGCTCGTACACTCGGAGGAGACACAAAAGAGATCTTTCTCGCTAGCGTCCCCTCTATTATTGAGTTTTACTCCCAAGCCAGCTTCATCAATTCTGAAGTCGAGCAAAAAATAATTGGAGTGATTTCAGAAGAGCTCGACAAATTCACCAAAGTTCTTGAAAAGGGTAGTCGCGCTATCAATAAGTTGGGAGAGGATCAGATTACCGAGCAGATTGCTTTTGATCTCTATCAGTCCATGGGTTTTCCATTCGAGATTACCAAGGAGTTAGTTGAAGCCAAGGGAGTCACACTCGACGAGAGTAAGTTCAATCAACTGCTATCTGCTCACAAGGACTCTTCTCGCACGTCCTCCGCTGGTATGTTCAAGGGGGGGCTAGCAGATAGCAGCGAGATCACTACTCAGTATCACACCACCACCCACATTCTCCACCAGGCACTCATCGATGTCTTAGGAGACGAAGTCACCCAAGCCGGCAGCAATATTAGTGCTCATAGACTCCGTTTCGACTACACTTACTCTGGCAAGCCCACAGAAGAGGAGCGCACCAAGATCCAGGATCTCATCAACCAGAAAATTAGTGAAGATCTCCCAGTCCACAAAACTATCCAGGATAAGCAAGACGCACTAGACTCAGGTGCTCGTGCTTTTTTCGTCGAAAAGTATCCTGAGCGAGTCACGGTCTACACCATTGGGCTAGACGAGAAGGAAGATTGGTACTCCAAAGAGCTCTGTGGAGGACCCCATGTCGCCCGCACTGGCGAGATCGGAGAGATCAAAATTACCAAGGACGAGAATCTAGGGAGTGGTAAGCGCCGAATCTACGCCGAGCTCACCTAATCTGTGTTATTCTAGATATATGGAACTCACCAATATCTTGGGGAGACTCAAGTCTGAACAGGATGCTCCTCAACCATTTCTTGCGCTCGAACTCACCAACGAGTTAGTGGCTGCTGCCGTCTGGCATGTAGAGAATGACTCAACCCAGATTGTTACTTTGGGATCTACAGTTGAGTGGAATAACTCAGATAGCGAGAAAGCCAATGACAATCTCATTCAAGCAGTAGATTCTTCTATCTCAGTCGCCGTCGACGGATTGCCCACAGAACCCAATCAAGCAATCTTTGGCATTCCTAGTAACTGGACAACTTCCCAAGGAATCAAAAAGAACAAGCTCAGCATGATCAAGCTTATCAGTCGCGAGCTTGAGCTTAAGCCACTTGGATTCGTAGTTATTCTCGACAGCTTACTCAAGTATCTCAAGATGCAGGAGGGCACTCCCACCACCTCACTTCTCATTCAGGTTACTCATGACGAAGCCACGATCAATCATGTAGTTTTTGGCAAGATAGAAGGATCGCACTCAGTGGTCAGGAGTCAGGATATCGCCCAAGATGTCGAAGAGGGCATCTCTCAACTCAATATTTCCGGCAATCTTCCTTCTCGTATCATAGTTTTTGATGGGAGAACTGACCTTGCAGAAATAGTCCAGAATCTCGTCTCATATGACTGGCAGTCCAAGTTCCAGTTCGTCCACCTCCCTAAGGTCGAGAGCCTGCCTTCCGACATTATCATCCGCAGCATCGCAGTCGCAGGAGGTGCCGAAGTCGCCAAATCCAAAGGTATTCAGATCACGGAGCCAAAACCATCTTCTATTCTCCCCACTGAGCCATCTGAAACACCGACAAACAGACACGTCGACACGCCGATCACCCCCGACTTCGGCTTCTCCGATACGCCACTTTCTCCCCCTACTGACAAAACTGAAACACCGACAAACAGACACGCCGACACGCCGATAACCCCCCCCAAACCCAAGAAGCCAAAGTCAAGTTTTCGCCTCCCCACTTTTCCCCGCCCAAAATTGAGGCTCCCCTACTTCAAACCCACTAGCAAACTGGCTCTCATTGCCATTTTTCTTATTTTTCTCGCTTCTTCTGCTCTCGCTGCCTCTTGGTTTATCCCACATGCCGTCGTCAGCATCTCAGTAGAGCCCAAAATCCTCGAAGAAAATCTCCCTCTCACCCTCTCCACTACAGCAGACTCAATTGACCTTGAAAACTCCATCGTCCCTGCCACCATCCTCTCTACCACCGTTTCGGGAACTGACTCAGTCAACACCACTGGCACCAAAACCATCGGTGACGCCGCATCAGGTGAGCTCACAATCTATAACAGGACTGACTTGGTCAAGAAGTTTGCAAAAGGAACATCCTTAGAAGCAAACGATCTCACCTTCACGTTAGATGAAGACGTCTCAGTCGCAAGCTCTTCTTCTGGTTCAGATTATGTCAATGTTCCAGGTAAGGCAACAGTCAAGGTTACGGCCGACGCTATCGGAGAAGATGGCAATCTATCAGAAAACACGGAGTTCTCAGTCGCTGAGTACTCAGCCTCGACTTACATCGCCAAAAACGAGTCATCTCTCTCCGGTGGTAACTCAAGCACTATTAGTGTCGTCAGTAGCGATGATCTTAACTCGCTACTCTCCTCAATCTCCGAAAAACTCGCCGTCAAAGCCCAAGAAGATCTCCTTCTCTCATCAACTTCAGGATCTGGAGTTTTCTTACTCAAAGACAGTTTCAAAGTTACTGACGAGTCTTACTCTGCAGACCTTGGACAAGAAGCTAGTGTGCTCGAGGGTACAGTCGAGGCTTCAATAAATGGCATTCAGTATCTTACCCAAGATGTTGAGCAGCTACTTTCTTCACGTATTCAAGAGGCTTTGCCACCTGGATACACTCGCACTCTTGACCCGCCTTCAGTCGAGCTTAGTTCAGCAGAAGTCGAGACAGAATCCGAAGTCATCGCCGAGGCCAAGGTCAAGATCAGACTCTTGCCCCAACTCAATCAAGATAGTATTCGCGCAACGCTCAGGGGCCTCAGCACAGACTTGATCAAAGAGGCATTATCTGGAGTTGTCGGGATGGATACTGCTCACGTCGTGATCACTCCTAAGTTTCTCCCCCCTAGATGGAAAAAAATGCCCCGTAATCCCAACAACATCACGATTCATATTACTGCCACCAATTAATCACTTAACATAATAAATCCATGCCAACATACAAATACATCAAAGCACCTCCTGGACACACTCTCCTTCGCAAAGAGCCAAAAACATACCAGTTTCGCCAGGCGATTTCCGCAATCTTTCTCACTCTTGGTATTGCAGCCTTTACCTCAGTTGTCTACCCGATGTATGCATATCAGTTCTCCTACAAATCCAAGTTCCAGACTTCCGCTCTCCTTACTCCCCAGGTGACCGAGCTCACCTCGATTACAAAGGTGGTCAAGCCAGCTGTTGCATCAGAACCTACCTTTCTACCCGAAATGATCCACACCACTCTCGATTACACTGACACTGATCTCTGGTTCCCCCAGACGACCTCACCCACAACTTCCCTCTACTCAGACTCCATCTACACTCTCTCAATCACTGACTTGGGGATCGACAGGGCAGTCGTCAAGAATGGCGTCCAAGATCTCAAAGAATCCCTCATTCAGTACCCAGGCACCGCGATGCCCGGAGAACTTGGCAACACCGTTATTTTTGGCCACTCTGTTCTCCCTCAGTTCTTTAACCCAGAAAGTTACATTAGTATTTTCTCGACTCTTCATACTCTTACTCCTGGCCAAGAGATCACAATCACTCAGGATGGAGCTACATACACCTATCAGATTTATGACATGTACGAAGTCATGCCAGACGATCTCTCCCCTCTCGCTCAAAGCTATGATGATAGCAGACTTACTATCATTACCTGTACTCCTCCCGGCACCTATCTCCGTCGCCTTATCGTCAGGGCCAAACTAATATGACAACTTATCTTGGAGTCGACGTAGGAGAAAAGAATCATGGCCTTGCACTCGCATCTGGTCCGCTCGCCACTCCTCTCCCGTCCATCACAAGCACTAGTGTCAGAGCTCTCTCTGAAAAATTGGTGAGCATTGCTGGCAAGCACTCCGCCTCTACCATTGTGCTGGGTAAGCCTCGCGGCAAAATCCTTAGTATTGTAGAGAGGCTAGAGGAATCACTCAGCTCACACTCCGCTCTCACGGTCGTCCTTCACTCTGAGAATCTCTCGACCCATGACGCGCTTAATAAGCTCAGAGAAATAGGTGCCAAACGCCAGAAGCTCCAAAACGATCATTCCTACGCAGCCTGCCTAATACTTGAAGACTATCTGGAATCGGTTGTGCAAATATGATGCCGCGCCCCTTCGTAGCTTACCTAAGCGAAGTGGGGTATACTTTTGAGTAGGAGGAAAAATATATGTTAAAAAATGTCATCGCCCCCATTCAAGCCTGGTTGCTATCTCGCAGTCAGTGTGTCGGTTGTGGTATGCCACTGGACAAAGCTGACTCAAAAAAAAGAGACGCCACCACCAACAAAGTCACCTGCAAGTGTGGTCGTATCTTTATTCATAATCACAAGAGGAAAACCTACCGCCGCGCACTCTTCTCCGAAGTTTAATCAAACACTATGTCTCGTCGTCGCAAAAAACCAATTATCTCCACTCAGGTTATTGTCGCAGTCTTCCTTGCGATCTCTCTCCTATTCTTTGGCATTGGCAAAATCTTCATTCGCAGCATTACTTCGTCCGTTACTCAGGAAAATCATGAGTATCAAGAGTTTGTGGTTAGTAGGGGAGACACCACTCTCAAGATCGCCAGCAACCTCTATCATGCTGGCCTGATCCGCTCACCCCTAGGATTTCGCTACATCGTCAAGACCCACAGTCTAGGAGATAAACTCCAGTCAGGTACTTATTACCTTCGCGCCTCCTCAAGCACACTCGAGATTGCCAACAAACTCACGACCGGAGTTAGTGATCTCTCAGTCACGATCCCAGAAGGATATCGGTTAGAGCAGATCGCGATCGTGCTCGAGGCAGAGCTTGGCCTTTCCGCAACCGAATTTCTGACTTCCTCACAAGGGTTAGAGGGATATCTCTTCCCAGACACTTACCACTTCGCGCCCTCTTCTTCAGTAGAGATTGTGATTACTACCATGCAAAACAACTTCGAATCTAAGATAGGCCAGATAGATAAGCGAAGCCTCATCCTCGCCTCATTGATCGAGCGAGAGACGAGGGGTAGCGCCGAAAAACCAGTCGTTGCCGGGATTCTTGAGAAGAGACTCTCCGCAGGTTGGCCACTTGAGCTAGACGCCACCGTTCAATACGCACTTGGCAGGCCAGGGCAGTGGTGGAGTAACACCACTCTCGCTGATCGACAAACTAGCTCACCCTACAATACCTACCAGATTTCAGGCCTTCCTCCCCATCCAATCTGCAATCCAGGTATCGAGAGTATTAACGCAGCACAAGCTCCCCAGGCATCCGAATACTGGTTCTATTTGCACGGTCGTGACGGACAGATCCACTACGCCACTACTAACGCACAGCACTCCGCAAACATTGATCAGTACATAAGATAGTGAGTTCTCCTACTTGACGAATCACAGAGATAGTGTTTTAATAACTTCTTGCCCGTCCTAACCGTGGGCGTACAAATAATGGGTACGCCCTTTTTGTATATTGGTAATAACAATACAGAGGAAAAATCAATGTCCAAATCTAGTAGATTATATTGGGGTCAGCAAGACCTTCCGCTTCCGGAACTCGACCTAACCTCATTTCAACTAGAGTCATACCAGGACTTTCTCGACAACGGTATTGCCAAATATCTCCAAGACATCTCTCCAATTCAGGATTTCACAGGTAAAACCTGGGAGCTCTCTTTCCACGGACACTACTTCGAAGAACCCAAGCTCACTGCCAGTCAAGCTGTCGAAAAAGGCCTCAACTACGACCAGCCTCTCAGAGTCAAAGTCAAACTAATCAACAAAATCACCGGCGAAACTGTCGAGCAAGACGTTTTCTTGGGTGACATGCCCAAGATCACCACCAAAGGAACTTTCATTATCTCAGGGATCGAACGTGCCGTTGTTACACAACTTGTGAGAGCACCGGGTGTTTTCTTTGGCGGTTCGGTTGACGCCAACTCAGGAAGACTCCTTCACACAGCAGAATTAAGACCTATGCGTGGTAGCTGGCTTGAGATGGGGATCGCCAAATCCGATGTCATCTCCGCCAAGATTGATCGTCACCGCAAATTCCACATCACCACTCTCTTGCGCGCCCTCGGTTACGAATCAGACGAAGATATTCTTGAGCTATTCAAAGATGTCGACACTGACAAAGATCATCAATACATCTTTGCCACCCTCGCAAAAGACAAAAACAAAACCAAAGAAGAAGCACTCCTAGACCTTTACGACAAGATCAGGCCCGGTGAGCCAGCAGTTCTTGAGAACGCTCGCAACCTCTTTTTCCAGAGCTTCTTTGATGGCAGAAGATATGATCTCGCCCCAGTTGGTCGTTACAAGCTCAACTCCAAGCTAGGCCTCGACATCGAAAACAAAATCGAAAATCAAGTTCTCCAAAAAGCCGATCTCGTTGCCACCATCAAATACCTCATCGGTCTCCAGAATGGCATGGGTGCAGTTGACGACATTGATCACTTGAGTAATCGCCGCGTCCGCCGCGTCGGAGAACTCCTGGGTTCCACTGCCTTCAGAATCGGACTTCTCAGACTCGAACGCTCCATCAAAGAAAAGATGTCCCTCGTCAAGCCAGATGAGTCCATCTCTCCAGTTCAGCTTATTAACGCTCGCCCAGTTATCGCCACCATCAGTGAGTTCTTCCGTCGCAACAGACTCTCCACCATTCTCGATCAGACTAATCCTCTCGCCGAGATCGATAACCTTCGCCGTCTCTCCGTCATGGGTAGTGGGGGAGTAACTCGCGAGCGCGCTAGCTTCAGTATGCGTGACATCAATGCCAGTCAGTACGGTCGTATCTGCCCAGTCAGGTCACCTGAGGGTCCCAACATTGGTCTTGTTACTTACCTCTCACTCTATACAAGAGTCAATCGTTTCGGATTTCTCGAGACTCCGTACCGCGCAGTCAAAGAGGTCACCAAGGGTGGCAAAAAAGTCATGCAGGTTACGAACGAAGTTTCTTATTTCTCACCCCAAGAAGAGCCACAATACCACGTCACTCATGCCGGGATCAACATTGACAAAAACAACATCATTCAAGACACTTGGGTTCCTGTTAGATATGATGGCGACTTCCTCGAAGTTCCCGTCAGCAAAGTCCAGTATATCGACGTTGTTGCCCGTCAGGTTGTTGGCACCTCAGCCTCACTCATTCCTTTCATTGCCCACGACGAAGCCAACCGCGCACTCATGGGTACTCACATGCAATGTCAGGCAGTTCCATTAATCAAGCCACAGTCACCAGTAGTTGGTACTGGTATGGAAGGCGCAGTCGCCTCAGCCATGAACTGGGTGATTCGCTCTGGAGTAACAGGTAAGGTTTCCTATGTTGATGCCAACACTATCGTAATTGATCTCACCAAACCTGAGTTCGCCTCTGCCAAAAAAGATCTCAAGAATAAAGATCTCGAATACCTCACCCTCAAAAAGAATCAAGCCACCTACAACATCATGAAGTTCTACCGCACAGCCAACTCAACTTGCTACAACCAAAAGCCAGTTGTGGTTGTAGGTGACAAAGTCAAGCCAGGAGATCTCCTAATCGACGGTCCAGCTGCCGACAATGGTGAGCTCGCACTCGGTAGTAATCTCGTTATCGCCTACGCATCATTCATGGGTCTTGGATACGAAGACGCCATCATCGTCTCTGATCGTCTGGTAAAAGAAGATGTCCTCACAAGTATCCACATCAACGAATACGAAGCAAAAGTCATGGACACCAAGCTCGGTGCCGAAGAACTCACTCGTGACATTCCTAATGTCAGTGAACAGGATCTTCGCAATCTCAGTGATGATGGTATCGTTGTCGTCGGCTCAGATGTAGGTCCAGGTGACTTACTGGTCGGTAAGATTGCCCCCAAGGGAGAGACAGAACTAACAGCCGAAGAGCGCCTCCTCAGAGCCATTTTTGGAGAAAAAGCTCGCGAGGTCCGCGACACTTCCCTCAAAATGCCCAATGGTGGTAATGGAACCGTAATCGAAGTCACGAGTCTCGACCGCGAAGAGGGTGATGAGCTAGACCCAGGAGTACTAAGAACCGTCAACGTCAAAGTCGCCCAAATTCGCAAAATCACTGCCGGTGACAAACTCGCAGGTCGCCACGGTAACAAAGGGGTCATTAGTAGGATCATTCCAGTCTCTGACATGCCATACATGGAAGATGGTACTGCCGTTGACATCATCATCTCTCCTCTCTCAGTTCTAGCTCGTATGAACCTCGGTCAACTCCTTGAGTCTCACCTTGGTTGGGCAGCTGACAAACTCGGCTACAAAGTAGCCCTCCCAGTCTTTGAAAAACTTGAAGAATCAGTCATCGAAGGAGAGCTCAAAAAAGCTGGTCTTCCAACTTCTGGCAAGACTACACTCTTTGACGGTCGCACCGGTCTTCCTTTTGACAAAGAAACCACCGTTGGTATCGGATATATTCTCAAACTCATTCACATGGTGGGTGACAAATCACACGCCAGGTCAACTGGTCCCTACTCCTTGGTCACTCAACAGCCACTAGGCGGAAAAGCTCAGATGGGTGGACAAAGACTCGGAGAAATGGAAGTCTGGGCACTCGAAGCACACCGCGCAGCACACGTCCTCCAGGAAATGCTCACCATTAAGTCTGACGATCTAGTTGGCCGCGCCAAAGCATTCGAAGCCATCGTCAAGGGTGTTCCCATTCCAGAGAGCACAGTTCCAGAATCATTCAAGGTTCTTCTCAAAGAACTTAACTCTCTCGGACTTGATGTCATCCCAGTCGAGCCACAAGAAGTGCTCGTCGCAGAAGAAGATATTCCAGACACTGACAAAGCCAGCTCAGATGACGACTCCGACGACGATTCCGATGACACTGAATCCACGGAAGCAACTGACGACGAATCTTCCGACGACGAACTTGATGCTCCAGAAAAAGAGCTCAAAGAAATTGACAATCCTACCACCACTGACGACACTGAATCTACTGAGCCAACTGAGTCAACTGACAAAAAGGAGCAAAAATAATGATCAAAAACATCCTCGACTTCAAAGGTCTCAAGATCCAGCTCGCCTCTCCTGAGACGACCAGAGCATGGTCACACGGAGAAGTCCTTAAGCCAGAAACCATCAACTACAGAACCCTCAAACCCGAAAAAGACGGTCTATTCTGTGAGCGCATCTTTGGCCCGAGTAAAGATTACGAATGTTACTGCGGTAAGTACAAGAGAATTCGCTATCGAGGAATAGTCTGTGATAAATGTGGTGTCGAAGTCACCCAGAGTAGGGTTCGTCGTGAGCGCATGGGACACATCAATCTTGCCGCCCCTGTTGCACATATCTGGTACTTTAAGGGAGCACCTAGCAAACTCTCACTCCTCGCCAACATTGCCCCCAAAGCTCTCTCCTCTGTCATCTACTTCTCCAAGTACCTCGTCCTTTCCGTTGACAAAGATGAGAGAGAGAACGTCATCAAAAACCTCAAGACTCATCAAGAAGAAGCCATCAGTGGCCTCGAAGATAAAGTCAAATCAGAAATGGAAGTGCTCAAAGTAGAGCTAGGTGACAAACTCAAGCAAATCGACAAAAAGAAGCTCGAAAAAGAAGCAAAAACTATCGCAGTTGAGAGCGCCAAAGCCGGAATCAAGCGTAGCATTGAGTCCGTTCGTGAACAGCTCATCATCGACAAAGACTCTCTCTCAGAAATCTACAAAGCAGTTACTCAGATGGTCAAAAAATCCGCGCCCGGCGCAGTCATCTCAGAAGAAGAATTCCTCAAGCTCGACGAATACGAGGCAACTGACCACCTCAAAGTCGGTATGGGTGCCGAGTCAGTTCTTGAGTATCTTGACACCATCGATATCCACAAACTCGCCAAAGACCTCAAAGTTAGAGTCAAAGAAGAGACCTCAGTTGCCAGACGCACCAAACTCGCCAAAAGACTCAAGGTCGTTGACGGGATCAAGAATGCCGGTCTTCATCCAGCTTGGATGATTCTTCGCACTCTCCCAGTTCTTCCTCCAGAGTTAAGACCTATGGTCCAACTCTCAGGTGGCCGCTTTGCCTCTTCTGACTTGAATGACCTCTACAGAAGAGTCATCAATCGTAACAATCGTCTGCGCCACCTCATCAATCTCGGGGCTCCCGAGATCATCCTCCGTAACGAGAAACGCATGCTTCAAGAAGCAGTAGACTCACTTATCGACGCTTCTCAGGCCAAGACCACTCGCCGCCGCGCAGTCAAACAGCTCCGCTCACTCTCTGACATGTTGTCAGGTAAGCAGGGTCGTTTCCGCCAAAACCTCCTAGGTAAGCGCGTTGATTATTCCGGCCGCTCCGTTATCGTCGTGGGTCCTGAGCTCAGTCTCTCAGAGTGTGGTATCCCTAAGGATATGGCGCTTGAGATGTTCAAGCCATATGTCTTGCGCGAACTCATCGAAGGAGGCATCGCCCCCAACGTCAAATCCGCCAAACACGCAATCGAACGCAGAGAGCCCGAAGTCTTTGATATCCTGGAGCGCATTACCAAAAACCACCCAGTCCTCCTTAACCGCGCCCCAACTCTTCACAAACTAGGTATCCAAGCATTCTACCCAGTCCTCGTCGAGGGCAACGCAATCCAGCTTCATCCTTGTGTTTGTGCTGGATATAACGCTGATTTTGATGGTGACCAGATGGCTATTCACGTCCCACTCTCAGAAACCGCCACCGAGGAAGCTCGTAACCGCATGATGGCCAAATCCAACCTCCTCAAACCCGCCAACGGTACTCCCATCGCAGTTCCTAACAAAGAAATGGCACTCGGTTGTTACTATCTCACCAGTCTAGATTCAGAGCTCTCACTATATGCTGGAATTTTTGCTACCTCTCACGAGGCTCAAGTTGCCTGGAATACTGGTGTAGTTGAGTTGCGCCAACCTATCAAAATCCGTTACAACCAAGAGATTATCGAGACTTCTGTCGGAAGAATCATCTTTAACGAAGCCTTGCCAGAAGAGCTCCGTTACATGAATGAGAGTATCACAGCCAAAAAAATCACCAACATCATCAAAAATGCGATCAAGCTTTTTGACAACGACAAAGTCGCAAGTCTCATTGACGAAATCAAGAGTATGGGCTTCCGCTACCTCACGATCTCCGGTCTCTCCGTTGCAGTTAGTGACAACATCATGATCACCAACAAACCTCAGATGATCAAAGAAGCAGAGGGTGAAGTCAACCAGATCCTTGAGACCTACAACCAGGGCTTGATCACCACCGAAGAAAAGCGCAGACTCTCCTTCGAAGTCTGGATGAACACAACCGAAAAAATCGCCAACGCTACTTGGGACAAATTCGAGAAAAATAACGCCGTTAAGATCATCATTGATTCCGGTGGAACCCGTGCAAGCAGAGATCAGGTCAAACAGCTCTCCGCTATGCGTGGACTCGTAGTGGACCCACTAGGTAAGATCGTTGAGATGCCCACCAAGAGTAACTTCCGCGAGGGTCTCTCAATCTTCGAATACGTTACCTCAAGTCGTGGATCCCGCAAAGGTCTTACTGACTCCGCACTCAAAACCGCGGACGCAGGTTACCTCACACGCCGCTTAGTTGACGTCGCACACACCGCCATCATCAGAGAAGATGATTGTAAGAGTACTGATACCATCACAGTTGAGGCCGAGGGACCACGTGGCAAACACTTCAAACATCGCCTTCTTGGTCGCACATCTGCCAAGCTCATCAAAAATCCCAAGACCAAAAAAGCTCTTGTCAAAAAGAACCAGATCATCTCTGACGAACTCGCCGAAGAGATCGAAAAGCTCGGGATCACTTCCGTTGAGCTCAGATCTCCTCTGACCTGTAAGGCGAGATACGGGTTATGCGCAGCTTGCTATGGTTGGGACTTTAGTACTCGTTCTCTCGTCGAGGTCGGTACTCCCGTTGGAGTTATTGCCGCCCAGTCAATTGGCGAGCCTGGTACTCAGCTCACAATGCGTGTCAAGCACTCTGGTGGAATCGTTGGACTCGATGTTACTCAGGGTCTCCCTCGTGTCGAGGAACTTTTCGAGGCTCGCACTCCAAAAATCGTCGCTCCTTTGGCTACAATCTCAGGTAAAGTCAAAGTAGAAGAAGTCAAAGATGGTCACAAAATCACGGTCACTAGCACCAGTAACAATGAGCTCATCGAAGACCACTTCGTGCCGCTCACACTCACTCTAGAGGTCAAAGACAAAGAGCTTATCGCCGCAGGAACCCCCTTGGCTACTGGCCCTCAAAACATCAAAGAAGTCCTTAGAGTTAGGGGTGTTCGCTCAACTCAAGAATATCTCATCAAAGAAGTCCAGGCAGTCTACGAGTCTCAAGGTATCCCAATCTCTGACAAACACTTCGAAGTCGTGGTGCGTGAGATGAGTTCCAAAGTCTCGATCGAAGACTCCGGTGACACCAAGCTAATTCCTGGCGAAGTAGTTGATAAGTTCGCTTTCGAAGTAGAGAACGACGCCACGATCGCTGCAGGAGGCGAACCAGCTTCCGCAACCACTATAGTGCTCGGGATTACCCGTGCCGCTCTCCACACCCAATCATGGCTCTCAGCAAGTTCCTTCGAGCAGACTACGAGTGTCCTGGCTTCCGCTGCTCTAGAGGGCAAGGAAGACAACCTCCTCGGACTCAAAGAAAACGTCATCATCGGACGCCTCATCCCCACTGAGAGAGAAAGGGCTGTGATACAATAGCAAACCAGATATGCCAACAGTCAATCAACTAGTCCGAAAAGGACGTTCCAAACGAACAAAGCGAGTCAAAGCCGTCGCGCTACGCAAAGGTTACAACAGTGCCAAGCGCAAGCACATCGAGTATGCCTCACCTCAAAAGAGGGGAGTCTGCACCGTAGTCAAGACCATGACTCCAAAAAAACCTAACTCCGCTCTACGTAAAGTAGCTAGAGTCAGGCTAAGCAACAAACAAGAAGTCACCGCCTACATCATGGGTGAGGGTCACAACCTCGCCGAGCACTCAGTTGTTCTAGTCAGAGGTGGGAGAGTTCGTGACTTGCCAGGTGTTAAGTATCACATTGTTCGCGGTGTATATGACGCCGCAGGAGTCGAGGGTAGAAAAACTTCACGTAGTAAATACGGAGCCAAGAGGCCCAAGTAACCATGAGATCCAAAAGCGCACCCATCAGAAAAGTCATTCCCGACCCCAGATACAACTCAGTCGAGGTAACCAAGATTATCAACAGAGTCATGATTAGTGGCAAAAAAAGCATCGCCGTCCGCCACGTCTACAACGCACTCGACATCATCAAAAAAGAAACAAAAGAAAAACCTCTCGACGTCCTCCTTGCCGCACTCGAAAACATCAGACCACGTGTCGAGGTTAGATCTCGCCGTGTTGGTGGCGCCGCCTACCAGGTTCCTATGCCAGTCACTCCTCGCCGCCAGTCCGCTCTCGCCATCCGCTGGCTAGTCGACTACGCAGCCTCACGCAGTAACTCCGAGTACCATACCTACGGCGAAAAACTCGCAGCCGAAGTAATGGACGCCTACAAAGAAGAAGGTCCCTCAATCAAGAAACGCGACGACGTTCACCGCATGGCAGATGCAAACAAGGCCTTCGCTCACTTCCGCTGGTAGAGTCAATCTAATTTTCACTTTCAACTTCACTATTTCAATAATATAATGATTCGAATCACTATATTATTAACTTTTCAGTCGTTCCATCAACTCTCCGTAGAACGTCATGTTATGGATCGTTGCGAGCCTGCCTGCCAGTGAGTCCCCGACTTTGAATAAGTGATGCAGGTAAGCGCGCGAATAGTTAGAACACAACTGACAGCTACAATTCTTGTCTACTGACGACATATCATTCTTGTGCTTCGCCTTAGCAGGCACATAATACTCATAGAACTCTTTCCCCTCCAGATTATTAACTCCTTCTGTCCACTTGTACAACCGGCCGTGCCTCGCGTCTCTGGTGGGTAACACACAGTCATACACGTTGTATCCCAGTCGCGAGCATCCCACGATATCCTCCGGCTTCCCGATCCCCAGTCCATATAGCAAGTATCCCTCAGGCGCCGCGTCAGCAATCGTGCGAGCTGACTCATAATCAAACTCTCCATCAGGGGTTAGTGGCCATCCTCCGTACCCGAGCCCATCAAACCCAATCTCAATTAATCTCTCCGCACACTCTTTCCTGAGTTTCTGATCATATCCACCTTGCACCACTCCGATTAAGTGGGGTCGATCTGCCTCACTAATTTTTTCTTCTTTTACGATTCGCTCGTACTCATCCTTACTCCTCTTGGCCCACTCGATAGTCCGCCCCACAGTCTCTCTCGCCTCCCACATATTAGCTGTAGGAGTCGTAAAGTCATCCAGTACCACCATGAGATCAGTCTGCATAGCCATCTGATATCGGATCGAGATCTCTGGAGTCAGTAGGATCCGCGGTGAGTTCTCGGGCTTAAACCACACCCCCTCATCTCGCACCTTCCCACCGCCTTTCTTAACTATCGACATTACCTGGAACCCACCAGAGTCACTGATCACCGCTCCCTGATAGTTCATCAGCTTTTTCACTCCTCCCATCGTCTTCATCTGTTCCTCAGGGATCATTCGCCAAAGGTGGTACGTATTGACTAGCACCCCCGGAGTTCCAGTTTTCTCAGTATCCTGATTATCCAGTCCCCGCACCATCCCGCGCGTCGCGTCAGGGAAGAAGATGGGGTAGGGGGGTAATTTTCGCATGCCTCACATTATACGTCATGATTATCTTGACTTCGGGTAGTATTTGGTATTAAATAAATGTATGAGCACAACAGATACTCGCATCGCCATCTTCCGCCAGAAACAAATCAGAAAAACCATTCACAATAACGAGTGGTGGTTTTCTGTAATTGATATTATTCAAGCTCTCACTGGCACTGATCGACCTCGCAAATACTGGAGTGATCTCAAACATAAGATGCAAGCTGAAGGTAATCAAGTGTCCGAAAAAATCGGACAGTTGAAACTTACAGCTCCAGATAGAAAAATGCGCTCAACTGACTGCGCCAACACAGAGACAGTTTTCCGTATCATCCAGTCTATTCCAAGTAAAAAAGCCGAACCATTCAAACGCTGGCTAGCCAAAGTCGGCTACGAAAGAGTCAAGGAGATCGAGGATCCAGAACTCGCTACCAAAAGAACTCGTGCCCTCTATAAGGCTAAGGGATATCCTGATAGCTGGATCGAAAAAAGAATGCGAGGCATCGCTATTCGCGAAGATCTCACAGAAGAGTGGCAACAGCGGGGAGCCAAAGAAGATCGGGAGTACCAGATACTCACTGCCGAGATCAGCAAAGCTACTTTTGGCGTGACCCCGTCCGAGTATAAGAAAATCAAGGGACTTAAGCATCACAATCTTCGCGATCACATGGATGATCTCGAGCTCATCTTTACCATGCTTGGTGAGCGCGCCACCACCGAAATCCATCGCACAGAGGACTCTCAGGGTTACACCAAACTCAAGCAGGATGCCCAAGAAGGCGGCGAGATCGCTGGTGGAGCTAGAGCCAAACTAGAGGAGCGCACAGGCAAGTCAATCGTCACCAAACAAAACTATCTCCCACAAAAATCCAAACCCGAAAAACTACTCTCAACCTAACATTTCTGCTTGACTAGTGACAAACTCAATGCCTTGAGATAAAATACCCTCCTATGGCTTCCATCAAAACCAAACAACGTCACACAGAAATGGACAAGATCCGCAACATCGGGATCATTGCCCACATCGACGCAGGCAAGACCACTACCTCAGAACGCATCCTTTTCTACACCGGCAAGAGCTATAAAATAGGCGAAGTCCACGAGGGCGACACCCAGATGGACTGGATGGAGCAGGAGAAGGAGCGTGGCATCACAATCATGTCCGCTGCCACCACTTGTTTCTGGACCCCCAAACTCGATCAATCCCTACTCTCCGGCGAACACCGCATCAATCTTATCGACACTCCCGGACACGTTGACTTCACAGCCGAAGTAGAGCGATCACTCCGCGTATTAGATGGTGGAGTCACAGTGCTCGACGCCGAAGAAGGCGTCCAGTCCCAATCAGAAACTGTCTGGCGCCAAGCTGATAAATACAAGGTTCCACGTCTCTGCTTTATCAATAAGATGGACAAGCTCGGAGCCGACTTCATGGCCACCATCAAGGATGTCCACGAGAAGTTGGGCGCGCCCACCGCAATCGTTACCTTCCCCATTGGTGCTGAGAACGATTTCCGTGGTGTTGTCAGACTCCTTGAGCAGGATGCACTTATCTGGGAAAGTGATGAGACAGGTGCCGAGTACAACATGGCAGAGATCCCCGCTGAGCTCAAAGACGAAGTAGCCAAACACCGCGCCCATCTCGTTGAGCAGATCGCCGAAACCGATGATGCCCTTATGGAAAAATTCTTCGACGGCAAGGAACTCACGGTCAAAGAGCTCAAGACCGCCCTTCGCGCCGCCACCATCTCATACAAGCTAGTCCCCATCTACGCAGGCAGCAGTCTTCGCAACAAGGGAGTCCAACCTCTTCTTGACGGAGTCGTTGACTTCCTCCCATCCCCCCTGGACGTTCCCGAGGCAGAAGGCACCAATCCCGATTCCGAAGAAGTTATCACCCGCCACCCCGACATCAAAGCGCCTTTTACAGCACTCGCCTTTAAGATCCAGACTGACCCACACGTTGGTAAGCTCACTTACGCCCGAGTCTACTCAGGCAAGATTGAGTCTGGCTCATATGTCCACAATAGCAGCAAAGACAAAACCGAACGAGTCGGTCGTCTCCTTCTTATGCACGCCAACGACCGCGAAGAGATCCCATATGCCGAAGCAGGGGAGATCGTCGCCATCGTCGGCCTCAAGCACACCAAAACTGGTGACACGCTCTGCGACAAAGATAATCCCATTATTCTCGAAGGTATCGAGTTCACCGAGCCTGTTATCTCGCTCGCCATCGAACCCAAGACCAAAGTCGACCAAGAGCGCATGGGTGTCGCACTCTCCAGATTGTCAGAAGAAGATCCCACTTTCATAATCAAGAGTGATCCAGACACCAACCAGACGCTCATCGCTGGTATGGGAGAGCTCCATCTCGAGATCCTCGTTGACCGCATGAAACGCGAATTCAAAGTCGAAGCCAACGTCGGTAATCCTCAGGTTGCCTACAAAGAAACCATCACCGTAGCAGGTCAGTCAGAAGGTAAATACATCAAGCAATCTGGTGGTCGTGGTCAATATGGACACTGCTTAATTAGAGTCAAGCCTCTTACTCGCGGAGAAGGATTCAACTTCGTCAACTCAATTGTTGGAGCTTCTATCCCTAAAGAGTTCATCAAGCCAGTCGAAAAAGGAGTCCAAGAAGCTCTCGAAAACGGTGTTATTGCCGGTCATCCAGTTGTTGACATCGAGGTCGAGCTCTACGACGGCTCCTATCATGAGGTTGACTCATCTGAGATTGCCTTTAAGATCGCCGGTTCCATGGCTATCCAGTCTGCAGTCAAAGCTTGCTCACCAGTCATTCTCGAACCCATCATGCGCCTCGAAATCACTACCCCCGAAGAATTCATGGGTGACGTGATCGGCGACGTTAGTAGCAAGCGCGGACAGGTTCAGGGCACCGACCAAAGAGGTAATGTTAGGATTATCCGTGCCATCGTTCCCTTGGCAGAGCTCTCGAGATATGCTACAATTCTGAGAAGCATGACTCAAGGTCGAGCGAGTTTCTATATGGAAACAAGCCACTACGAGCCAGTTCCTGCAAACATTGCAGAAAAAATTATTAATGCTGACTAAAAGGAGCAAATATGGCAGACGATAGCAAAAAGTTCGTAAGAACCAAACCACATGTAAACATCGGAACTATTGGTCACGTTGACCATGGTAAAACAACTCTTACTTCCGCCATCACCGTTACTCTAGCCAAAAAAGGCCTCGCAGTAGCCAAGAAATACGAAGATATTGACGCAGCTCCAGAAGAGAGAGAGCGCGGCGTTACCATCAACCTCTCCCATCAAGAGTACGAGACAGAGTCCAGACACTACGCCCACATCGATGCTCCAGGTCATGCTGACTACATCAAAAACATGATCACAGGTGCCGCCCAAATGGACGGTGCGATCCTCGTTGTCGCAGCAACCGATGGTCCAATGCCTCAAACCAGAGAGCACATCTTGCTCGCAAAGCAAGTCAACGTTCCCAAGATCATCGTTGCCCTCAACAAATGCGACATGGTTGATGACGCTGAGCTACTCGACCTCGTCGAGATGGAGATCAGAGAGCTTCTCACTAAGTACGAATTCCCTGGAGATGACATTCCTGTCGTCAGAGTCAGCGCCCTCAAAGCCGCAGAAGGTGACGAGGCAGAGCAGGCTAAGATCCAGGAACTCATGGACAAAGTCGATGAGTACATTCCTACTCCAGAAAGAGACCTCGAGAAACCATTTCTTATGCCAGTCGAAGACGTCTTCTCAATCAAGGGCCGTGGCACTGTTGCCACTGGTCGTATCGAGCGAGGTGTCGTCAAGGTCGGCGAAGAGATCGAGATTATCGGTATGAACGGAGACAAAAAATCCGTCGTAACTGGTGTCGAGATGTTCCGCAAGCAACTTGATCAAGGTCAAGCAGGGGACAACGTCGGAATCCTCCTTCGAGGTATCGAAAAAGACGACATCGAGAGAGGTCAAGTTTTGGCCAAATCCGGTAGCGTCAAACCTCATACCGAGTTCGAGGCACAGGTCTATGTTCTTACCAAAGACGAGGGTGGCAGACACACTCCTTTCTTCTCTGGTTACAAGCCTCAGTTCTACATCAAAACCACTGACATTACAGGTGACATCAAACTCGCCGACGGTGTTGAGATGGTCATGCCTGGCGACAACGCCGTCATGACAGTCAAGCTCATTGTTCCAGTCGCCCTCGAAGAGGGTCAGCGCTTCGCTATTCGCGAAGGCGGAAAGACTGTTGGAGCAGGTGCTATTAGTAAAATTATTGCTTAAATAACCAAAAGGACTTTCCTTAACAGGAATTCCTGATTGCAAATCAAGAAGGGCTCGCCAGCAGGCGAAAGGAGAGTCCTTTTACAATCTAGCAATCGCCAATCCTGACATAAAAAGGATATGGCACTGCGGTCCGATTAATCTCGGACCGCATTACGTCACTAGAAAGACAACATGGCAAAAACAGCAACCAGAATCAGAGTTAAACTCAAATCATTTGATCACCGCGTGATCGATGAGGCTGCCGCAAAAATTATCGATACCGCGCTCCAAACTGGCGCGCGCGTCATTGGTCCAGTTCCGCTTCCTACCAAGAGACAGGTCACAACAGTTCTCACCTCTCCTCATGTCGAGAAAAATCACCGCGAACAGTTCCAGATCCTCACTCACAAAAGACTAATTGATATCGAGAAGCCAACCGGCAAAACTATTGACTCTCTTATGCATCTAGAACTTCCTGCCGGAGTTGGTATCGAAGTTAAGATGTAACCTATTCAGAAATTATCTACAAAAAAATAATCACATGACACAAGTACTATTTGCCACCAAACAGAATATGGGAGAAGCCTACATTAGTGGGACTCGCACGGCAGTCACCAAACTCGCCCTATGGCCCCTCAAAGTCTCTGCTGTTCGCACTCTTGAGACTGATGGCTACCAATCAACTCAAGTGAGTTTCGGCAAAAACAAACATCGCGAAATTCCTTTTCTAGAGGATCTCTCAGTTGGTGATCTCATAACTCCCTCCGATCACATCGAGTCAGGCACAGTAGTCTCAGTCCAGGGAGTTTCCAAGGGTAAGGGATTTGCAGGCGTTGTCAAGAGATGGGGATTTGCTGGAGGCGTTAAGACTCATGGACAATCTGATCGTACTCGTGCTCCCGGCTCAATTGGACAGGGTACTACTCCAGGTCGCGTTCATAAAGGCAAAAAAATGCCAGGTCGTATGGGTTCAGATACCAAAACCGTCAAAAACTCTCTCACTGTTCTAGTTCACGATAATCAAGCTTGGGTTACAGGCCCGGTACCTGGCCACACTGGCTCACTAGTTGTTCTCACCGTAACTGGCAAAAAAGACTCCCCCAAGCTCGACTTTGTCACTGGTGGATTGCCCACTAAAGCCCCGCAGGAGAACAAATAATGAAACTATCTGCATATAACATCAAAGGAGTTAAGCTTGCTGACTGGACACTCAAACCAGCAGATCTAGGCGAGCCCAACGACTCTCTACTCGCTCAAGCTCTTCGTATTTACCAGGTTAACTCCCACCAGAACACTAGTCGCGTCAAAACACGCGGAGAAGTAGTAGGTAGTACTCGCAAGATCTATCCCCAAAAAGGAACAGGTAACGCTCGCCACGGTTCTCGTTATGCTCCTATCTTTGTTGGTGGAGGTGTTGCCCACGGCCCCAAAGGGATCAGAGCTCAAGCTCTCTCCCTCCCCAAAAAAATGCGTCGTCTCGCCCTCAAAAGCGCACTCGCCTACAAACTCAAAGAAACCGCCCTCGCCGGTCTCATTAATCCTGATGAAATCACGGGCAAGACTTCTGCCACTACCTCACTCTTTGCCAAGATTGCCAATCACCCAAAAAACAAAACTCTCGTCATCATCCACAACAATAACGACAAGCTCTATCGTTCACTAAGTAACCTTCAGAGAATTACCCTCAAAAGGGACAATCTCGTCAACGCCTTCGACCTCGTCAGCGCTGACTTCGTCGTTGTTACCAAAGAGTCCCTTGCCGCACTAGTTGCTCGCGCTAATAACAAACTAATTGCCGATAAGAAATAATCATGACTATCCTAGTTAAACCCATTATCACCGAAAAATCCATGGCTGACGCCGCGCGCAGCATCTTTACCTTCCAGGTCTTGCCATCTGCTACCAAGCATCAGATTAGGGAGCTCGTTACAGAGCTCTTCTCAGTTCACGTCACAAAAGTTAACACTACCATCATTAAGCCAACCGCCAAAAGAACAGGCAGACGTCGACTAGCTAGCACTACTGCTACCAAAAAAATCGCTCGAGTCTGGCTCAAAAAAGGCGAAACTATCTCTCTATTTGATCTAAAAGAAGAATAATATGTTAAAAGCACGCAAACCAACCACCGCCGGACAGCGCCATCGCGTTGACACTCAGGTTGAATACACCACTTCAAAACCAGAAAAATCACTCACTTCTGCCAAGAGAAGTAAAGCTGGTCGTAACGCTCATGGTCACATCACCACACGCCACAGGGGTGGGGGAGTCAAACGCAGACTTCGCAAGGTAGATTTCCGTCGCAACAAAACCATCGAGGGTCGTGTCGCAACACTTGAGTACGATCCAGGCAGATCAGCCACGATCGCGCTCGTATTTTATCGTGATGGCGAAAAACGTTACATTCTCGCTCCAGATTCTCTCAAGGTAGGAGATATCGTCCAAGCAGGCTCCGACGCCCCCATCAAGCTCGGTAACGCTCTTCCTCTCAAAAAGATCCCAGTTGGTCAACCTATTCACAATATCGAGCTCAAGCCAGGTCGAGGTGGGCAGATCGTCCGTTCCGCAGGCACTGCCGCTACTATCCAGTCCAAAGAAGATGACTCCGTGATCGTTAAGCTTCCTTCAGGCGAAGTTAGATTGATCAAATCAATTTGTTTTGCTACAATCGGTCAAGTTTCTAATCCAGATCACAAAAACCGCTCAATCGGCAAAGCTGGACGCAAAAGACTCATGGGTTGGCGTCCTGCAGTCAGAGGTGTTGCACAACACCCTGGTTCTCACCCTCATGGAGGAGGAGAAGGTCGAAGTGGTATCGGTATGCCGTCCCCTAAGTCACCTTGGGGTAAAAAGACTCTGGGTAAGCGCACTCGCGCAGTTAGAAAATATTCTGACAAACTAATTATTACTAGAAGAAAGAAATAACATGAGCAGAAGTAGTCACAAAGGTCCATACATCGACCAAAAGCTTCTCAAAAAAGTCATGAAGCAGGTTGAGATTGGTCGCAAAAGCCCAATCAAGACTTGGGCCAGGGCTTCCTCTATTCCTCCCGAATTCGTCGGACACACTTTTCTCGTCCACAATGGCAAGCTCTTCAAAGAAGTCTTTGTTTCAGAGACCATGGTGGGTCATAAGCTCGGGGAATTTTCCCCCACTCGCACTTTTTACGGACACGGCAAAATAGTTAAACGAACTCTGGCAAAGACCTAAATATGAAAGCTACTCAAAAATACATCAGAACTAGTCCGCGCAAGCTCAGACTTATCGCTGACTCCGTTCGTGGCCTCTCAGCTGATCGCGCGCTCGACTATCTTCGCTTCATGGGAAAAAGAGCCGCCCTCCCAGTCGCCAAAACCATCAGACAGGCCACCGCAGCTGCTAAGCAAGAGTTGGGGATCGACCCAGACAACCTTATCGTCAAGATCATCGACATTGGTGAGGGACCTACACTCAAGAGATTTCGCGCAGTTAGTAGGGGTACTGCCCACAATATTATGAAAAGATCATCTCATATTAGAGTTATTCTAGAAAGTAAAAATGGGCCAAAAAGTTAATCCACTAGTCTTCCGTCTCGGAATTTTGTACAAACCTTCTTCAAGGTGGTATGCAGACAGTGATGACTACCAGAAACTAGTTCTAGAGGACATCAAGATCCGTGAGTTCATCATGGAAAGACTCAAGCTAGCCGGTGTCGACAAAGTTATCATCGAGCGCTCCATTAACGTAATCAAGATCACCATTCACGCAGGACGTCCAGGAGTTGTTATTGGTCGCGGCGGATCCAATCTTGAGCTTCTCAACAAAGAATTAACTGAGTTCATCAAAAAACTCGGTGCCGGTGACTCCACCAAGTTTGAGCTCAATGTCCAAGAGATCAAGAGTCCAGACCTCTCAGCCAAGCTCGTCGGTGAGAGAATTGCCGAACAGCTCATCAAACGTTATCCTCATCGTCGTGCAGTTGCCCAAGCTCAAGAAAGAGTCATGGCAGCAGGCGCAAAAGGCATCAAGCTCCAGCTCAAGGGTCGTGTTGGTGGTGCAGAGATTGCTCGCTCCGAAAAATACTCCACAGGTAGCATCCCCACCCAGACTCTCAGGTCAGATATTGACTACGCCAAAGTCCCCGCCCTTACTCGCTCCGGATACGTTGGTATCAAAGTCTGGATCTACAAAGGAGAATCAGAGATCTAAGGATATCTGATCAACAAACTATGTTACAACCAAGAAAACGCAAATACCGCAAAGAATTTAGAGGCAGTATGAAGGGTCCAGCTTCCAGAGGGACTACCGTTGCTTTTGGTGATTTTGGTCTGCGCGCACTCGAGAGCCACCTTATTACTTCACAACAAATCGAGTCAGCTAGACGCACCATCACCCACCACACCAACCGCGTTGGTAAACTATGGCTTAGGATCTTTCCACACAAACCCACCACCAAAAAAGCTGCCGGTAGTAAGATGGGTTCTGGCAAAGGTGATATTGATACCTACAAAGCAGTCGTCAGAAGAGGTACAATACTGTTCGAGCTAGGGAGCGTTCCGGAAGATGTCGCTCGCGAAGCTTTCCGCAAGGCAGCTAGCAAACTTCCTGTCAAAACAGCATTTATAATTAGAGGTCAAATTTTATGACATACTTGAAGAGTGATCTCATAGATCTCAAAAAATCTGGCCATAAAAGCATTTGGGCTAAGCTCAATGAGCTTAGGATCGAGCTTGCCTCTACTAGCCTTAAGGTTGGCCGTGGAGAGACCAAGAACGTGCGATCCGCAAAAGCCATCAGACGCTCAATTGCTCAATTAAAAACTATTCTCACTCAACTTAAAGCTGAAGAGGTAGTCAAGGACAAGAAAGAAAATAAACAGGAATAACATGAAAAAACTTACAGGCACAATTATCTCAGACAAAATGCAAAACTCGGCCGTCGTCATGGTTGAGTCATCCTGGCGCCACCCTCTTTACAAAAAAACAGTCAAACGCTCCAAAAAATATCTCGTCGACAACTCCATCAAAGCCAAGAGTGGCGACTCAGTCGAGATCTCAGAGTCTCGACCAATGAGTAAGCGCAAGCGCTTTATTATTACTAAGGTCTTGAAATAACATGATCCAACTACGCTCAGTTCTCAAACCAGCAGATAATTCAGGGGCCAAACGCCTTCGAGTTATTCTTGTGCACGGTGGTTCACACCGTCGCTTTGGTCATGTCGGTGACATCGTCACAGCCGCAGTTGATCAGGCAGAACCTAACACTTATGTGACTGATGGGACCATGGTCAAAGCAGTCATCGTCAGAACCAGAAAAGAAATCAGACGCAAAGACGGTACTTATGTCAGGTTCTCCGATAACGCAGCCGTCGTCATCGACCCAAAAACAAAAGAACCCTTGGGAACCAGAGTTTTTGGCCCCATTGCGCGTGAAGTCAAGGATCTCGGATACTCCAAGATTGCATCATTAGCTCCGGAGGTACTCTAATCATGAAAAAATTCAAACTCAAAGACCAAGTTCTTGTCACTGCAGGCAAAGACAAGGGCAGATCAGGCGAGATCATCAAGATCGTCAACTCCAAGGACCGCGTGGTGGTCAAGGGCGTTAACCTCTACAAAAGACACCGTAAAGGTAGTGGAGATCAAGCTGGTGGTATCATCGAGCAAGAAAGATCCCTCCCCACTGCTAGCGTTATGTTAGTCGAGGATGGTCATCCAATCAGAGTAGGACTCAAACGCACTGCAAAAGGTGTGGTCAGAATTAGCAAAAAAACCGGCAAACAAATATGACCGACTCAAATCTAAAAATCAGAATTGAAAAAGAGATCTATCCAGTTCTTACCAAAGAGCTCAAGATAGATAATCCCATGTCACTTCCTCGCATTAAAAAAATCGTTCTCAATATCGGGATCCCCAAAACTGATTCAAGCAAAAAAGACATCGTAGAGTCCCGGGAAGAGCTTACTCTCATCACCGGCCAGCTCGCTCGCATTAACAAAGCCAAGCAATCAATCGCTGGTTTCAAACTCCGTGAAGGAGACGCAATCGGCGTAAGCACAACCCTTCGCGGTCAGAGCATGTTTGATTTCCTCGATAAACTGTGTAGAATAGTCCTTCCGCAGGTAAAAGATTTTCGCGGTGTCAAAACAACTAGTTTCGACGGCGCGGGCAACTACACTCTCGGACTTAGTGAGCAAATAATCTTTCCAGAGATTGATTACTCAAAAGTACAAAAAATCAGAGGACTAGAGATCACGATCGTGACCTCAGGTTGTACTGATGAAATAGCTTATAGATTCCTCGAACTTATCGGGATTCCATTTGAAAAGAAAGATCCCAACGAATTGGGAGATGAAGGCAAATAATCATGGCAAAAACATCACTCATCGTCAAAAGCAAGAAAAAACAGAAGTTCAAAACTCGTGAGCATAATCGCTGCAAGCTTTGTGGCCGACCAAAAGCCTATCTAAGGCAGTTTGGCATGTGCAGACTATGTTTTCGAGAACAAGCCCACAAGGGTCATTTACCAGGGGTAACAAAGGCAAGTTGGTAATCAACAAAAGGAATATATGAACGATCGACTATCAGACATGGCAACCAGAATCAGAAACGGCTATCTTGCCGGCAAAAAAGAGGTCGAGATGCCTCGCACCACTCTACTTGTAGAAGTTGCAGAGGTTATGATCAAGGAAAAATACCTCAAAAGCCAGGAAACTCTAGGTGAATACCCCAAGCAAACTCTCAAACTCACCCTTAACTACGCCGGTAGTAATCCAAGTATTACCGAGATCAAGCGTATCAGTAAGCCTGGTGTGCGAATCTATCACTCAGCAAGTGATCTCAAGCCAGTTCTCAGCGGACTAGGAATCTCCATCATCTCTACCTCAAAAGGTGTTATGACTGGGAACGAAGCTCGTAAAAACAAACTAGGAGGGGAAGTTCTTCTGGAACTTTGGTAAATATGTCAAAAATCGGTCGCCTACCCATTATTCTGCCTACTGGAACTACTCTTACTCAGGATCATCTTACGATCACTGTTAAGGGTCCCAAAGGAGAGCTAGTTCACACCCTTCCTCGCAAAATCAAACTTTCCCAAGATGAAAGTATCATTACTTTTACAAGAACTAGTGAAGATAAGCCAGTCAAGGCTCTCCACGGCTTGACTCGTGCACTCGTGGCCAACATGGTCGAAGGGGTCACTAATGGATTCAAGGTTACCCTCGAACTAGTCGGTACTGGTTACCGCGCCCGTATGGAAGGCAAAAAACTCGTTCTTGCTCTCGGATTCTCCCACGACATCGACTATCCCATTCCAGCTGGGGTCGAGATCAAGCTCGAAGGCAACAACGTCATTCATATTTCTGGAATTGACAGGCAGGTAGTTGGACAAACTGCCGCCGTCATTCGCTCCTACAAAAAGCCAGAGCCATATAAAGGAAAAGGTGTTAGATATCAGGGAGAAGTAGTTCGTAGAAAGGCAGGCAAAGCAGCCAAGACTGCAGCAGCCTAATCACACATGAATATTCCAAACTCAAAAAGAAGAGCCAAAAGAGTCCGCAGCTCAATCCGAGCCGTCTCCAAATATCCCAGACTTTCCGTCTACAGGAGTAACGCTCATATCTGGGCTCAACTCATTGATGACTCAACGGGCAAGACTATAGTTGCCGCCTCTGACGCCAAGTTAAAAACCGGCACCAAAATAGAGAGAGCAGCAAAAGTAGGCACCGAGATCGCAGCCCTTATTCTTAAAAAAGACATCAAGCAGGTTGTCTTTGATCGCGGTGGATATCGCTTTCACGGCAGAGTCAAAGCACTCGCCGAGGCTGCTCGTAAAGCTGGGCTAACAATATAAAGGAACCACCTATGGACAAAAGATATAACAGACGCAAAGAACCAAAAGAATTTGACGAGAAGGTCATTCGTATTTCTCGAGTTTCCAAAAAAACCAAGGGTGGGAACCAAGCTAGCTTTACCGCCCTCATCGTCATCGGGGATCGCAAGGGGAGAGTTGGGGTCGCACTAGGCAAAGCCAAGGATGTTCTCTCTGCCATCAAAAAAGGTGTCAGGAAAGCCAAAAAGCAGTTAATCACCATTCCTCTCGTTGATGGTCGCACAGTCGCCCACGACGTCAACATCAAATACGGGGCAGCAAGACTCATGATCAAACCAGCTCCTCTTGGAACTGGAGTTATTGCTGGCGGTTCCGTTAGATCAGTGTTAGAGTTGGCAGGGGTCAAGGATGTTGTCGCAAAAACTCTCGGCACCAACAACAAGCTCACAAACGTCAGCGCCACATTTAACGCGCTCAAACTTATGAAAAAAACCGTCGATACAAAAACTGCACTAGGACAAAACAAATGAAACTACACTCACTTCCCACTACTGTTGCTCGTCCAGCCAAGCGTCTAGGTCGCGGGTATGGTTCTGGCAAGGGTGGACACACCGCAAGTCGTGGTCAAAAGGGCCAAAAGAGTAGAACAAAAGTTCCTGCATACTTCATCGGTTCATCATGGGTCTGGTTCAAGCGTTTGCCTTTTATGCGTGGTAAATCTCGCTTTAACGCACTCTCCCCCAAAGTTACCCTCACTCTCAGTGATCTTGATAAGTGTAAATCCGGCTCCGAGATCACCAAAGAATCCCTCTACAAAGCCGGGATCATCACTCGCACTGAAATGATTCGCGCAAAAGTCAAGGTAGTAGGAACTGGCAAACTCACCAAGCCCCTCAAAGTCCTCGTTCCCTGTACCACATCAGCAAAAACTGCCATCAAAAAAATAGGAGGAAGTGCTGGCCCACATGATGAGTGAAACCCTCAAAAAAATCTGGTCTAACCGTGAACTACGTACGCGGTCTCTTGTCACACTTGCTACTCTTTTTATTTTCCGTCTTGTTGCCCACATCACAGTTCCTGGAGTTAATACCGAGGCAATTCGCTCAGTTTTTGCCAGCAACGAACTTCTAGGTCTTCTGGATATTTTCTCAGGAGGCACTCTCGCCAACTTCTCGATTCTCGCGCTCGGCTTAGGTCCCTACATCAACGCCTCGATTATCATGCAGGTCATGACCATGGCAATCAAAAAACTCGAAGAACTCCAAAAAGAGGGTGAGTCAGGTCAAGAGCAGATTAATCAGTACACTAGAATGCTTGCAGTCCCTCTTGCGCTCGGCCAGAGTGTTGCCATGTACCTACTACTTAACAGTTCCGGTCTCGTCACCGCCAGCTCTCCTCTAGAGCTTCTCACTATCATCACGACCCTCTCTGCAGGTAGTATTTTCCTTATGTGGCTAGGTGAGAATCTCACAGAGTATGGTATCGGCAACGGAATCTCGATGTTAATCTTTGCAGGTATTGTCGGCAGACTTCCAATCTCTCTTTTCCAGACTACAGCTGCCGCCACGACCACTTCCATCGCCAGTCTCATCGTCTATGCGCTCCTTGCACTAGTCGTGATATATTTCGTCGTCACGATCGACGAGGCTAGACGTGAGATTCCAGTTTCTTACTCTCGCCGTATTCGTGGTGGCAAAGAAATGGGTGGTGGGGCGACCTTCCTCCCCATCAAACTCAACAACGCAGGTGTCATTCCCGTCATCTTCGCAATTGCCATTGTCCTTGCTCCTTCAATGATCGCCAGACTTCTCACCAATCTTCCCAACCAGTCTATCGCCGCGGCCGCTACCTCGTTTGCCGCTTCTTTTACCCCTCAGTCAATTAGTTATAACGTAATCTACTTCTCACTTGTGGTCGCCTTCACTTATTTTTACACCGCTATCGTCTTTGATACTGACAAGATCAGTGATCAACTCAAAAAAAGCGGGGGCTATATTCCCGGGATCAGACCAGGCAAACACACCTCAAAATACCTTAGCTACATTGTTAAGCGCACCACTCTCGCCGGCGCACTTTTTCTCGGCACCATCGCTATTCTCCCAAGCATTGTCCAGGGTTTTACCGGTCTCTCCACAATCACAATTGGTGGTACTAGTATCTTGATTGTGGTCTCGGTAGTCCTGGAGACTTACCGCAAGATGGAGTCATACCTAGTTACCAAGAGCTACGACTCATTTATTCGATAATCTATTTATAAGGAGTTTCATATGTTAAACATCATTTTCTACGGCCCAGAAGGCTCCGGCAAATCTACCCAGGCTAAGCTCCTCGCAGAAAAACTCGGTGTCACTTATATTGCCTCAGGCGATCTTGTTCGCTGGGGTGCATCCGACGACCAAGGAATGATCGGTGATATGTGCAGAGAGTCTCTTTCCAAGGGATACTACGTCGCCGACACCGAGATGTTTGTTCTCTGGAAAAACCGGCTAAAGCAGCCTGACACAGAAAATGGTTGGATCATCGATGGGTTTCCTCGCAACATCACTCAGGCTGAATTTCTCGCCGACAAACTAGACAAATACGACAAAGCAGTCGACCTAGTCTTCTATCTCAAAGTTTCTGAGGATGAGAGTGTCAAAAGACTCACGGCCCGTGGTCGCAAGTCTCCCGATGGTTCTCTTCATGATTCTCCTGATAAGATTGCCAGTCGGCTCAAGATCTACAATGAGCAGGAGGCTGACGTTCTTAGCTATTACGAACAGTCTGGTGTGCTTATCGAGATTAACGGAGAACTCGCAATCGAAGATATCCAGACTGATATTGCCGCACGGGTCCAGGTTAAGCAGAGTCGTACATGAGCAAACTTAGCAAGATGAGGATTGGGGGAGAGATTCATGGTGCAATTCGCCAGGAGATTTATAACCTCACTCAAATTGGAGCCACTCCACTTGAGCTAGAGACCAAAACTCAGGAGATGATCAAGGAAGCCGGTGCCAAACCGTCTTTTACCACAGTAGATAACTATCAGTGGGCAACCTGCATTAACGTGGGAGCAAGCACAGTTCATGGGATTCCGACCTCTACTGTACCTTTTGTCGACGGTGACGTGGTTACAGTAGACCTTGGGGTCTACTACAAGGGTTATCACCTTGACGGCGCCTTCACAAAAATAGTTGGCGCTCCTTGTAAGGAATCACAGCAGGTTATTGACGGAGGACTTGCCGCGATCAAGGCTGCACTTTCTCAAGTTAAACCAGGCAATCGCATCGGCCATATCTCACGCGCGACTGAACAAGCTCTCAAAAAACACGGTCTCACATCATTTCAGGAGCTTACTGGACACGGAGTTGGACGCCAACTTCACGAAGATCCCATGATTCCCAATCAACTTAATTGTGCTCTCGAAACCACCCCCCAACTCGTTATCGGTCAGACTCTCGCCATCGAAATGATCTACACAGCAGGCAAACCACATCTACTACTCGAGGAAGATGGTTGGACAATTAAGACAAAAGATGATAAACTTTCAGGCGTATTCGAAGAAACCGTCGAAGTAACACATGACGGTTATTCTATATTGACAAAACCAACGTTGTTCCAGGTTACGAAGTCTGGTAAAATATGAGCTCTAACTAATATAATGATCAAAGCACAACTAGAAGAAAAGCTTGGCACCGTTACCCAAGCACTACCCAACACCACGTTCAGGGTAGAGTTAGAAGAAGACGGGAGAGAGATTCTCGCACACCTCTCTGGCAAGATGCGCATGTACAGAATCAGTATTATGCCAGGAGACCAGGTTAAGGTCGAGATGACGCCGTATGATCTAAGTAAGGGTAGGATTACCTACCGGATCAGGGAGCCTCGCCCAGAACATAAAACTAATAACAAGAAATAAACATTATGAAAGTACAAGTATCACTCAAAAAACGCTGTATCAAATGTAAGTTTGTCAGACGTAAAAGAGTATTATATATAGTTTGCGAGAATCCTCGTCATAAACAGCGCCAAGGATAATAGAAAAATAATATGTTACGTCTAGTCGGAGTTGACCTACCACAAGAAAAACGCGTCGTGATTGCCCTTACGTATATTTATGGTATTGGGCCCAAGATCGCCGCTGATCTGATCAAAAAAACTGGCCTTAATCCAGATACCCGAGTCAAAGCCCTCGAAGCAGATGCAGTCGTCAAGCTCCAGAAAATCCTCGAAGAATACAAAGTCGAAGGAGATCTTAGAAAAGAAGTCAGAGAAAACATCGTCAGACTCAAACGAATCGGTGCCTACAGAGGCATGAGACACACCATGGGACTCCCTTCTCGAGGACAAAGAACTCGAGTTAATGCTCGCACGCGCCGTGGTAAACGAAAAACTATCGGCGCTCAGAAAAAGGAGGATATAGCTAAGTAGATATCAAAAAGGATTTTCCTTTTCTAAATAGAAATATAAAAAAAATGGCAAAAAAACGCACACTTACATCAGGTCGAATCTACATTGTTGCAACCTTCAACAATACCCTTATCACGATTACTGATCAGGGCGGCAACACCGCAACCTGGAGCTCAACTGGCAAAGTTGGTTTCAAGGGTTCCAGAAGGAGCACTCCCTACGCCGCTACTCAGGCTGTCACTGCCGCAATCGATGCCGCAAAAGAGATGGGGCTCAGAGAAGCAGAAGTATTTATCAAAGGTCCAGGTCCTGGGCGAGACGCCGCTCTTCGAGTTTTGCGTGCAGCAGGCCTTAAGATCACCGCAATCAGTGACGTCACTCCAATCCCTCACAACGGTACTCGCGCTAAGAAACCTAGGAAAGGATAGACATGGCAAGACCAAACGGACCACGTAACAAACGAGCTCGTAGACTAGGTATGGACCTAGGGCTCAAAACCAACCCCAAGTCATTGGAGCGTCGCGCAGCCACTCTTCCTGGCCAACATGGCAGAAGGGGTAGAACCAAAATCTCAGATTACGGTTACCAACTCATGGAAAAACAGCGCGCCAAAGCAATGTACGGCATTCTGGAAAAGCAGTTCAAGAATTACTACAAAGTAGCTTCTCGCACACCTCAGGCAACAGGTGCCATGATTCTTATTCTTCTTGAGAGACGTCTTGATAATGTTATTTATCGTCTGGGCTTTGCACCTACTCGCCGCGCCGCTAGACAACTAGTTTCCCATGGCAACGTCTTAGTTAGCGGCAAAAAACTCTCAATCCCTTCATATCAGGTTCAAGTTGAAGAGACAGTCTCTATTTCTGCAACGGCCGCCGCCATTCCTTACGTCAAGGAAATGCTCGAAGACAAAGAATACACCACACCCGCTTGGCTTGCCCGCAAAGCCACCTCAGGCAAAATCAACAGACTCCCTGAACGAGATGATATCGCTGCTAATATTAACGAACAACTAATCGTCGAGTTTTATTCTCGCTAAGGAGGACCCAATATATGAACAAACCAATCTTTCAAGTCAACACCATCAAGCAAGATGACTCATTCGGGCAGTTTGCCATTGAGCCATTAGAAAATGGATTCGGTCACACTATTGGTAACGCCCTCAGACGCGTTCTTCTCTCGAGTTTCGAGGGTTCCGCTATCACACAGGTCAAAGTCAAAGGAGTTAACCACAAATTCTCAACTCTCGAAGGTATGAGTGAGGACATGATCGATCTAGTTCTCAACCTCAAAAACGTCAAGGTCGCTTACTCCGGTGAAGAGCCAGTCTCTGCTAAGCTCAAGCTTACTGGCCCCAAAACTGTCAAAGCTAGCGACATCGTCGCTCCTGCTTCAGTCAAGATTGTTACTCCAGATGTTGAGATTGCCAAGCTCGCCAAAGGAGCTACTCTTGAGATGGAGTTAGAGATCTCAACTGGTTTCGGGTACTCTCCTGCAGAGACTCGCACTTCTGATGTGATCGGAGTTATCCCAATGGACGCTATCTTCTCACCAGTTGAGCGTGTCGCATACAAGGTCGAGGCTACTCGCGTCGGTCGCCGCACTGACTACGACAAACTCCTCATCGATATCTACACAGATGGTTCAGTCTCCCCACTCGAAGTTCTCAAAGATGCTTCTCGCACTCTTTCTGACTACTTTGTCCAGGTTTATGACCCAACTCTCGCCAGTGTCGAACCTCAAGTTAGCTCTACTTCATCCACCGAGAGCATCTCGCTCGAGGAGCTAGGTCTTCCCACCAGGATTACCAATGCACTCAAAAACGCCGACTACGAGTTTGTCACAGACCTAGTGGACGCTACTAACAAAGATCTAAAAAACGTCAAAAATCTCGGCGGCAAGTCCATCGAGCTTCTGGACGAATCTTTGCTTGAGAAGGGTTTTGAGCGCAACAAATGAAAAAACACATCAAGACCCGCCAGCTAAATCGAGACTCGCAACACCGCAAGGCTCTTTTCCAGAATCTTGTTATCTCGATGATTGAGCATGAACAGATCGAGACTACCTCAGCCAAGGCTCGTGCCATCCGCGGGATCTTCGAGAAACTGATTACCAAAGCCAGACTCAACACTGTTCACTCCACACGACAGGTTCATGATTTTGTCCAGAGTAGGTCACTCGTTCACAAGCTCGTGCATGAGATTGCTCCTCGTTACTTGGGTGTCAAAGGCGGCTATACCAAGCTCACCATGATCGGCAACAGAAGAGGGGATAATGCTCCGATTGTCAGACTCGAACTTACCAAGAAAAACACCAAAGAATCTGTAGGGGCGAGTTCTTCTCGCCCGTCCTCTAAAAAGGTCGCCAAGAAAAAGCTCGTCAAAAAACCAGTTGCCAAGCCTTCCGCCAAGCCCTCCCCCACATCAGCTCAGCCTGTCAAGACTAGATCAACTTCTAGTGTCAAAGCAACCACTCACGTTAGAAAGCAGGGGGACAGATGAAAAAAACCTATCAACAAAAAACAAAAGAAGTAGTCAGAAACTGGCATTTGGTGGATCTTGACGGACTCACCCTCGGTAGAGCCTCCACAGCAATCACTAGACACCTCACCGGCAAGGACAAGGTAAGCTACACTCCCCACATCGATGCAGGTGACTATGTGGTCGTCATTAACGCCGATAAGCTCATCCTCACAGGTAAGAAAATGGATAACAAGCTCTATCAGCACCACACCGGTTTCCCAGGTGGTTTTCGAGTTCGTACCGCAAAAAAACAAATGGAACTTGACCCACGCAAGGTAGTCGAGCACGCAATCAAAGGCATGATCCCAAAAAACAAACTCCAAGATCCACGAATGCGAAGACTCAAAGTCTACGTTGGTCAGGATCACCCTCATGATAATCACTTCAACCAAAAAGGAAACAAATAACATGGCAGCCAAACTCGTCAAAGCAAAATCCAAAAAACAAGTCATTACTACCAAGAAAAAATCCACTTCTTCCACTAAGATGAGCTACACCTACGCTCTTGGCCGCCGTAAGACCGCTACTGCTAGAGTTAGGTTATACAAAAAAAGCACAGTCCCCGGCGTTGATGGTAAGCATCAGCTCGTGGTTAATGGTAAGCCAGCCGAAGTATATTTCCCAGGTGATCACATGAAACAAACCTACAGAAACCCCTTTGTTATTACCCAAACCCTCCAAAACCTCTCCGCTTCCATCAAGGTCGAAGGTTCTGGAGTTAACGGCCAGCTTGGTGCCACAGTGCACGGTCTTGCTCGCGCGCTCGCAATCTTTAACCCAGAATTTCGCGCCGACCTCAAATCCGCAGGCCTCTTGACCCGCGATCCTCGCGCCAGAGAGCGCCGCAAAGCTGGTAAGGGTGGCAAGGCCCGCCGCTCCAAGCAGTCTCCAAAACGCTAAACAGTTTCATTCTGATACCATGACTTCATGGGTATCAAATATCCAGAACGCCACTCCATAAGATTAAGGGGTTTTAATTATTCCCAACCTGGTTGGTATTTTGTCACGATTTGTACGGATGGGAGGCAACATTTGTTCGGTAACATTGTTAATGGGGAAATGCGATTATCATCATACGGGCAAATCGCCAATTTTGCCTGGGTCAAATTACGCGCTCGATTTCCTCATATTCGTTTGGACCAGTTCGTGGTCATGCCCAACCATGTTCATGGGGTTATTAATATCGTCAAATCCCGCGGGCGCGAAAACCGCGCCCCTACATTGGGACAAATCATCGCATATTATAAATATCAAACCACCAAATCATTTAACAACACCCACGTAGGGGCGGGGTCCTCCCGCCCACGTACCCAGAGATCCAATTCGTGTACGAAATTATGGCAACGTAATTATCATGACCACATCATCCGAGACTCTACCGATCTTCATCGTATCCAAGAATACATTCGCGATAATCCTACCAATTGGGAAACAGACACATTAAACTGTTAATACTTGACTTCGGGTATATTTTGGTATTAACTTAATACATGAAAAAAACGAAAACAAAAAAATGAGAAGAAACAAAAAGACTGGCATTCGCGGTCGGTCGAAACCTTAGGCTAGTCCAGTCATCGTGATAAAGCAATTATAGCAAATACTTGCAAAATAGCAAAATATAACCGATAGTAGTATTACAAAAGATATATATAACAAGGAGACCAAGATGGCAAAGAAAAAGAAAAAAGAAGTTACAGAAGTAATTAGCAAATCAACTTCCGAGAAAAAGGAAAGACTCCAGGCTATCACAGTCGCCATGTCTCAGATTGAGAAGCAGTTTGGTACTGGTAGCATCATGAGATTGGGTTCCGGCGCACACGTCGAGATCGAGGCGATCTCCACAGGCGCATTTAATCTAGATCTAGCACTCGGCATCGGAGGTCTCCCTCGTAGTCGCGTCACCGAGGTCTACGGTCCAGAAGCCTCTGGCAAGACCACACTCTGCTTGCACGTCATCGCCGAAGCCCAGAAGATGGGGGGTACCGCAGCATTTGTGGACGCAGAGCATGCTCTTGACCCCTCACGTGCTCGTGATATTGGAGTTAATGTGGACGAGCTCTTGATCTCCCAACCTGACAACGGAGAGCAGGCTCTCGAGATCACCGAGACTCTTATTAGATCAGGCGCAATTGACGTTATCGTGATCGACTCAGTTGCTGCGCTCGTCCCCAGGGCCGAGATCGAGGGTCAAATGGGGGACGCCATGATCGGAGTCCAAGCTAGACTTATGTCTCAGGCTCTTCGCAAACTCACGGGAGCGATCAATAAGAGTAAGACCGTCGTCATCTTTACCAACCAGCTCAGACACAAGATCGGAGTCATGTTTGGTAGTCCAGAGACCACATCGGGCGGTAACGCACTCAAGTTCTACTCTTCAATCAGAATTGATATGCGCAAAATCGGCAATATTCAGGACGGTGACCTTATCGTTGGTTCACGTCATCGTGCCAAGGTTGTCAAGAATAAGGTCTCTCCTCCATTCAGAATCGTCGAGTTCGATATCATGAACAAGGATGGCATCTCACGCTCCGGCGGAGTCTTGGACGTTGCAGTCGAACACGAGGTTATAGAAAAAGCAGGCTCTTTCTTCAAGCACAACGGTGAGCTTATTGCGCAAGGTCGCGAAGCCACCAAGGCAGTCTTTGAGGAAAAGCCCGCCTTCATGAATAAGATCGAAAAAGAGATCAAACTCAAAATCGAGAAACTTGCCAAAGAAGCACGAGATAAGTAGGAGGACTCAGTGCCGATCATTACTAGACTCAAGGCAGGCCAGCGGGATCCGACTCGCGTCAATCTTTATCTTGACGACCAATTTGCCTTCTCACTCTCTGCAGAGGTCGTCATCTCCCAGTCTCTCAAGGTAGGTCTCAATCTCACCACCCTAGAACTCACTACCCTGAGGAGCATGGGGGAGGAGGAGCGTCTTCTTGCAAAGATTCTTAACTTTCTTTCCTATCGCCCGAGATCGCGTCGAGAGGTAGAGGACAGACTCAAAAAATACCTATACAAGCAAGATAATCAGGCTACCACCATTGCCAGTATCCTAGAGAGGCTAGAAAAGCTCAACTACATCGATGACTTGGAGTTTGCAACTTGGTTTGTAGAGTCAAGAATGAACCACTCTCCGCGTAGTACTCGCCTCCTCACTTCTGAGTTGATCCAAAAGGGGATTGACCGCTCAACAATCTCGCAAGTTCTTGCGAGTTTTGCCAACAACTCTCAGGCTCTCACCACACTCATCAACAAAAAAAGCCATTTGCAAGAAGACAAGCTCATTTCTCATCTTGCTCGTCGCGGGTTTTCATATAGCGAGATCAAGGACGCATTGTCTAAACAGGCTGAGTGAGGTAGAATGTCCATATCTACTAGATAGAACACATTACTCACAATACAAATAATGACACTTAGAATCACTTCATCTTCACTCTAACCTCCATTTGTCTTTGCTGTGCTTTTCCTATCTAGTGCTTAATTAATATATTAGGAGCATTACATGAGCACATTACTCAATTCACTACTTACCACCTTTAACAAGCCAGTTGGGAAGGACCTAAAAAAGCCATCCAAGCTAAAAAGTCTAAAAAAACAACCCAAGCCTAAAAAAACCAAACCGCAACAAGATCCAGCCCTCATCAACCAAGCGCAAGAAACCGCACGCGAGATCATTGCCTTTGCCAGAGAAGAAGCAGACAAGATTAGAGCTCAGGTCAAGCATGATTCGGAAGCAAACCGCCAGTCTCTCCAAGATTTCCAGGCTAAACTAAACACTCAATCCCAAGATCTCACTACACGTACTAGTAGCCTAGACAGCAAAGAGCAAGCCATTGCAGACAAAAATGCCAAACTAGATCAGCTGCAGCAAGAAGTCGCAGATGTCAAAAAATCCCAAGTCGAAAAGCTCGAAAAGATTGCCAGTCTCACTCGCGCCAAAGCCAAGGAAATTCTCCTAGAAGCAGTCGACAAAAAGATCACTCGTGATGTCGCCGACAGATTGCGTGTTGCCGAAGATGAATATAAGCAAGGCAGTGACGACAAAGCTCGCGAGCTCCTAGTTGACTCCATGTATCACGGCGCTACTGATTATGTCCCAGAATACACAGTTAGCACTGTCAAGATCCCCAGCGACGATGTCAAAGGTAGGATTATTGGTAAAGATGGTCGCAACATCAAGGCTTTTGAGAAATTCACCGGAGTCGATATCGACATGGACGAGACGCCCGGCGAGGTGCGCCTCTCTTCCTTCCACTCAGTTAGGCGTGAGATTGCACGTGTTGCACTCGAGCGTCTTATCAAAGACGGTCGTATCCAACCCACCAGAATCGAAGAATACGTCGCCAAATCTCGTCGCGAGATCGAAAAGGTAATGTATGAAGAAGGCAAAAAACTCTGTCACGCTGTTAGTGCCTTTAACGTTCCCACTGACTTAATAGCTCTTCTTGGGAGATTCAAGTTCCGCTCAAGTTATGGTCAGAACATGATCCTCCACACTCTCGAAGAGACCAAGATTGGTATGAAGCTTGCCGAAGAAGCAGGCGCCAACGTAGAGATAGTCCGGATGGGATGCCTATTCCACGACATCGGTAAAGTCCTCGAGGAAGAGGGTAGTCACGTTGAGCTCGGAGTCAAAATCCTCAAAAAATACAACATCGACCAGCGTATCATCAATACCGTTGCAGAGCATCACGAAGACGAGGAATACACCTCACAGGAAAGCATTATCGTCTACATCGCAGACGCCATCTCAGGTTCCAGGCCAGGTGCTCGCTACGAAAACTACGATGAATACGTGACCAGGCTCACCGCCATCGAGGATATCGCCAAGAGCTACAAAGGAGTAGTCCATGCCTTCGCAATCCAAGCTGGACGCGAAGTTCGTGTTATATTGGATCCTTCCCAAGCGAGTGATGATGACGCTATGAGAATGGCCTCAGATATTCGTGATGAGATCAAGGAAAAGCTAACCTACCCAGGTACCGTCACAGTCAACGTTATCAGAGAAACTCGCGCTACCCAAGTAGCCAAATAATAATAATTAATATAGGAGATCTAGAATGAAAAAATCAGATTACTATGCAGTCGTCGGCAAAAAAGCCCACCTTACAAAAAAAGCCTCCAAGGATGCAATTGACACATTCCTGGCCGAAGTCGTCAAGACTCTCAAAAAAGGTGACAAAGTAGTCCTCTCCGGATTTGGCACGCTCACTGTATCAAAAGTCGGTGCCAAAGATGTCGTACCTTTTGGTAATAGTGAGAAAAGAATCACCGTCAAAGGCCACAACGTAGTTAACTTCAAAGCCGCTAAGCCTCTCCGCAAAGCGATCTGGTAAACTGGCTCTATGCCCACTATCATTGCCGACGGTCTCACCAAAAACTATCAGGTTTATCGAAAGCAGCAGGGACTTAAGGGTTCTCTCAAGGGAATATTTAAGCGGGAGTACGAAACCAAAGAAGCAGTCAAAGATATTTCATTTCTCGTCGAAGAAGGTGAGCTACTCGGGTTTATTGGTCCCAACGGTGCCGGCAAAACCACCACACTCAAGATGCTCTCAGGCCTCCTCCACCCGAGCGCGGGCAAGACTCGCGTACTTGGGTTTGACCCGTGGCAACGAGACCACGCATTCCTCAAACAGATCAGTCTCGTCATGGGCCAAAAAAACCAACTTTGGTGGGACTTACCAGCGATCGAGAGTTTTCGCCTTGCCAAAGACATCTACGGGATTACTGACCAAAAATACAAAAAAACTCTCAATAATCTAGTTGACATGCTTGGGTTAGAGGACAAGCTAGATATTCAGGTGCGCAAACTGAGTCTGGGCGAGCGCATGAAAGCAGAGCTTATTGCCGCCCTTCTTCATCGTCCTAAGATACTCTTTCTTGATGAGCCTACAATCGGTCTCGACGTCATTGTCCAACGCTCTGTTCGCAAGTTTATTAAGGACTATAACTCTGAGTTCTCCGGCTCCATTCTTCTTACCAGCCACTACATGGTCGACGTCCAGGAACTCTGCAAAAGAGTCATCATCATCAATGAAGGTGAGATTCTCTTTGACGGACTCCTCGCAGACGTGGTCAAAAAATTCGGTCATGGCAAAGAGATCCAAGTTACCTTGACCAAGAATGTCACCACAAAACAACTCAAGAGTTTCCCAGGTTTCACCAAGAAGTCAGGTCTCACAGCCTCCTTCCAGGTAGAGAGCGACCTCTCTACATCTCTGGCCACCCGCCTCCTCACTAATCTTCCAGTCTCAGACATTACCATCAATGATCCTAGCGTGGATGATGTCATTCGATCGGTTTTTGAAAAAACCGACAAGGTCTGACCTTATAGGACTCGAGGCTTCAAGCCCGAATAGCAGCCCAAAAAGGTCAGACCTTATTGGAACATACATATGCAAAAATACTTAACAATCTTCTCAGTTTCTTTACAAGAATTCTTTACCTACAGGCTCAACTTCGTGATGTGGCGAATCAGGCAGATCTTTGCTTTCTTGATTCCCTATTTTTTGTGGCGCTCAATTCTGGGAGGTGGGGGAGAGATTTACGGGTATGCATTCTCAGGCATCATGACCTATCTCTTTGGCACCACCATCCTCCGCTCTCTAGTTATGGGTAGTCGCACAGTTGACCTCGGATGGATGATCAATTCAGGCTACCTCAGCATCCCCCTCATGAAACCACTCTCAGTCTTTAAGTTCTTTTTTACCCGTGACCTTGCTGATAAGCTTTTTAATCTCTCTTTTATTTTTTTTGAGATCCCTCTTATTCTTCTAGTTTTTCGCCCTCCCGTCTTTCTCCAAACCGACTTAGTTGCGGTTTTGATTTTCACGGCCTCTCTCATCATGGCAATTCTCCTTTACTTCTTTATCAATATCATCTTTGGCTCCCTTGCCTTCTGGACTCGTGATGTCTGGGCTCCTCGTTTTCTTCTTATGGTGATTATGGAGTTTGCCACAGGCGCCATGTTCCCGCTCGATATGCTCTCCTCCTCCCTCACTCGCGTTCTCTACTTCACTCCTTTCCCATATCTCTTGTTCGTTCCCCTCAAACTATATCTTGGCGAACTCACTAGCCCTGTAGGATTTCTCGCGGCTCAACTTGGATGGCTCCTAGTGATCTATTTTCTAGCACGCGCGGTGTGGCAGAAAGGACTCCATTCATATGAAGCTGAAGGACGTTAGACCATACTGGCTTGTGTGGCGTCGCCTCACCCTCCTCCAGTTTGAGACTCAGATTGCAAACGCCAGAGGGGCCGCGGTCCTTTTTATTTTCGGAAAACTATTCCGATTATTCACAGCCTTTCTCTTTGTCTACGTCGTGGTTGATCGTGCCCACGCCCTCGCAGGTTACAATCTTAGCGAGGCTATCTTTATTCTTGCCCTCTTTAACCTCCTCTCCACTATTACGCAGCTATTCTTCCGGGGAGTATATGTCTTTCGTCGCAAGGTAGTTGACGGCGCCTTTGATTTCTATCTCCTCAATCCACTCAGCGAGCTTTTCTACTCACTATTCTCCTACACAGATCCGATGGATCTCTTACTAGTCCTCCCTTACTCAGGTATCGTCATCTGGGCATGGAATAATGCAGGTTACCAGATTACCCCTGTCAATTTACTAATTCTTCTCATCATCATCAGTATCATGGGTCTATTCGTCTTCGCCTTTCATGTCGTCATTATCAGTATTGGGGTCAAATATCTCGAGGTTGACAATACCATCATGCTCTACAGAGATCTGGAGAAAATGGCCTCTCTCCCGATCGAGGTTTATGGTAAGTACTTGAGCGCTTTCCTCACCTACATCATTCCATTTGGCTTGATGGCCACTGTTCCCGCCCGCATCATCTTCGGGTTCCAAACCCCTCTAATCCTTCTCTACTTTCTCCCTCTTGCCGCACTCTTTGTTTATCTCTCACTCAAGTTCTGGCACCGTGCACTCATGAGCTACTCCTCCGCCAGTAGTTAGTAGTGTCGCGATATTTGTCGCGATACTGTCGCGATTCATGGTATACTAGGGGCATCTATGTATCAACCAAAGTTTGTCATTACCACTCAACTAAATAATCAGATCGCCCAGATTGAGAAGTTTAGTCACATTGTTGAGAGTAGTAGAATTATTCCTGAGCAAGAGATTAGTTTGCGTTACAGAGCCACTCTAGACTCAGTTCACAGTTCTACCTCTATCGAAGGAAACCCTCTCAGCTCTCAGCAAGTCAAAGACGTTCTTGCGGGCAATCGAGTTCGCGCAGTAGATCAGGCTGTGATCGAAGTTCAGAACTACAAAAAAGCTCTAGACTGGCTCAAAAAGCGAAAAGAAACTGGCAAACAATTATCAATTCAAGATGTATACCAACTTCATTCTCTAGTAGCAGATCAGCTATTGCCCGACGGAAAAACAGGACAAATTAGACCAGGTCCAATCTACATTGTAAATGTGGTTGGGGATGAAGATATTGTTCAATACACTGGTCCCAGCGCTAGCAAAGTTAAGGACTTACTCAACAATTTGTTCACTTGGATCAATAAGGATGGACAAGACCTTCATCCAGTATTACTAGCCAGTATTATCCACTATGAATTTGTCACTATTCACCCATTCAGTGATGGCAATGGTAGGGTTGGTAGATTATTGTCAAAACTTTCACTTGCACTACAAGGTTATGATTTTAAGGGAGTTTTAGTACTAGATAATTACTATGCCCAGAATAGACTTGCATATTATCAAGCACTTAGTTTGGGCAAGACTTACCCACAGAGAAATAAGGCAGATTTAACTCCATGGTTAGAATATTTTGTCAGAGGTGTAGTGATAGAAGCAGAGGTTCTTGCCGAAGAGTTGAGTATAATTAGTTTCAAGAGTGGTGAAAAACAGGTAGAATTATCCAAACCAGAAATTGCCATTCTCTCTTTCGTTAAGCAATTTCAGAAAATTTCTTTAACCGAAGCTCGAGATATAGTAGAAGGAACAGATAGAACCGCGCAAAGAAGGTTAAAAAACTTAGTTGACAAAGGATTTCTTAAACAATTTGGTCAAGCCAGAAAAGTGCATTACATGCTCAACGAGTAACTCTATCCTATGTCCAATAAATACTTTATCCGCACCTTTGGGTGCCAGCAGAACAAATCAGACTCCGAGCGCATTGCTGGAGACTACTCTGCGCGTGGTTGGACAGAGACTGAGGACTGGCACAAGGCAAACCACATAGTCATCAATACCTGTGCAGTCCGTCAGAGCGCAGAGGATCGTGTGCGCGGCTTCCTCCTCAATATTGAAAAGTACTTCGAAGGCAACGCTCGCCCGAAAATCATCCTCACAGGCTGTATGACCCATCACGCCGATTCTGAGCTCTACAAACTTCTCCCTATCGTTGACCAGATTCTCCCCATTAATGAGGTCGGGTTTAACAAGACCACTATCCGCAAAGACAAGACTCACGCTTGGGTCACTATCTCAGAAGGCTGCAACTCCTTCTGCACATACTGCATCGTGCCGTACAGTCGAGGCAGAGAGACATCAAGGCCTCTAGCCGAGATCCTGAGCGAAGTCGAAGGATTGGTTAGTGATGGCTACACCGAGATCACACTCCTGGGTCAAAACGTCAACTCATGGGGACTCGAAAAGGTCGGGATAGGTCTGCGCAAGCTACTTATGTCGCGCGAGGTTCCACTTAGCAAAAATGATCTCCCCACCCCGCAATCTCAGTATAAGAGGCCAAAAGGAACTCCTCCATTTGTCGCTCTCTTACAGGAGGTCAGTAAGTTCGAGGAGATTAAGATGATCAGATTCATGACAAGTAATCCATGGGATTTTCACGATGAATTGATTACTGAAATCGCTACTAATAAAAAGATCGATCGCTTTGTCCATCTCCCAATCCAATCAGGGAGCAACCGCATCCTCAAACTCATGAATAGGGGATATACTGCCGAGAGTTACATGGCAGTAATCAACAAACTCCGCAAACAAGTCAAAGATATTACAATCGGGACTGACATTATCGTTGGTTTCCCTGGTGAAACAGAAGAGGATTTTCAGGCAACACTCAAGCTCGCAAAAGAGGTTGACTGGAAAGTCGCATTTGTCGCTCGCTACTCTCCACGTCCCGGGACTGCCGGTTGGCGTCTATTTGAGGATGACATTTCTCCAGCAGAAAAAAAGAGAAGATGGGAGATTCTCGACGCTTTAATTAACAAAAGTAACCTAGATGTAAGACCAAAGGTAATCAAGTGAGTCAGCCTTCAAGGTCCGACCTTGTAGGACTCGAGCTGATAAGCGCGAAAAGCAGCCCAAGAAGGTCGGACCTTAACGCAAACAAGCTATTATGCATCGTCGGTCCCACCGCATCAGGCAAAACTGGTCTAGCAGTTAAGTTGTCACAACTATTCCCCAGCATCCTAGTTTCTGCTGATTCTCGTCAGGTTTATAAGGGTATGGACATCGTTACCGGCAAAGATCACCCGAGTGATCAAGAAATATTTGGCATTGACATTGTCTCTCCAGAAGAGGAGTCATCAGTAGCCGTCTGGCATCGTGCTGTTTTTCCTCATATTTTGCAGGCCTGGGAAAATGATTTACTACCCATTATTGTTGGCGGCACTGGGCTCTATTTACGCGCACTCATCAGCGGCATCGAAACCATGAGCATCCCTCCCAATCAGAAGCTTCGGGACTCACTCAGCAATCACTCAGTCCAGGATCTTCAGAGTCAGCTAAAAGAACTTGACTCGCACAAATTCAATCAAATGAACCACAGTGATCAACTTAATCCACGTCGCCTCGTTCGCGCCATCGAAATAGCTAGTCTCACTCCAGAGAGCCCCACTCAATCAGACTTTACATCACCAGATTCATTGTTTATTGGCTTACGCCACAATGATCTGGAGGCCTACAAATCCAATCTCAAAAAGCGAGTCATTGCACGGATAGAGCAGGGAGCTATCAAAGAAACTAAGAATCTTCTCAGCAAGCACTCTCCAGAATTGGCCTCATTTAGTTCGTTAGGCTATCAACACACTACTCGTTTTATTGAGGGGAAGATTACACATGATCAGATGATCAAGGACTGGACTCGCAGTGAGCTTGCCTACTCCAAACGCCAGCTTACTTGGTTTGCCAAAACTCCCGACATCACCTGGTTTGACCCCCACTTGTCCACCACTCCTTCGCAAGTAGCGTCACTTGTCAAAGACTGGTATAGTATCTAATAATGACCAAACAAACTTACAAGATAGAGATCTCACCCAAAACTATTATTTTTGCTGTTTTAACAGTTCTTGCGTTGTGGGTCTTTTATCAGATTCGTAGTATTGCCATTCTCTTTTTTATCTCATTTATCCTAGCTACTGCAGTTAATCCCCTCGCTGCTGCTGCAACTCGCAAAAAAATCCCAGTCATGGTTCCCATGATGCTGGTTTATCTTATAGTCATTCTCACCCTCTCTCTTGTAGTTGCCTCTCTCATTCCTGCCGTTATTGAACAGAGCAGTGCTCTTTTTGAGAGTGTTCCGACTTACTTCACTGCACTAGAGTCGACTTTCAATCTAGATATTGCCGGCAATCTAGGTAGTAATTACCTTAACACAGCTCCTACTAACTTGCTCAAGTTTGCCGGAGGTCTATTCTCCAACATCATCAATATTTTTGCTGTTTTCTTTATTACGTACTACATCATTATCGAAAGACCTCATCTCCACCACCACCTCACAGGATTATTTGGCAAAGGTAATAATGAGAAAAAAGCAGAGGCTCTCGTTCGCGCCATAGAAAAGGTCGTGGGTGGTTGGGTACGGGGAGAGCTGATTCTCATGGTTATCATTGGTTTTATGACTTACTTTAGTCTCATAATTCTCGGCATTCCCTACGCACTTCCTCTCGCAGTTCTTGCGGGCATCCTCGAGATTGTTCCCAATCTAGGACCGACCATTGCTGCTATTCCCGCCATTTTTATGGGTCTCACAGTCTCACCTGTAGTGGGACTAGGCGCACTCGCCACAAGCATTCTTATCCAACAACTAGAGAACAATCTCATCGTCCCTAAGGTCATGCAGTCTGCAACAGGCGCACAACCTCTCGCCACCATCTTGGTATTGCTAATGGGTCTCACTCTTGGTGGTGTCATGGGAGCTATCCTTGCCATGCCACTATATCTCACTGGGTTAACAATATATAAACACTTAAAAAAATAGGAGGCTATTATGTTTGACTATCTAGCATGGCAGGGCACACTCGCCACAATCGTGGGCACTACACTTAACCAAACTTTCTCATTCTTCCCCAATTTGGTTGGCGCCATCCTCGTTCTCGCACTCGGCATCATTCTCGGTAACTGGGGACGTGCTGCTATTGTCAAAGCTCTCCAGCTTCTCAAGTTCGAGACATTCATAAAAGATACCAACTTCAAAAAATTCCTCAAGAAAGCTGAGATCACACACAAGCTAGAAGATGTCTTGGGTGCTGTGATTAAGTGGGTCATAGTTCTAGTCTTCTTTATCGCCTCAGTCAATATTCTTGGACTTACCACAGTCTCAGATATGCTCGGGAGCATCTTGGGATACATCCCCAGTATCTTCTCAGCAGTAATCGTTCTTGCAATCGGTATTCTTCTTGCAGGATTCGTTGAGCGCGTCGTCAAAGGCTCTCTTGCGACAGTTGATCTCAAGACTTCTCGCTTGATGGGCAAGATTGCTAGCTATACTGTAGTTACAATTGCCGCTTTAGCAGCACTCTCCGAGCTCAACATCGCCGAGAATTTTATTAATATTCTCTTCATTGGCTTTGTGGCCATGCTTGCACTCGGCTTTGGACTTGCAATCGGGCTCGGAGGCAAGGACCTAGTCGCAGTCATGCTCACAGATTGGCACAAAAACCTCAAAAAAGAGCTCAAAAAACGCAAATAACCCGCCATGTTTAGCCATTTAGTTCTTGGTATAGTTCAGGGGCTCACAGAATTTCTCCCAGTTTCTAGCTCTGGACACCTTGTGCTTGCACAGCATCTTTTTGGCTTCACCGAGGTTAATCCAGCCTTCAATGTTTTTGTCCAGGGCGGAACAGTCATCTCAGTTCTCTTTTTCTTCCGCCAAAAACTACTTCATCTTTCTAGCAAGTATCTCAAGCTAATTATTATTGCCTCCTTCCCTGCCGCACTCGCTGGCCTCTTTCTTTCGCAGTACATAGATATGATCTTTACCTCACTCTGGGGAGTTACGCTGGGCTTTGCCCTCACGACCATTATAGTTTTACTATCTCGCCGCCGTCCAACCAATAGCCAAGAACTAAGGACTAAGAACTCTTTCCTGATTGGTCTCTCCCAGGCTGCCGCAATCCTGCCTGGACTCTCTCGTTCTGGCTCCACCATCACCACCAGTCTCTTACTAGGCATTAGCCCAAGTGATGCATTTGCTTTCTCCTTTCTCCTCTCGATCCCTACGATCACTGGCGCCTCACTTCTCTCTCTTCGCTCGATTGCTTGGGAAAACACAATGCTTACAAACTACGCACTTGGATTCTTTGCAGCCACTATCACAGGTTATTTATCACTTTCTATTCTCGCAAAAATCATTAAAAAGGGTAAGTTTTATCTTTTTGCACCCTACACCGCTGGCCTTACTCTTCTTTCGCTCTATCTTGCCCTCTCCTAACTTCATCTCCCTATATACTATATCCCTATATACTACTCTCCTAATTCATCTTTGCTCCCAGCGGATCAGCATATACTGGCACCAATCTCCCCGCATTGTCATACAACTCTGCTCTCAAGATCTCCACAACCCCTATTCCAGGGTACTCAATCGTAAGTATCTGGCTCGTCGCACTCCCCATGGGTTGATCAAGCACAAACTCAGCTTTTGTTTTTTTGCCCAGGCTGTCCACTGATAGTGATGATGTTATTTTCCCAATATTACTTGAGATCACGAGAGGCTCAGAAACATGCGCGATCTCAATCATTCCTCGCACTATTCCCGCTCCATTTCGGATACTCACAGTTCCAGATGTATCACTAGTTCTTGCCAGGATGATCTGTGCGCTTCTGCTCACATCAGTTAGTAGCAGACTTCCTTCCCAGGTGGCCTGTCTGTTATTCACCACAATCCAGACTTTTCCAGTCCGAGCTTGTTCTGGTATCTGTACTTCTAGGATATTATTGCTCCAGCGCACGATATTGGACTCATTAACCTCTACATTTCCGATATAGAGCGTACTTTCCCATTGGTAATTTCCAAAGCTTTTCCCCAGGATCACCACGGTGTCGCCCTTTTTCCCAAACCACTCAGTTACTCGCTCAATCTCTGGGGCAGTAGTGGGGTATGCCGCAGGTGGGATCACCACTGGGATCTCAGCCGCGCTTGATCTGTTCTCTGTATCTTCCTGGGCCAGCCTAACTGAGAGTGGGATCACAGTCACTAGAAACAAGATTGCATTAAAAGCAATAATGCGTTTCCAGGATAATGCATTATGGATTCTTTCATATACGTTATTGTGTTGCATTACGCGTCCTTCCTGGTGATTATTATTGCACGATCTTCATGATCAAATTTTATCGTAAAGTCATCAAACAGGCCTTTTCTCCCCAGGATATGGGTAGTTGAGCTAGACTCAGTAAAAGACGCAGGTAGAACATACTCAGAGTCCCCAATCATGACTGTTATCTCATCTAGGTATGCAAAAGAGGGCACTCCGGAAAATCCCTGCAGTGTAATTCTCTTGGCTCTTGCTAGATCCACTCCCGTGTCATGCGCAACTTGTAGTGGCATGGTAGAAACTACCGCCCCAGAGTCCAAGAGGAAGGTTGTGTCTTTATACCCAGAAGTTGTCTTGAGCGGGATCGTCACTCTCGGATCCTGCACAAACCCAAAATTCTCGTAGAGTGTGTTTTTGTACGGAATCCGGAACTCAAGTCCGCCAATTCCGTCCGTAATTGAGACTGAGCTTACTCCAGGTTTCAGAAAGACTTTGCGCACAAATAGAAATACTAGTAGTATCACCACAAATCCAAAAAGAGAGATAATTTTCACAACAGCCCCAACCTTGACCGAACTCTCTACTTCGCTTGCTACATGTCCTCCACCATCCTGATATGTTACGTATGCCATGTCTTCAATATATCCTAAATCACTAGTGCTGAACAGTTCCGATCTTTGTCTCCGCGAAGATCGGAACTTTATGCTATCTTATAGACAATAATCTTCCCATCTCTCTTCCAAATTTTCATACCTTTTAGCGGGTAAGTATTGGCAATCACCACTGACCCTGGTTTCATCTCTGCCTTACACTTCTTGACGAATTTCGGGGCATACCGAGTGAGCTGGTACACATATACGAGATCATAATTTGAGAGATCTGCCCGCCACATATCTCCAAACCGCACCTTCACCTGATCCTGCATTCCAGCTCGACCTATGTTTATCTGAGCCATGACCCACATTGCAGGCTCTATCTCCCATCCATCTGCTTTTATGGCTCCAGCCCTAATCATCTCGATTAGTGCTGCTGCGTCCCCGCACCCCATATCAGCCACTCGCATTCCTGGTTTCACATATTTAACTAGCTTCTTTATATGAATTTTCTTACTCATCACCGACGGCGACCCCGTCTTTGTCTTAAAAACAAATATTATCGTGTACCACAGGATGATCCCACCCAGAAAATAGAACATATTATAGTTAGTATACTTCATCCACCTTGATCTGCTATCATTACTACATGCAATTCATCACTGACCCCATCTTCCTCATCTCCACTCTCGCCCTCTTGCTCATCTTTAACATCACCCTTCTCGTCCTCTACCTCAAGTTGCGCACTCACTACAACGGCCTAACCAAAGGAGTCACGAAAAAGAATCTAATCTCAGTCCTCGAGGGCATCCAAAAAACCCTCTCCACCCACGAGAGGTCAATTATGACGAGCAAAAAATCACTCCAAAAAGCCAATGATGATGCCCGCCTCCATCTCCAAAAAATCTCTCTCAAACGCTTCAATCCTTTCTCCAACACCGGTGGAGATCAGTCATTCATTCTCGCCATTCTCGATGGGAACAAGGATGGTGTTATGATTACCTCACTTCATACTAGAGAAAATACTCGTTTCTATGTAAAATCAGTCAAGGGTGGCTCAGGAGTCGAGCATCCACTAAGCCGCGAAGAGCAAAAAGTCATTAAATAATCTTGGAGTAACCTATGCAAAAACCTACCATTCAATCTATTCTTATCGCGCTCGTGGCGTTCATTCTTTCCACTAGCTCCAGTTATGCCCTCACTACCTATCTATATGCCCCGGGCAACGGCGGCTCTCTTTCTCCTATTGCAACTCCCGGAATCGGTGGTGGACTCAACCTAGATCCGGCGCTCCCTCGCACTGCCGAGTGTCCTGTGAATGGTGAGATGTTTACCGAGCAAGAGCGTGCAGTCTGGGAGGGCAGAAGGCCTCTCTTTGTCATGATCGAAAACAGTGTTGACGCCCGCCCCCAGTCAGGCCTAGGTTCTGCTGATGTGGTTTATGAAGGAATCTCAGAGGGAGGGATCTCTCGTTTTGGTGCAGTCTTTTATTGTGGAGTCGCCGCCGCCGACACCGTGATCGGCCCAGTTCGCTCCGCACGCACTCACTTCGTTAACGTCGCTTCTGAGTATAACTTTCCTCTCTACGCCCACGTTGGAGGAGCCAACTGTAGCTCACCAGATGGTGGCAAGACCTGTCTCTCTGATAAGAGAGTCCAAGCTCTCGAGCAGATCGCCAAATATGGCTGGAACCAAGACAACGATCTTAACCAGTTCTCCATCGGTTTCCCCACTTACTGGCGTGACTATGAGCGCTTGGGTCGCACAGTTGCTACCGAACACACCATGTACAGCTCCACAGAAAAACTCTGGAGCTACGCTGAAAAATATCGCGACTGGACCAACGAATCTCCTGATGGAGATGACTGGTCTGATGACTTCAAGCTCTGGAGTTTCAAAGACGACGCAGAGACAGGTGAGCGTGGCACCAAGAGCCCATCCTTTGGCTTCTGGGAAAACTATCATGACTTTGACGTAGTCTGGAACTATGATCAGACGAGCAATACATACTTGAGAAAAAACGGCGGTGAGTCACACATTGATCTCAACGATGATTCTCAGTACGACGCCAAGGTCGTGATTGTCCAGTTTGTAGAAGAAGAGGGCCCCGTAGATGAGCTCAAGCACATGTACTACGAGATGATCGGCAAAGGTGACGCCATGGTCTTCCAAGATGGCCAGGTCATTGAGGCTAGCTGGAAAAAGCTCAGCCGCGAAGGTCGCACCACTTTTACAGATACCAAAGGCAAGGCTCTCGAGCTTAATCGTGGTCCTATCTGGATCGAGATTCTTCCGGAAGACAACGACATCAGCTACTAGTAATACTTTTACTGACTACTGTATACTTATACTGTTCGAACATATTTGTTGAACGAAAGGTATCAGTATGGCTGCACTCAAAGATTTCATGATTAGTAAGGTTAGGGTTAAGCTGATCTCAACTTTTCTTGCTAGCCCCGAGGAGATGTACTATATCCGCCAGCTCACGCGCATGATTGACGAGGAGATTAACGCCGTAAGAAGAGAGCTCCTCCACATGAAGAGTCATGGGATGGTTAGGGAAGAAAAGCGAGGCAACAGACTCTACTACACTTTTAACCGCAGCTATCTCTTTCACAAAGAACTCATGGGTATGGTCGCCAAGTCCACGGGTCTAGGTCAGATCATTCACAAGTCAGCTCCCAAGCTCGGCAAAGTCAAGTTCGCGATGATCAGTGGCCGATTTGCTCGCAAGATGCCTCGCCTCAAAGACACGGTCGACCTCCTTCTAGTAGGCGACCTTATCATGCCCCAAGTCACTGATCTTATTAAGTCGCAGGAAGCGAGATTAGAGCGCGAGATCAACTACACCGTCATGACTACAGATGAGCTCGCATACCGCAAGTCCCACAGTGACCCGTTCATTCATAGGATTCTCGAGGGGTCACGCGTCATGATTATCGGCGACGAAGAGGATCTAGTAGCCTAATGGTTACCACCAAGATCACCAAACTAGGCAACTCCAAGGGTATCATCGTTCCATCTGCCGTCATCAAGGCACTTGCACTCGAAGAAGGGGATCAAGTTAATCTGGAATATAGTAGTGAAAACCAAGTCCTCTCAGCTACCTTCCCCAAAACTCGCCAGCTCAAGCTAAAGATCAGATCTTGATGTATTATATAGTCTATGACTCGCAACATTCTCCTTATCATCGTCATCGCATTTCTCTCACTCGTTGTCGCCTTACCTAAGAATATCTCGCTAGGGAACTATCAGATCAGTAGTCCAGAAATCCATCTAGAGAAACCCTTTGTCTTTGACCGCGATCTCAACCTCAAGCTTGGGTTGGATCTCCAGGGTGGCACCGAAGTCACGCTCGAAGCTGACATGAACTCAATTGACGAGAGTGATCAAGTAGACGCACTCGACTCCGCTCGAGAGATTATCGCCCGTCGCGTTGATCTCTACGGTGTCTCAGAACCACTAATCAAGACTATTACCTCAGGAGATCAGTATCGCATCTCAGTCGCACTCCCCGGTGTCGAGAGTCCAGAAGAAGCACTCGCCCTCATCGGCCAGACTGCCAAGCTCGAGTTTCGGGAGCTACCTGAGTCAGCAAGCGACTCTGCCACATACGCCGATTTTGTCGCCACTACTCTCTCCGGTAGTGATCTCAAAAAGAGTGATGTCCAGTTCGATCCCCAGACTGGTCAGCCTTCCGTTGGTCTAGAATTTTCTCAGGTGGGCGGTGACAAATTCTCCGAGATTACCGCTCGAAACATCGATAAGCCCTTGGCAATCTTTCTCGATGGCATTCCGATCTCTACCCCTATTGTGCAGCAGCAGATAGATGGGGGATCAGCTATCATCAACGGTGAGTTTACATTAGATGAGGCCAAAAACATCGCCATTACCCTTAACGCCGGCGCGCTCCCAGTCCCGATTACAATTATCAAGCAGCAAAACGTCGCCCCGTCCCTCGGTAGCGAGAGTGTCACTCGTAGTGTTCAGGCTGGAGTTATTGGTCTCTCTGCCGTGATGCTTTTTATGATCCTGTTGTACGGCTGGCTTGGGCTCGTTGCTGATCTAGGTCTTATTATCTATGGCCTTCTCACTCTCGCACTCTATAAGTTGATTCCTGTCACGATCACTCTCCCCGGGCTTGCGGGCTTCATCCTCTCAATCGGCATGGCAGTCGACGCCAACATTCTTATTTTTGAGCGAACCAAAGAAGAGATTCGCAAAGGACACACCAAGCGGGATGCATTGGAACTAGGTTTTGGCCGCGCTTGGGATAGCATCAAGGATGCCAACATCGCAACTCTCATCACCACTTTCATTCTCTTTAATCCATTGGACTGGACCTTCCTTAACACCTCAGGCCTTATTCGCGGCTTCGCACTCACTCTTTTCTTGGGAGTTGTGATCTCGCTCTTTACCGGGATCTTTGTTACTCGTAACTTACTCAGAGCTTTTACAAACAAAAAAGGTCATTAATTATGTCTTCCAACTCACCATCTATCTTCCAGCCTATGCGATATCGCGCTTTGTTTTTCTTGATCTCTTTTGTCGTGATTATTCCCGGTGTCTACTCACTCCTCACTCATGGCCTCAAGCTCGGGATCGACTTCACGGGTGGTACTACTTTTGTCTGGCAAAGTGAGTCTCTCAATCAGACCACTCTCCAGGAGGCGCTCATTGATCAAGGTATAGAGCCCAAAGAAATTACTCAGGACTCCTCGACCTGGGAGGTCACGACTACTCCGGTCAGTAGTCAGTCTTATCAGGATCTCACCATGACTCTCAGTGATGCTAACATCACCGAGTTAGAATACAACACCATTGGCCCCTCAGTTGGGCGTGAGCTCGTAGAAAAAACCATCTCAGCAATCATCCTGGCCTCCATCTCAATCCTTCTTTATGTTGCCTATCGCTTTCGCAACATCAAGTTTGGGGTCTCTGCAATCCTCGCTATGCTCCATGACTCGCTCATCCTCCTTGGCACATTTAGCTTGCTCGGGTACTATCAGGGTGTCGAGGTTGATACTCTCTTTGTCACAGCACTTCTCACGATCCTCAGTTTTTCAGTTCACGACACCATCGTTGTTTATGACCGCATCCGCGAATTGGGACATAAGCATGCCCATCTCGGATTCGAGAACATCGTAAACAGGGCAGTCGTCGAGACCATGGGTAGGAGTATTAACAATAGTATGACCATTATCTTTATGCTTCTCTCGATGTATCTCATGGGTGGTGATACTACTCGCTGGTTTATCTTCGCACTCCTTATCGGTACTATCTCTGGCACTTACAGTAGTACTTTTACAGCAGCTCCACTTCTCCTGGTCTGGGACAAGCTTGTCTCACGCAAAAAGTAACTAATTACTCGTATTTCCTGCTATAATTTCACCGCCTGTGGTCACAGGGCGATTACTCTGCATTTATGCAGAGAGGAAAGTCCAGACAGCAGTTAGCAGGGTGTCCAGAATAATATCTGGAGCGAGCAATCGCCAGTTAGAGCAACAGAGACTACGACTCATCTCACTTCGGTGGGAAAGAGGGTGAAAAGGGCAATCCTCCCCGCTGCAACCGACGACCGGAACGTTATGAGGTGCTAACCCTAGTTCCAAAGCTTACGGGCACTAGACAAATTATCGTCTGAAAACACAGAATCTGGCTTATCATGGCCACAGGCATTAAAAACCCGCCACTCCCTGGCGGGTTTTTTACTTCCCTAGCTCCTTCACTCGTTTCGTTAAATACTCCTTATTATTCAAACTCGAATCCTCAATAATTTCCTCAAATAGAGTGTTCAGAATCTCACCAATCTTACGCCCAGGTTTAATATCTAACATCTTCATAATCTCATCACCCGAGATCTTCAGATCCTTTAGAGATAGTGGCTCATAAAACTGTTCTCCGATCCGCCTCTGCATCTCAGTTAGCCTCCAGCTCGTGGCCTTACTCCCACCACCCACTCGGTCCCCGGTGCGCAGTGCCATCATCTCGTGAATGTTCTCTTTCCCAACTCGCCTGATAAATCGGCGGATCGAAGCATCCGTCATCTCAGGATCGTACGCAAACATATGCCACCGCACGAGAGTAAACACTCGGTCCTGGTCATGTTTGGACAACCTGAGTCGTGAAGCAATCCTCTTGGCAGTGCGAGCACCCGATACTTCATGGTTATAGAACGTCACTCCTCTTGGTCCCTGCTCTTTCATCACAACCGGCTTATCAATGTCATGCAGTAGGGTAGAGAGTCGCACCACTGGGTCAGGAGAAGGGCACCCCCGCAGTGACTCAATCAGATGTGTATAAACATCATAGATATGATGTCCAGCTTGTTTGACTCCCTTACTCTCCAAGAGCTCAGGTAGTACTATCTCAGCAATCCCAGTCGAGACCATCAGTTGGACTCCGTCGGCCGCATGCTGCGAACCCAAGAGCTTCATAGTCTCCGCACCGATCCTTTCCCACGCAATCTCTGATAGATTGCTAGATTTTTCCCTGATCGCATCAAGTGTCTTTTTCTCAATCGAGAATCCAAGTTGTGCTCCCAGCCTGATCGCCCTCATCATCCTGAGCGCATCCTCCTCAAATCTAGTCTCAGGGTCACCAACTGCACGAAGTATCTTGCTCTCCAGATCCTTCTGTCCTTCATACGGATCTAGTATTTTCACTTCATATAGACTATCTGACTTACTGATACGCTGACTCGCTGACACGCTGATAGCAATCGCGTTTATAGTGAAGTCACGTCTCTTTAGATCCTCCTCAATACTCTCTCCCCAGCTGACTTTGTCAGGTCGTCTCTTATCGCTATACGCTCCTTCAGTTCTGTAAGTCGTAATATCAAACACTTCCTCATCCAAGCAACTTTCAGGTTCCAACTCAAATTGTTCCTTCACATGTTTGCCCGCCACCATCACCGTTCCAAACGCATTGTCGTTAAACGACTCCGAAAAAAGAGGAAGGATCTGCTCGGGAGTCGCAGAGGTAGTAATATCCCAGTCCGTACTCTTCTCGCCCAGCAGCACATCTCGCACAGCCCCTCCCACAATCCACGCCTCACACCCATTCTCTTCCAACAACTTAACAATCGAAACGGCTGCAGATGATAACTTTAACTTCATAACCACATTATAACTGATCCTCGATCATCAATCACTGCTGTTGAGTGTTACAATTACCAGGTGCAGATTACTCAACGCTTTCAGACTACCAGCAAGGATACCCAGGAATCAATCTTCGACTCAATCCTTTCCAGCCGCAACATCAGTCCTCAGGAGAGAGATAACTTCCTCAGCCCACCCACTCCCACATTAAGTAACCTTATCGAGGTATTCTCGCTAGACTCAGGAGTGCTAGAAGGCGCAAAATCACTTATTGATAAGCATATAGATTCGGGTACTGACATTCTCATCTACGGCGACTATGACGCAGATGGCATCACCGCCACCGCCATTCTCTACAAAACCCTAGTTCACCTGAGCAAAGACTCCACTTCTCGCATTCTCCCTTTTGTCCCCGACCGCACCCGTCACGGATACGGGATCTCCACCCAGTCTATTGAGGATATCGAGAGTGGGCAGGCGTTTGCCAACTCCAAATACACCGACTTCTCCCCCTCACTCATCATCACAGTTGATACCGGGATCGTCGCCACAAAAGAAGTAAAAGCTATCAAAGATCTCGGAATCGATATCATCATCACCGACCATCATCAACCAGAGGAAGGGCTTCCTCCCGCAGATCACATTATCCACTCGCTCAGAAGTTCTGGCTCTGCCATCGCATGGATCTTCGCCCTTTTTCTCACTGACTCAGAGCCCTCAATTTACCAGCTACTTGACCTTGCCACTATCGGGATTGTCGCTGATCAGATCAAACTCACCGATATCAATCGCACTCTAGTTACACATGGGCTGACCAAGCTCAGAGAGACTAGTAATCCAGGTGTTAAGAAGCTTATGGAGCTTGCGAGTCGAGAGCTCAGTGCTCTCTCAGCCTACGATATCAACTATGTTCTAGCCCCTCGCATTAACGCCACTGGTCGCCTGACTAATGCCACCACCGCACTTCGCTTACTATGCTCCCGCGATCCCGATTCCATTAGCGCCCTTGCTACAGAAATCAACGAGATTAATCAAGAGAGGCGAGAGCTAACTCAATTGGGTATTGATAAGGCGCTAGAGATCAAGCCAGAACACAAGATCATTATCGTCAGCTCCCCTGACTATCACGAAGGGGTAGTTGGCCTGATCGCCGGCCGCCTTGCAGAAAAGTGGCATCGTCCAGCACTCGCAATCAGTATTAGGGATGATATAGCAAAAGGTTCTGCTCGTTCAATCGGTGAGATCAACATCACTGATTTACTCAGAGAGTTTCAGGATGATTTTCTGGGGATAGGAGGACACAAGCTTGCCGCCGGATTTAGTCTCAAGCCTGGCAACTTAGACGATCTTGTTGGTAAGCTATATAAGTACGCGGATCAACATATTCCCGACTCGGCCCTAGTCCCCATATTTCAAGTCGAGACCGAGCTTACCTTAGAGCAGACCTCCCTTAACTTCGCACACCTTCTCGCACGTCTTGCTCCATTTGGCAGAGGGAACTCACAACCTAGATTCACGAGTAGTGATCTAATAGTTATAGAGGACAAAAAACTAGGAGCGGAAGGTCTCCACCGCAGACTAACTCTCATGCAGGACGGACTCAAACGCGAGGCAATCTGGTTTAACTGCCAAGAAGATTATCCAATCAAAAATATCCAAGAACTTATCTACACTCTTAATATTAATTCCTGGAGAGGCAGAGAATCTCTCCAGCTAGTAGTCAAACATGCGACTATTTAACCTCTCAACTATTCACAAGTTTACGAGCTCCTTCCGCTCTCTCAGTTATTCTCATCAGCTATTAGCCGTTAGCTATATGCTATTAGCTTTTTTATATCCCGGTCATAACACCCTTCAGACCACTCAAATTAATGAGGGAGTGGTCAAGGGATATGAGTATCACCCCCTCCCTACTACTGACTACCCAGTCTCTGATAAGACTATTCCTCCTTACACCTCAGCTTCTGCAGTGATTGTCCAGGATGTCCAGAGCAAGACTCTCCTTCACGGATACGGCATTGACTCACCTCTCTTGCCAGCCAGCACCACCAAGCTCATGACTGCACTAGTCACGCTCAGCAAGTACTCGCTAGATGATGTGATCACAATTGGCTCAGAGAGCATGGCCATCGGTCACACAATGGGACTAATTTTGGGCGAAGAGATCTCAGTCCACGACCTTCTTTATGGCCTTTTAGTCGAATCTGGTAACGACGCTGCCCTCGCCCTCGCCGAGCACCACCCCGGAGGATACACGGGTTTTGTCCAAGAGATGAACGACCTCGCCCGCACTCTTCATCTTGATCACACGGCTTTTCGTAATCCATCAGGTGTAGAGTCGTACGGCCACATCACCACCGCTCGCGATCTGGCTGTTCTTGCCGCCCATGCCCTCGACAATCCCACGCTTAGAAAAATAGTTAACACAGAGTCATACTCAGTCTCAGACCGTTCCGGTGAGTTTGTCCATGATCTCAAAAACACCAACCTCCTCCTCGGGGAGCTAGAAGGTGTGCAGGGATTAAAAACTGGCTGGACCGAGAACGCTGGCGAATGCCTCGTGACTTACGTCGAGCGTGAGGGCAGGGGAGTCATCATCGTGGTCCTGGGATCCCTTGACCGCTTTGGTGACACCGAGAATCTTGTTAACTGGGTCTATGACCACCACACATGGGTCAAGCCTATCTAAAAAGGCTGTTATAATATCCACATGATTACTCGCACTCACATCAGCCAACTGACCCCAGAAATAGGCAAGACCACTACCATTGTTGGTTTTGTTCATGCTATCCGTAACCAAGGTAAAATTGCCTTCCTTCGCATCAGGGACAAATTTGGCTCCGTCCAAGTCGTTGTTCTCGGGGATAACAAATCTGCCTTCTCAGTCCTAGAGGACCTATCTCTCGAATCAGTCGTCAAGATCACGGGACTCGTCAAAGGTGACGCTCCCACGCCAGAAAAACTAGAGATTGAAGCAGCTGAGATCGAAGTTCTGAGTCACGCTGCTCCAGAGCTCCCGATCCCAGTAGCCAGCGAAAAAGGCTCACTCGACGTCGACATCACCAATCGTTTCGACTGGCGTTGGCTCGACCTACGCAACCCCGACAAGGCCAAGATCTTTGATGTCTGGACCACATTCGAAAAAGGTTTCCGAGATGAGCTGCTTAACAAGCAAGGCTTCACTCAGCTCTATGCCCCCTCACTCATGAACACGCCTAGTGAGTCAGGCTCCGAAGTTTTTGAGGTCAAGTATTTCGAGAAAAAAGCCTATCTTGCTCAGTCTCCCCAGTTTTACAAACAGCTCGCGATGGCTGCTGGGATGGAGCGCGTCTTTATGGTCGGTCCAGTCTTTCGTGCAGAACCTAGCTTTACCTCTCGCCACATGACTCAGTTTACGGGTTGGGACTTTGAGATGTCATATATTGACTCACACCACGACGTCATGGATATGGAAGAGCGCGCCCTAGTCGCAGGATTCAAGGCTCTCCAGACAGATCTTCTCAAAGATCTTGATGTTCCTCAAGCTCCTTTCCCACGCCTCACCCTTAGTGAGATTAAGAGTAAGCTGACAGATGTTGGGATTACTTCAGACAAGGTTGGCGACCTCTCCCCAGAAGAAGAGCGTGGGATCGGCAAACTAGTCAAAGAAGAATCAGGTTCTGACTTCGTCTGGGTTACTGACTATCCAGCCAACACTCGCGCTTTCTATCACATGAGGCACGAGGATAATCCAGAGCTCACCAAAGGCTTTGACCTTCTCTACAAAGGTATCGAGGTTACCACTGGTGCGCAGCGCGAGCACAGGATAGAAGTGCTTGAGAAGCAAGCCAAAGAAAAAGGCATGCCTCTCGACTCCCTCAAGGACTACCTCAACTTCTTTAGATTTGGCTGTCCACCCCATGGTGGTGTCGGGATCGGCCCAGACAGAATCATCATGAAAATAATGGATCTCTCAAGTGTCAAAGAGGCAGCCTTCCTCCCACGCGACGTCAAACGTCTCACTCCTTAACCTCCCCCTCAATCTCCCCACTGAGCCAACTGAATCCACTGAGTCACTGCTATACGCATTTTATTCGACCCACTGATCACTAATTGCCGGTACAAATCCTAGATAGTTGTTCTCACCCTCAAACACGTAGACTGGTTGCAGGTATTGTTGTGGGAGCTCTGAGTCATAGTAAGCCAGATATACTTCGCGTACCACAACATCAGTTGTCCCGGAATCAACATTCGCAACATATCCCTCTCCCGACTGCATTCTCTGCCATGCGTCAGACACTGCGATGATCGGGTAGACTGACTTGGTCTCCAGCTCTACTGGGAAATAGTTATACTCCAACTGCACAAACTGCTTATCCGAGTCTCGTTGTAGCGCCAGCACCGCTGTGATCAGTCCCTTATCTGTACGGGCCGCCACAACTGGAGTCTCCTCCACTGCACTTCGGGACAGATCAACTTGTACAAAATGAGCCTGCGCCAGTGCCACGGCCGGCACTAACTTACCACCTTCTCCCTTTAGTGGAGTGATTGTGTTCTCACCAGCCTTGATGTCATCAGGTAAGAGATCCACTCTTGAGAGAAGATTAAAGACTTGGTCTACAGCCTGCTCTCCCTGGAAGTACTGGGTAGGTGTCGCGTATGTTGGGTCATCCTGCCAATCCATGTCGAGGGTAAACTGTCCCGTGATGATATCAATCGTTAGAGATGATGGTAGTGGATCTGACTTGTCCCAGCGATACTCAGTCGCCGATAGTTGTTTTGGAGTCTGGATATAATCCAGTTTTTCCGCGATTTCTTTTGCCTGGTCATATGCCAAGAGACTAGGTTTCTTGATCGGCATAAAAAACACCGAGTACTGTTCATCCTCTAGTCTGGGTAGTCCCCCAGTTTTGGTCTCTAGTCGATATGTAATCTCTGGTTGAGCAATTTGTGGGAAAGTTAGTTTGGGCAACTTGCCCCATAAAATATCTGGAGGCGGTGGGGGAGGGGGATTAAGTGCTCTCCAGTAGCTATATGCCCCAGTCAGGATCACTCGCCCAATCATCAGCACAACAAGACTGATTCCTCCATACATAATCACTTTGCGCGCAACAACCGCTGTCTCTCCTAAATTACTCATATATATCAGTATACGGTATTCAGACTGCAATTCCGAGTGTTGCAAACAACGTGCCGTCAGAGGGCCTGACCTTACAGGATTCAAGGCATCAAGCCTGAAAAGCAGCCCAAAAAGGTCAGGCCCTTTAGGGTGTTATAATTCCCTCATGATTCGCACACGTATTGCTCCCTCCCCAACTGGTATTGCCCATCTCGGCACAGCTTACACTGCCATGCGCAACTACGCCCTCGCCAAAAAAAATGGTGGCAAGTTTGTGATCCGCATCGAAGACACTGATCGTGAGCGCTACGTCGAAGGGGCGGTCGAGATCGTTCTAGAGGGACTCAAATGGCTCGGGATCGAGCATGACGAAGGTCCAGACATCGGTGGTCCCCACAAGCCCTACACCCAGTCTGAGCGACTCCCAATCTATCAGGAACATGCCGAGGCACTTCTTGAGAGTGGCAATGCCTATCACTGTTTCTGCACCAAGGAGCGTCTTGCAGAAGTCAGATTAACCCAACAAAAAAACAAAGAACTCCCTAGATATGACAGGCTTTGTCGCAATCTAGATCCAGCGGAAAGCAAGAAGAGAGTTGCCAGTGGTGAGGCTCATGTTCTCAGGCTCAAAGTTCCTAGTTCTGGCACTACTACCTGCACAGACGCTATTCGTGGTGACGTCACCTGGGAGAACTCCGGGATCGATGACCAGGTCATCGTCAAGACCGATGGCTACCCTACCTATCATCTCGGTGTCATCGTGGACGATCATCTTATGGGAATTACCCACATCATTCGCGGCGAGGAATGGCTTAGTAGCTCTCCCAAACATGTCCTCCTTTACGAAGCTTTTGGCTGGGATCTTCCAGTCTTTGCCCACCTCCCGATTATCCGCAACCGTGATCACAGTAAGATGAGCAAGCGCAAAAACGATGTCAGCATTCTCTCTCATAGGGACAAAGGTTACCTACCAGAAGCCATCAACAACTTTCTCGGATTAATGGGATGGTCTCATCCAGAGAAAAAAGAGCTCTTCTCACTCACAGAATTCGTCGATTCTTTCTCACTCGATCGCATCACCAAAACCGCTCCCGTCTATGATCTGGACAAGCTCAACTGGCTCAACGGCCAGCACATTCGCCTTCTTACCGACGACGATTTATTAGAGAGATTACTTGCCCCTACCGGAGCCAAAGGCGAAGGGGGGTTTATTCCTTCCGACTGCTCTCCTGAGCTAGCACGTAAGATTCTCCCCCATATCAAAGAACGCCTGGTCACTCTCGCTGACTTTGAGAAATTGACCACATTCTTTTATCGGGATATCGAGGTTGATGACAAGCTTTTACACAAGAAGTCAGATGTTGATCAGGTGAAAACTCAGTTACTAGAATCACTAAAAATTATCGAACAACTATCTAGTTCAGAATTCACGGCAACCAGGCTAGAAGAGATCTTTCGCGAGCTCTCAATCAAGAATGACTGGAAGTTCGGACAGTTCTTTATGATGCTAAGAATCGCCATCACAGGAGAAAAAGCAACTCCACCACTATTTGACACTATGACAGTTCTAGGGCAACAACTCGTTCTCTCTCGTCTCAAAAACCTGACATAACAAAGTTACGAACCTTGTTTTAACGAGTGTTCGTAACTTAAAGCCTTTTTAACAACTCCTCGACGCTCATTATATTCACCTCTTTTTCATTGCGTTTTTTCACTTCGACCTGGTCACCAGTCTTTCCTGACACCACCACACGATATGGGTTACCAATCAGGTCTGCATCAGATAACTTGGCGCCAGCTCCCTTGTCAGTTCGGTCATCATAGAGCACTTCGATCCCAGCTGAGACTAGCTCCGCATATACTTTGTCAGCTTGCTTGATTACGCTTTCATCTTTACCTGCAATCGAGATTAGCTGTACTTGGTAAGGAGCAATACTCTCGGGCCAGATGATCCCACGCTCATCGTGGAATGTCTCCACAAGCACTCCCATCGTGCGACTGATCCCAATTCCATAACATCCCATGATTGGATATCCCTGCTTGCCATTCTTATCCGTGAACTTGAGATCAAATGCCTTAGTGTATTTCTGTCCTAGATCAAACACATTTCCTAGTTCCGAGGCCATTGCTTGAGATAACTTATCTTGAGCGCACTTTGGGCAGTCATCTCCCTCTTTGTAAGTCTTAATGTCATCGACATTCACACAGTAATCGCACTTGGAGCAGTACAGGATCGGGGCTTCCCCTGCATCAGATAAGACTTCAAACTCATAACTAATTTTCTCAGTAAAAGCGCCGCCAGATGCCTCAGTGACTTTTGCTACTAACCCAAGTCTAGAGAAAACTCTCAGGTATGCTGCCTTTGCTTCTGCATAAAACTTATCAAAATCAGCTTGATCAACGTGCCAACTATACATATCTTTCATGAGAAACTCTCGCCCTCGCATAATTCCGGACTTAGATCGGAGCTCATCTCGGAATTTACTATTGATGTGGTATATCGCAAGTGGAAGATCCTTGTAAGAGTTGATAAACTCCTTGGCCATCGGAGTCACAGTCTCTTCATTGCTCTGAGCTAGCGCATAGTCACGACCCGTGCGACTCTCGATCTTAAAAAGCACATCGATCGAGTCCCACCCACCAGTTTTTTTCCAGAGAGCAGAAGGGTGCAAGATAGGCATCAGTACTTCTTGCCCACCAATTGCGTCCATCTCTTCGCGCACGATGTCAGAGATCTTATTAAGCACTCTTAGCCCCATTGGCAAATAGTCATACACGCCAGCCATGACTTGCCTGACAAACCCAGCCTGCACGAGTAGCTTGTGGTTGACGGTGTCAGCATTTGTTGGGGGTGTCCTGAGTGTGCGGACGAATTGATTAGAATACTTCATATCTACACATTATAACTCAATTCTTATCTTCATTGATCATCATCCACAGGACAGCTACTCCCATCCCCAGAATCGCATAGTCCACTCCACCCATCTGGTCAGCAATGGTAAGTAGGATATTAGCTCCGATCCACAGATATCCCACCCATTTCACAATCAACTTATCTGGCGTCCACCATCTCGCAAGTATTCCTGCTGCGACTGCATTCCCAAGCATTAGTCCTGCATACAGCGGTCGTATATTTATACTTCCCGCATAATACGGCACCCGTGTGAGAGTTGCCACTGCCAACCCCACCCATATGATTGCCACCGCGTAGAGGAACTTGCTCAATCTCTTCATACTCACAATATACCTCAATCGCTCATTCTTTTCACTTTTCGATAAGCTCCAGCTTCAATAGTCGCGCCCTGATTGCCCCGCGCTGCCTCCCAAATATCTTGACTAGTTCCTTTGTCGACTTGTGCTCCCCATGTAGTTTTTTTAGCTTAATATCATCTTCCTCGCTCCATGATCGGTATGCATTGGGATGTTTCTCTCTCATCTCTGCTAGCCGTGCCCCAAGCGGAGCTTTTTGCGAAGTGGGGTGTTTCTTTTTCCCACCTCCACACTCCTTAACAAACTGTATTTGCTGATCATAGATTTCTCTTTTCCCCATCATGATAAACTTGTCAATCACCGCAACCGACAGTTTGCGAAGCTGCCTATCACGCACTACTACCTCAGGATGCACCTCAAAAGCTCGCCTATTCCACCCCAGGATATGTAGTCCCGACAACCTTCTCACTCTCGACAGAGCCACGTATCCCTGCCCGTACTCAAACACATCACTAAGATTCATGATCGCCTCATCCATCGTCATTCCTTGACTCTTATGGATCGTGATTGCCCAGGCTAATCTAAGGGGTAGCTGAGTAATCTCTGCCACTACTTTGTCATTTTCCTCTATCATCCAGATCATAGGCTCTACCTCGATTAGTTTCCCATCTCTCAATCGCACAACTGGATATCCATTCTCACCCGCAAACTCTTCTATCACCCCCAGCGTACCATTCACAAATCCATCCTTGGGGCTATTTTTGGTAAACATCACCGCTGCCCCGACCTTGAGCTCGAGTGATTCGGGGCTCAAACATCCTCTCTTAAGTGCTTCTATTACTTGTTTTGGTCCGCGCTCGCGCATAGCAAACTGCTCTGATTCGCTCGCAAGTCCCGCTAGAACCTGGTTATTGATCCGGTCTACATCAACGTTGCGCGAAAACAGTTTTGGTACTTCACCTGGAGTCGTCTCATTACTAATTTTCCTTGACTCAATCAGGTCCACATGTTCCTGCTCACATTCATTGCGACGTATCGCCGATAGCAAGCTGAGCAGATCTGAGTCATCTTGTCGGTGTTGCTCACTCAAATAACACTCTAGTGGTTCTGCCTCACTCCAGCTAGTGCTGTCATATGCCAGTCTCCCTTCGATCTTCTCCATCAACTTATTTTGTTTACCCACCTCCATCTTCACAACAGGCGGTAACTGGAAAAAATCCCCCACAAATACCACCTGCATCCCACCAAAAGATTTCTCGTTCTCTCGTACCTTCCGACACACTAGGTCGATCATCTCCACAGTAGGAGGTGACAACATCGAGACCTCCTCGATTATAAGCACTCTCGCTCGCTTGATCCGACTAGTAATCCGTTTATTAGTGATGATTCTTGCTAGATCTTGTTTTGTCAGTTGCTCCTTGATCCCGATCCCACTCCACGCATGGATCGTCATTCCTCCGATGTGCGTCGCCGCGATCCCAGTCGAGGCCGTGATCGCCGGCTTGATCCCAAGACCTCTCAGGTACTGGATGTAAGCATTGACCACATAGGTCTTGCCAGATCCAGGCTCTCCAGTCAGGAACACATTCGCTCCTGTCTTGAGTATCGCCAATGCCTGTATCTGCTTCATTTACTCTCTATGATTTGATTTATTTCTCGGTCAAAATCAGAAATATAATTTTTATCTTGAATTTTCTTGTATTTACCAAATTCTTTCAGCGCAAGCTCCTCGGCAACCTCATGGCTTATCTTACCAACATGAGTCAGGATTTCTTGCTCATTAAATTTAAGAAAAACATCAAGTTTTTCACGCCAATCCTTCATTGTCATTGCCTTGCCTCGTGCCGCCTGCAACTCCGCATAATCAAGATACATATTACCAATATGGTTTAGGTGAGTCAGTTCATTTTCGTTAAGATAATTCTTCGCTATCACAACATCGCTCGGCAATATTTTACCTTTAGGAGATCGACGCCACGAAGTCAGTCCCATTGTAGTTTTCTCACTATCCACTCTCTCAGTTACGATCTCGGCTGCTGTCTTGCCAGTAATAGCAAAATGTAGTTTGTTCTGCACAGTCGCAAAAAACTCTCTTGTCTCAGTTGTTTTAGAAGAATAGTCAATTGCTGTCGCATAGATATCAGTGATTTTCTGGTACATCACTCGCTCACTCGTTCGAATATCTTTAATTTCTTCATACAGTTCGTCAAAGTAACGCATACTAAAACGAGATCCATGCTTCATTCGATCAGAGTCAAGTGCATAGCCTTTGCGAATATAATTTTTGATAATCCCCGTCGCCCACTGCCGAAACTGGATGCCTTGTTCAGAGTTCACTCTGTATCCTACTGCAATAATCGCTTCAAGTGAGTACATTTTTACTCGCCTTTTAATAGTCCGTACTCCCTCTTTTTGAACTACCGAGAAATCCTCGGTAGTTGTCAACTCTGTTAGTTCTCGTTCTTTAAATACATTTTTTAAGTGCAAAGAGACATTATCTGAGGAGCAGTCAAACAATTTTGCCATTTTCTTTTGTGTCAGCCAGATATTCTCCTCTGCATACATCACCTCGATATTCACGCCTCCATCGGGGGATTGATACATCGTAATCTGATTATCTGGTGGTTGTCGGTCTCTAATCATGATCAGCTTTCAGCTTAACTTGCTTGTTGGGTAAATAATTCTTTTTCGTCGTTACTCTCTCTCCCGACTCGATCTCCAGCTTAACTCTTGCCTCTCCTGCAATCTTGCCTCCTTTTTTGGCAGCTACCTTGTTCTGGGAGAATCCTTGCGCGTCGCGATTCTTCGCAATCTCGGTAGTTGACGCCTCTCCCAGCATCGAAAAGATAAGCTCCAGATCATTCATATGGTCACGCAAGTTTTCGCGCTTAAGTTTCTTATGTTTCTTGTACTGCGAGGGCGTCATTCCAAAAGTCGCCTTAGAGATCTCAGCAGTCAGAATCGCGTATTCACGACTCTTGCCCACATCTCTCTTTTTCCATTCATCAGTTAGAGTTTCCCTCACCTCGATCCCACGCATTCTCTTCTCAATCCAACTATCAGGATAACCTTTTGCCTTGTACAGTGCTCTTGTTCGCTTGGTCGCAAGCTCCGGATCCTCGATCTCCTGCACTCGTTCGTACCCCACACGTGCTAGCCAGCGTTTAAAAGGCTCTGCCTTGGGGGAGGGGATCGACTGAATAATCCGGAAAATACCTTCAGTATTTGCACAATCTGTTGCTCGCATTTTGCCATCAGGTGCTTCTAGTTTCAACTGTCTACAAATTGTAGACAGTTCAATTTCGTCACTAATTTTTACTCTTGCCTTCATCGCACTCCAGTACACACTTGGCTTAACACTATCTGTCAACGCTGCGATTACATCCACCACAGAAAACCACCACTCATCTTGATAGATCACTCTTCTTACTTTTTTACCTTGGAATACTGCCATCTTCTTCATAATTACATGCTACATTATCTATTTCAAAAACACAAATGATACACGAAGTCATTTATCACCACTCTCAATCAACTCCTCCTTCTCCACCCTCCTTAACTGCTTGATCTCGTACTCGCGCTTGAGCGCATCACCTCTCGACTCACATTTCTCAGTATGAACTAGCTCAAATCCATCCATCCCCCGCATATACTTCGCACTCCTCACGGACTTGCTCCGATGCTCCTCTAACCTATGTTCGAGATCTTTTGCAATCCCTGTGTAGAGCGTATCGCGCGAAGTTCGTAAGATATAAACAGTATATGGCACTGATTAATAGCTTAGTTGAGTATCGCAATTGCGAGGTTAAGCACACTCGCAAAACTTACCCATAGAATATACGGCACTAATAGATAACCTGCTGTCTTTGAGATTGGGAGAAACTTGCGGATCGTCATCAGGATCATATACCACAGAATCACGATTTCTAGTAAGGCAAGTGCCGGTAGCTGCATCCCAAAAAAGATTATTGACCAGAGCGTATTTAGTCCCAGTTGGATCCAGAAATACTTCAGAGCAACTTTTTTATTGGCACTATTTTTCTCAATTATTACCAGATATAGCGCAACTCCCATCATTAGATAGAGCAGAGTCCATACTGGACCAAATATCCAGTTTGGGGGATTAAAAACGGGTTTATTTACAGTTGCATACCAGGTTGAGATAGAGGGAGTAGTAAACACAGCCCCTAGAATTCCCGCTAGTTGAGTCACGACAATTGAGCCGATCAGTTTTTTTGCATTTTTCACCTTTTTCCTTTCTGCTGTTATTCCACTATATCAAATACACTTCACCACAAAACGTCTAATATGTGCCATGATCTCATTTTTCGTCGACATAATTGTCAACTTATTTGTAAGTTATTATCCAATACTTATCTCAGCACCCACCTACCCAGATTCCCCTCTTTTCATTTTACCAATAAGCTCAGTAGAGGAAGTGGGCGTCAAAAAAGAAGGAACCATCCTCACCACTCTCACGATCTTCACACCTAACTTCTTACAAAGTTTTGCTTTGTATTCATATCCAGAATCATCCTCATTCACCACAAAAACATCTGGGCTTAGCTTTTCCATCACTTCCGCAAAATCAATTTTACCCTCTAGTATCTTCTCATCATTACTCACCACATAATCAATATCACGCGATGCAACTAGCTTGTACGCTCTATTCCACCACGGATGCACGGGTCTGCCCGCTCCTTTTAGTGTGGTGAGTGTACTATCTCTCCCCAGTCCGATCACGACTACTATTTTTTTCTTCTCATCGATATCTTCTCCCACTCTCCTCATCTGCTCAAAAAATATTTCGTGTCCTGAGTGTGACTCGTCAAAACAGCCCGTGCCAAAAATAATCATCGCATCAGGATTATCTCGCTTGATTACATCAACATCCTCATCGTACCCAATGATACGCTCCCTATGCCACCCCAGATTCTCAAACGCTATCACTCCATTTTTACTCATACGTTAATTCTACCTTACAACCCCGGCTTACGAACACGGTAAACTGTGTGCCCACTTTTCTTTTTTATCTCTTTCATGTTTAGTTGGTGTTGTCGCCCAATCTTTGGGACTAGACGATTCAGACCACTCACCACCACTACCCACAGTTCTCCACCTGGAGTAAGGTGACCGTAAGGGTCTAGGACAAACTCACGTGTAATCGCCTCGTCTCCGATTTTAGCCGGGATATTCGAGACTATCAGGTCAAAAGTCTCATCTCCAACTTGCTCAATTCCAATACTCCCCAGAGCCCTTGCATTATCGATCTTATTCTTTGCGATATTATGCTCAGTGTACCTAACAGCTAATAGATCTCTGTCTACCATTGTGACTTGGGCTTGTGGATATTTGCTAGCTAGCGCAATCCCGATCGGTCCATAGCCACACCCAATATCCAGAATCGTCTTTGGGTTGGAGTAATCAATGGCTCGTAGCAACATGTCCGTCCCACGATCAATCTGAAATGTCGAAAACAGGGTATTACCAACGTCAAATCTAAGCTCGCGCTTTCCAAATGAGTAGGTTATTTCTTTTTTCAGATAATGATCCATGCTCAGGATTATATCTCAATGCTGCTCGCAAGTTAGCTTTGTTGAGTCTCCTGGACGATGTCAGAACCTGTTATAAAAATAATATTCGCTTTATTGACTTGTAAGTGTACATTCCGACTAGCACAACTAGCGTATACACGAAAGCAATCATCAAACCAGATCTGATAGAAACAATATTAAACATGTATCCAGCAACCAGCCCCAAAACCGCACCTCCAATATTTTCATAAACTTTGATGCTAGACAGTGTAGTGGCTCTTATATTTGAGGGTATGTGTTTCTGGGAAAAGCTATTTAGCATCGTATCTCGGAATGACTCTGTCATATAAAAAGCAATCATCGCCAATAGAGCTATATACCCATGCCCCATCGCCATCAATAACAGGGGTAAAGATGACATCAATCCATATAACAATATCGTTCCAGACTCCTTGAATCTGGACTTGATCTTCTCAAATTGAGAAATAAACAGTGATTGCACGCCCATTGATATAGCAACAAACACTCCTAGCCACTTCACATCAAATACACCAAGGTCAAGAATATATGGCTTATCCACAGAGCCTCGGAAATAACTAAAGAAACCAAATAATAGCGCTACATAAAGTGTAATCCAAAGTATCTTTTTGTGTTTATATACGTAGCTCATTCCAGAAAATACCCTTAGCTGTTCCTCCAAATCTCCATCTGGAACTACAACATCCCTGTCCATAAAAAGTGTAACAATCAAGCAGAATAGAAATAGTACAGCAAGAAAATAGTATGGGTAATTGATGTTTATGCTAAATAAATACGCCCCCAAAATACTACCAATCGCCCCAGCTGCATAAAGAATCGTTCCACTCTTGGCAAGCAGTTTGTCATACTTATCATCCATTTTCTTACTCTTGAGATAGTCATAAATATATCCCTCAAATGAGCCAGAAATAAATGCTAATCCCAACATCCAGATTCCAGCAAATACCGCGAACGCAACAACCGAACTTAGCAAAGTCCAAATATATGCAGTGATGGTAAGGATAGCAAGACCCACAATCACACTATTTCTCCTACCATATTTGTCTCCCAGGTATCCCGTGGGCACCTCAAAAAGAAACCCTGTCAAAGAAAACACTGCAAAGAGAATACCAATATCAGCAAAATTAAGACCCTTTGCCAGAAAAAATAAAGACATGATCGGAATAATGGGGTACAAACCAAACAAAAAAATGTAAGTTAAATAGAGCCTAATATTCTTATCATTAAACATACTAAGAATATTCTACCAGTTCCGATGCACAATTAGGATTCTTGAGGTGGGTTGCCGGGCTAGGTATCCCAGACTATTTCATGTCTGGACACATTTCTCATGTCCTGTAGGACTTGATGTGCAGACACCGAACCAAGGTTCGAGTCAATCCGATATATACAAAATAAGACGGATAGATCCGTCCTTATATTGTATGTTGCCGGGCTAGGACTCTCCTCGGCTAAGCTCGGAGCAAGCTCACGAGCTTCTCATCATTTCTCAGCAATACTTCAACAAACTCAGTGCATTGATTAACGCCAAGCTTCCCATCTAATAGCTTTTGCTTCTTTGCTCGGCTCCATCCCTTGATTTGTTTTTCTCTAGCCGCTGCACTGTACTTATCATTGTAGCTTTCAGAATATACAAATATTAGATCAGAAAATCTCTTAGTGTGAAATGATTTTTTATCAAGATGTTGAGCAAATCTGTGATTGATGTCATTGGTGATACCTGTGTAGATCATTTTCTGATCGCAAAGAAGCAAATACAAGTACCAAGTCATATTCAAATTCTACATTATCAAAGCTTGCACTAGCCCGTGTTGAGCTTGCACTGAGCCTGCCGAAGTGTTGGCACTGGTGGACTATGTGGGAGCTTATTACTTAAACAATGAATCTAACAGATTCGCATTCGTCTAGGGTAAGTAGTGGTATATCAGAAGTAGATTTGATCATCTCAACCTTCTCTTCTTTGTTTTTCTCAATATCCCAATGAACTAAACAGTTGATTGGCAGTAACCCTAACCCTTTATGAGCATTTAGCGTGTCTTGCCCATCAAAAGATAGCACATAATTACTCGATACCATAAACGCTCCCATCGAACTACCGAGATAGACTTTGCCCTGCAGTTTAATTTTTAGCGCTTCCAGATCAGAGTAGAGTGGTTCGATCAACTCAGCTTTTCCACCTGCAACATACAAAACATCATATTCATCTAGTTTCTCCAACAAGTCTTGAGGGTTCTCGGGGACATAAAACTCTACTTTTTTCTTTGTATTCTTCAGCACTTTAGGCGTATCTCTAGCAAGCAAGTCATCCCACCGATCTTTCTTTCTAGAAAAATAACACATCAATATCTTTACCTCATTCTTCTCAACCAGGCTCGTGAACATCTCAAAAAACTTATCATTCTCAGGAGAATTAGTTGATGTTGCTCCCCCATGCAGAATTAGATTTATATTCATGAAAACACTCCACCAGTTTCCGACATCAAAAATAACTCAATCTCTGACATTACCAAATTACATTCCTCTTCTGAAAATCTAAAATCATGCCCCAAACCTTCTTTTCTAACAACATGTGGATTAGCAGCATTTTTAACAATCTTTTCAGTTAGCTCTGGAGCTACAACTACATCATCTAGCGCAATAAAAATCATCAAAGGTTTGTGTATGTTTCTCACTTCCTCAACAGCTGAGTATTGGATGCCATCCTTAGAAAATGAATCTGGTATTTCAAAAACTCTATATTCTTGTGAGTTGTCAGGAAGATCTCTTTTAGATTTTCGTATCCCACCATTTTCCCAATGGGATTGTGATTGTAATCTATCTGGTGGTGGGCAGAGAGAAACTATCTTTGTTACTTTGTCATTTCTACTTCCAGCAATTATTGAGGTAAATCCTCCCATGCTATGTCCAATTAGAGTTATTTCTTCGCAGGCTTCGCTACTATATTTATCTATCACCTGATCAATCTGTTTTATGTAGTTAGATATTGTATATTCTTCTACATTGCCTGTTTTCCATAGATTACATGAATCTAACACCTCAACAACATAACTCAATTCTTCCAATCTCTTCTTGAATACTCTCATGTGGGTATATTCAGGTGAATCTAGATACCCTGGAAGTAAAATTGCCAATTTCATTTATTCTCTTCCAAGATTATCTCCAATAGTTTCGGGAACTCTCCATAACCACTCTTTGTCTGAAAGTGACCAGCATCTTCAAATGGCATAAACTTAGCATCAATTTTCTCAGCCAACTCGTTTCCTCTATCAAAGTCTAGGTAAGGATCGTTAGTTGACTGGAGTATTGTTATTGGAGCTTTCCCCTTGATCTCTTCATAAGCAAATCCTTCTACAAAGAATGACTCATGCTCGTTTGCCAAAGCAGGAAGGAGATAGTCCCAGGCTGCAACCATGTATGCAGATTTCAATTTGGCATCTTCTCGTTCCATATATTTCATGATTAATGAGTTGGATAGTGAGTGTCCCACAAGCACCGTCTCTTCGTCTGGCTCAAGTGATATTAGCTTGTCCATCCACTCATCTAGCTTGGGCATCGCAGAGTTTGGCATCGACGGTAGCTCTACATCCCATCCCTTGCTCTCCAGTTCTTTTGCCAGCCACGGCAACCACTCATCAGTCGGCTTCTGATCCCATCCATGAATAATTATTGCTTTCATTCGAGGGTTAAAGGGAAAATATAGTTGATAGATTTCGAGTATAATTCGTGTTTTTAGGAGGTTTATATGATTAAAAGATATGTGTTGGTTGTAACTCCAAGCGAGTCGTAAAGTGTGGCTTCCAAAGTGG
>Ga0233437_1000402_pt1 | contig 101989 bp, 92 predicted proteins | sample SI_122_August201_FD_182714 | JGI IMG/M metagenome (GOLD analysis project Ga0233437, IMG submission 182714) | Seawater microbial communities from Saanich Inlet, British Columbia, Canada - SI_122_August2016_200_MG | ecosystem: Environmental > Aquatic > Marine > Inlet | place: Canada: British... | reverse complement strand
ATCAATGGCAATTAAAAAAGATGACCCCTGTTGAGTACAGAGATCATCTTATGAGTAAAAACACCTAAAAGGGGTTTTTCAAACGTGTCTACTAAATGGGTCCCACATCATTAGGTCGGGGTTTTTTAAGTAACTAAGTTTACCGATTAAATATCTTAAATAGTCCAATGCCGTCACTCTTCTTCAAAGTTTGTTTAATCTTATCTTTAGCCAGATGAGTTTGGCATTGATTTAACCATTCCTCAGAAGGCTTAGCTCTTTTCTTATCAACAATAATATCTACCATATCACCACTTTTAAGTTCCTTTGTCAGACTTGCCATATTGCCATTAATTTTTGTTCCAGTACAATGATCTCCAATATATGTATGAATATGATAAGCAAAGTCAATCGATATTGCTCCTTCAGGTAGATCAATTACATCTCCCTTTGGAGTAAATACAAAAATTCTATTCTTAAAAAAATCCATCTTAATTTTGTCTAAGTATTCATCCGGCTTATAATCAGCGCTACTTTGTTCCATTAGGGTTTTGATCCACTTCATTTTTTCAGGGTCAACTGCAATTTTTGCTTTCTTCCCGCTCTTCTGCTTAAAAGCCCAGTGAGCAGCAATTCCCCATTCAGCTTCTTCATTCATTTCACGTGTTCTAATTTGAAATTCAACTATCTTATTATCATAATATACTGTTGTATGAAGTGATCTGTATCCATTGGGTTTAGGTTGAGCAATATAGTCTTTTACTCTGCCAGTCATTGGCTTAGACAGTGAGTGAATTATCCCCATTACTCGATAACACTCATCAATACTTTTGGTAATAATTCTAACAGCCACCAGGTCATAGATCTTGTCAATATCCATATCCTTTCTAAGTAGCTTTTTGTAAAGTGAATAATATCTTTTGGCTCGACCAAATATATCAAGCGGTATAAAATTATTACTTTGCAGTTCATCTCTTACTCTAGAAATAATCTTTTCCATATCCTTTCTTCTGACATCATACTTCTTTTTAGAATTTTCAACAATCCATTTATATTCTTCAGGATAAACAAATGGAAATGACAAATCTTCCATTTCTCCTTGCAACTCGCTCATGCCAAGTCTGTTTGCAATTAGCGCATAGATTTCAAGAGTTTCTTTGGCAATTCTTTGTTGTTTAACCGGCCTAAGTGCATAAAGCGTTTTAAGATTATGTATTCGATCAGCGAATTTAATAAAAACAACACGAACATCCTCTGCCATAGCGACAAACATGCGGCGTAAATTTTCAGCATAGCGTTCAAGTCCTCGATACTTAATCGTACCAAGCTTGGTAATCCCAGCCACCAGCTTTGCCACTTCAGCTCCAAAATCCTTTTCAATGTCTTCTAATTCAAAATCAGTTTCCTCAGGTACGTCATGAAGTATTCCAGCAATCACTGTTGGTATATCAATATCCATCTTAGCTAACTTGTATGCAGTTTCCAAAGGATGCTGAATATATGGCTCTCCCGCTTGTCTTTTTTGTCCCTTGTGAGCTTTTTCAGCAAATTCATATGCTAATTCAACCATAGTGGTATCACTATCGGGATGCTTCCTTTTTATAGCTTCAATAATTCTCTCAATTGTCATAATTTTCTTTATTTATTACTTTATAATATCCTTTTTTTAAGGAAAAATCAAATAAGCATCTCTATTTATCACTTACCTTAGTCAAATATGGAACTTATCCACATATTCCAATAGATGTATCATAAAATATATGTTATATTTAAATCATCAAACACCCCTATAAACAAAAAGCCCCCCACCCAAAAAACACAAAAAACAAACTCTAAACAAAAAACCACTTCAATTCCTTTGAGTGAACCTCACCTGAGATTCCTTCAAAAGAGAAGTGGTTTTTTGATATTTGAAGTAATAAAAAAGAGGCAACCATTTCTGATTGCCTCTTAACCTTTATTTTATTTGTTTAAATTTGTTTTCATACGCCTGGTATTGTTTTACCCGGCGATCTCTTTCACCAGTAAGTTTGTTATATCCCCATTGGACAAACCCGCTGAATAAAAATGAGCTTATAATCAAAGTTGCATCTTCCTCAGCACATCCATAGGCAAACGGGACAGCAAATGCTGTAAGTGCCACAAGTTTCTCACCAGTATTGCGTGAGTACTTGTAAGGCTTTCTGGTTTTTCCCCATTCGTAAAAGTTTAAGATTTTTTTACTAATGGACGGATCAAGTTCTACATCTTGATACCCGCCATTAAAATTCCATGGAAAAAGCTCATAAGTCGAAGCAAATACTGATTTTTCTGGATCGAACTTAGGCCACAGTTCTTCATGGTCTTCATGAGCACAAGCGATAAAATCAGGCAATGTAGATCTGGTTTTCAAGATAACGAATTTACCATCTCTGTAATTTCCAAAGTATGGTTCACCTGATTCAGATTCTAACCATATCCAATCCAGTGTTTTGCAGCGAAATCCTTCTTTCATGTCACTCCATTTAAATGTAGCAAATGTAGTGTCGTTAGATCTCGTCATCCACATAAAGCCAATCGGATGTGATTTGTAAGCTCCGGGCTCATAAATGCTTGCAAATCGGCTATCAGGATTTCTAAATTCGATTTTAACAACTTCAGAGTTGTTACCTGCCAAATATGCAGTGGCATTGGCCAAAAATTGTGTTGGCTTCAACACTAAAGATACATAGTTACCATAATCAGAGGTGACTTCACCTGTTGTTCTGGCCTGATAAATTTGACCGGACTTATCTTCTCTAACAGAGAATTTTTTTAGTTCTCTGTAATTCCAACTTTCAGTTGGCAAACATAGCTCAACCTGCCATTCTCCATTTTTCAAGGCTTTTGTCACTGAAAGTAAAACTGTTTTTTCCTGCCAATCTACTCGGGACATGAAGTAAACACTATGGCTATCTGAAAAAGAATAATGCAGTCTACCCAAGAAATTGTATTCAGGACACTCAATCCATGTTTTTGCAAGCTGGAACTTGTCCTTTATTGCAGACTCGAGTTCTTCAGTCATCGGGCTATTTTGAACTTGAGGTTGGGCAAATATGATTCCGGTTAGAATCAATAGGATAATAATTACATAAATAGGTTTTTTCAAAGTACTATTCTCCTTTTTTAGTGTTTTTAAAAATTAATAACATGCGAGCAGTATGCTCGTCTATCGAACTAATAATTTTTTCTACCTCATTTTTTAAAATGAAGTAAACTAATGATGACACAGTAGCTATCGACAATCCAAAGAGTAATGGATATAAGGATTTTGCAAATAATCCGTAAGTTTGAGAACTATGAATTACCGGATCAGTCAGTGAATTGCATGCCAGCAATAATCCATATGCTATACCAATTAATCCAAGCAATAAGCCAACAATCGCGCAGGCATTAAAAAATATTACCCGATCTTTAATCTTTGGCACAATCATTAGACGCGCCACATCAGTCATTTTTTTTGCACCATCGTATCCGTCAGCTTCTGCACCAAGTAATCCCTGCTTGACGATATAGGGCAGGGCTTTAATTCCATCACAGAAATCAATTGCATTTTTGTACTCTTTTTCAGTTACAAAAAGCAATATTTTATTCATAAAGATTTCTGGATCAGTACAAATGCGAATCTTAATAAAATAGACTCGCTCAATCAGTAAAGCGATCATGAAGGCCGCATCACATAATAGCAGCCAGGTAATAAACCAACCTTGAGCTCCAACTTTAAAGCTCTCGAATAAACCTTCCATTTTGAATCTCCTCTCAAAAGTTTACTTTTCAATGAATTAATTAATACTCTTTAATTACTACCTCCTTTCCTAGAGTAGGGGTTTTTGGTTAACTATTCAGTTTTTAAAGATCTTTGTATTTTTAGTAGGATTTTCCTACTCAGTAGCGCATTAAATAAGATTAATGTGCTATTGGCTAGAAAACTCATATATCTATACTTTTGTATTTACTGCATATATTATACCATATTTTAGCCATTTTGTCTATATCTACAAGTCTTTGTGGAACATCAATAAATCACAATGTAGAACATATATAATTAATGATTCAGATATATATTATACCACAAAAAGGCTAATAAATCAAGGATAAACCTGAAACGTGGAGCATGTGCGATATATACATGGAGCATTATTAAGTCTATATATGATAATAGTTAAATGGCAACTTAAATGACACTCATTTGGCTAATATTAGGTCAAATAAAAAAATAACCCTATTTACTAGAGTTAAATTAGACAATATCACTTGACAAGATTAAAAATACATGATATATTACTCAGTTAACTCCTCTCAGAGTATAACAATAGATCATGGGTATTCCCGCTAGAGAATACTCTACGGAAACGACTCGAGACATCTCTCGGGAATACTCATCTCTTTTTTATAAGAATGCCTTCCTACAGAGGAAACAACAAAAAACAAACTAACCCAATAAAAAAACACCGCCATATCTTTTGAACTAATCTAAAATTAGGTTAGCTCAAAAGAGCGGTGTTTTTTGGTGTCTTAAAATCTATTTACAATCTTTATTAGAACATTTATCTTCACCTTTGCCAGCGTTGACCATCAGGCTCTCACATTTCTCACATTTATCTCCAGTTGGTCTGCTCCATACAGCAAACTTACAATCAGGATATCCATCACATGCATAGAAAGTTTTTCTAGCTTTTGTCTTTTTAGCAACAATTTTTCCCTTTTTGCATTTAGGGCATTCAACTCCGGTATCCTGATCAAGTGCTTTGGTATTTTTACATTTTGGAAAACCACTACATGCATAGAACTTGCCAAATTTTCCTTGCCTAATTAGCATTGCCTCACCACATTTTTCACATTTAAGATCAGTCTTTTCTGGCTCTTCCTTAGTGCCTTCTTCTTCTACCTCACCATTTTCAGAATTAATTTGCTTGGTATTTCTGCAATCAGGAAATCCTGTACAAGCTAAGAACTTTCCATATCTACTAGTTTTGATTACCATATCTTTACCACATTTTTCACACTTCTCATCAGTTTCTTCATTGATGAGATCTTTTTTATTTATTTCCATATATTTTTTCTCTAAATTATTACTAAATGGTTTATAAAATTCGGCAAGTATTGGTACCCATTTTTTCTTTCCGTGAGCAACTCTATCAAGATCATCTTCCATGTCAGCTGTGAACTTGTAATCAGAAACTATAGGGAAATGTTCTACCAGTAAATCAGTTACTACGTATGATATGTCTTGTGGGATAAACCTTCCTTGTTCACGTTTGATATAGTTTCTGGCTTGAATAGTTGAAATAATTGGCGCGTATGTTGAAGGTCTGCCAATGCCAAGCTCTTCCATTTTTTTAACTATGCTCGCATCATTATATCTTGGTGGTGGTTCAGTAAAACTTTGTTTTGGATCAAGTTTTACTAAATCTAGTTTATCATCTTTTTTAATCGCCGGCAATATATTTTCTTTTGTGTTATTACCATATGCTTTTAAAAATCCATCAAATTTAATCACTGATCCATTTGCCCTAAAGAAATGCTTATTTGCCTCTATATCAATCCCAGTGCTATCAATTTTAGCAGGATTCATCTGGCTTGCCACAGCTCTTCTCCAAATAAGATCATACAGTTTAAATTGCTTATCATCCAAGTGATCTTTCATCTCGCTTGGCAGCTTATCAATATGAGTAGGCCTGATAGCTTCATGAGCTTCTTGGGCTCCTTTTGCCTTTGTTTTGTACTTAACTACACTTGCAGGTAAATATCCATCACCATATTCAGTTTTAATGTAGTCACGAGCTGCGTCAAGAAAAGTAGCCGCCAAATTAACAGAATCAGTCCTCATGTATGTTATCAAACCAGTTTGCTCTTTGCCGTGTTTCACACCTTCATAGAGTGCCTGGGCAATATACATGGTTTGTTTAGCCGAATATCCCAGCTTATTATGAGCTTCTTGCTGCAGGCTCGATGTAGTAAAAGGAGCATGAGGTTTTTTTGATGTTTCTCTTTTGCTCACGTCAGAAACAGTGTAGCTTGCCCCATCAAGCGCTTTAAGTATCTTATCCATCGCTTTTTTGCTTTTTATATCAAGCTTGTCCAATTTCTTTTTATCAATTTTAGCCAGGTGAGCTTCAAATTCCTTTCCGTCACTTTTAAGCATTGCTTTTAGGCTCCAGTATTCATCAGATTTAAATTTTTTAATTTCTCGCTCTCTCTCAACTACAAGTCGAACTGCCACAGATTGCACTCTACCGGCTGAGAGTCCTTTAGCTACTTTCTTCCATAAAAATGGTGACAACTTGTAACCTACCAATCGATCAAGTATTCTTCGAGCCTGCTGAGCGTCAACTAAATTCTGATCCAGTTCCCTTGGATTTTTTAAAGCTTTTAGTACTGCTGGCTTGGTAATCTCATGAAAAGCTATTCGCTTGTGGGGTAATTTTTTCTTACCATCATTAGAAAGTAGGTTAAGTAAATGCCAAGAAATGGCTTCACCTTCTCTGTCCTCATCAGTTGCAAAGTAGACCATGTCAGATTTAGCTGCTGCTTTTTTAAGCTCATCAACTAGTGGCTTTTTGTCAGCCGCTACAACGTATTTTGGCTTAAAATCTTTTTCCACGTCCACTCCAAGATCGCGCTGCGGAAGATCACGAAGATGACCATAGGATGATAGGATCTTATAGTCTTTATCTAAAAATTTTGATATTGTTTTTGCTTTAGTAGGGGACTCTACTATTACTAGGTTTTTACTCATAAAATAGGTATTGACTTAATATATATAAAAGTGTTAAGTTAATTTAACACACAAACAACTAAAATAAAAAAAAGGAGAAAATTATGGGACAGACTGTAAGAATTAGCAAAGAAGTACCCACCCTTTTACTTGAGGTTATAGGTATCGAATCGCACAAGGGTGTAATGATAGCAGATATAATTCAACAAAAAACAACCGCAAAATTTGTCTCTGCTATAGAGATTGGGGGCATTAGAATCGAATTCAAAATGCCTAATACTGAAGAAGAACTAGAGCAAATTGATGGCATAATAACAAATTTTGTTTCAGAAAACCCAGGATGTACCGTGCTTCGTATAAAAGGCTCAATCAGAACGTTTCATTATTCCTAAGTATTTCTTCCTCCAAAATCCATTTTTTTCTTAGTTCTCCCGCCAGATAAAACGACCCTGTTATCAGGATCAAATCGTTTTTTCTGGCTTTTTTTATTACCCTCTCCAGCGCTTCCCATGGATCTGTATATATAGATATATTATCTTTTATACCACTTGGAAATAAATTATACATCATTTTTGGCATTGCGCAAGCTCTACCTTCTATCAGGTGCTTAGTCAAAATCACTTCTGAACCCTTTGGCAGCGAGCTTGATACCATTTTAATTATACGTTGAACTTCCTTATTCTCATTCAATGTAAATATTAAATAAAGCTTATTATATTTAATATTCTCCAAATTATTAAATGTTGATTTAAGTTTATCATAATTATGAGCTCCGTCCAATATTACTCTTGGATTTTTCTGAATAGATTCAAGCCTGCATGATAGTTTTAATGGTTTTAATTCTAATTTTTTTAACCCAAGCTGCCTTCCAATTTCAATTGCCAATTCTTCATTTGATCCCTTAATAGAAATAAATTTAGCTTTTTTAGTTTTACATATACTTTCAAATATCTTTAACAATTTATCTCTTTTCTCAGTTGTTACGCATATTGATCCTTTTTTAATAATCCCTGCTTTTGTTTTCGCAATTTTCTCTAAAGTTTTACCAAGAATCTGCATATGGTCAAAACCAATATTTGTTATGGCTGAAACTAGTGGCGCAGGTATTGCGTTCGTTGCGTCAAATTCACCTCCGCAACCAGTTTCAAGTACAACGTACTCACATTTCTTTTTAGTAAAATGTATTAGCGCCATAGCCAGAAATATCTCAAAATAGCTCGGTGCCCCGTACTTTGAGCCCTTACTCATCTTTTTAACTATTGGTTTTATTTTTTCAATCAGTTTAGTAAAGTCACTAGGTGAAATGTATTTATCACCTACTTTAATTCGCTCTATTGAAGTAGTTGGATGAGGAGAATAAAATGATCCTACTTTCTTACCATTATCTATTAGTAGTTGATGAACCAAAGCAGTTGTTGATCCTTTGCCAGAAGTCCCTGCAATATGGATATATTTAAATTTTGATAAGTCTATATCTAAATATTTGATTAATTCTTTCATTCTCAGTAAAAAAAAGCTACCGTCGCTATGACGGTTTTCCATATATTCAGGTCTTTCTATATCTAGAGTAGATTCTAGATATTTGACTGATTTGTAGTATTTACTAAATTTTATTTCTTCAACCATTTAACTCCAAGGTAAACCAATGGTGTATCTATAATTGCAAAAGCTATTTTAAATAACCAGTAGGGGATAATAAGGGCAAAGATAAAGGAGGCTGTAAACTTTGGGGTTACTCCGTAAAAAGCAATAAACATAAATACAGTTGTATCTATAAATTGGCTAAATATTGTTGACAAGTTATTTCTTAGCCAAAGCAATTTTCCTTTGGTTTTGCTTTTAAGTAGATGAAACGCCCATACATCATGTATTTGTGCTAACACAAATGCAATCATGCTCGCAACTATCATTCTAAGAGATGCCCCAAAGACTAATCTATATTCATCATTGTACTGATACCTGCTAGCTGCAGGTAGTACCACTGAAAGCGAGGTCAAAATTATAACTAGCACAAGCGAAATAAATCCAGCTACAATAAATCTCTTAGCTCGCTCTCTGCCCATCACCTCAGCTACAATGTCAGTCACCAGAAAGGACAATGGATAAGCAAATATCCCAACCGACACTGACACCCCTAATATTGTTGTTATTTTAGTGCCCAGTAGGTTTGCCGCTACAAGAGATGAAATAAATATAGCAAGCATTATATCGAGCTTTGAATCTTGGCTCATTTTACCTATTTTCAACATACATTTGATTGCCTAAATTTTTAATCTTATTTCTCATTTCCATTAGCACCAGTGTACTACTTACCGTGCTTGTGTCAAGTTCAGTTTGTTTAATCAGCTCATTTATATGAACCGGTTCGCTTGAAATTACTGAGAGTATTTTTTCTTCTGTTTCGCCTTCAGCTACTATTTCTTTTTTACCCACTGAGTCGCTTACTTCACGTAAGTTTAGCACTTCAAGTACATCATCAGCGCTAGTCACGCATATTGCTCCCATCTTTATCAGATTATTTGTTCCAGCAGTGTTTGTGCTATAAATATTTCCAGGCACCGCTAACACGTCTCTGTTTGATTCAATTGCAGCTCTTGATGTAATAAGAGCGCCGGAGCGCTCTGGCGCTTCAATTACTAGCGTTGCTACCGAGAGCCCTGCAATAATTCTATTTCTTTGTGGAAAGTGACCCTTAAGCGGCATGGTTCCTGGTGGATATTCAGATATCATTAATCCACCTGAATTAACAATTTTATCCATAAGATATCTATTTGATGATGGATAAATATTTTGCTTATCAAGTCCTCCACCAATTACAGATATTGTTCTACCATCTGAGTTTAGCGCTGCGCTATGAGCTAGAGTATCAATTCCAAGCGCAAGGCCAGATACTATTGATATTCCTGCTCGAGCAAGCTCACTCACAATATCTTCCACAACTTGCTTGCCATAAGGGGAAAATTTTCTTGTACCAACTACCCCTATAGCATATTCATCTCTTTCATCTTCAAGTGTTCCTTTGTAGTAAAGTATTGGCGGTGGATCATAGATTTCAGACAGTAGTCTTGGATAGTTCTCATCTTTAATTGTAATTCCATAAATATCTTCTTTTGCTAGCTTTTGTAGCTCTTCTTCCAGGTCAATTCTTTTCCGCTCTTCGACAATATTATCAATCACGCTTCTATCTAGTCCGATTTCTCTAAATTGCGCCTCACCAGCTCCCCAAGCTTCTTCCATAGAAGAAAAGCCCGAGCAGATTTTTTTAAATCTAACTGCTCCAACCCCACTAATCCGAGAAAAACCAAGGAAGTATTTAAGATCGTCTCTCATGATTTTTATAATAGCAATAATATATTATTTAGACAATTCATTTATTTAATGTTAATCTGATAGTAAGGTGTGGGGTCTCGCGATGCGCTAATGTCGCATATCGCTCGTCCCGTTCTTACTACTCGGCCTAAAACAGTTTAGGCCTCGTTAAACGCTCGAACTATGGAACTAGGATACCCTAAAAATCTATATGTCTTACCTTTTGATCATCGCTCGACATTCATTAAAACCTTTGTTGGCGAAGTAGATGATCTTGATAAAAAACAGCTTAAGCTCATCGCAGACTACAAGCGGTTAATTTTTGATGGCTTTTTAATTTCACTCGGTTATGTAAAAAATCCAGTCAGCTGCGCTGTTATGGTTGACGAAGACTATGGCATTGAAGTTCTTAAAGCATCTCTTAAGAAAAAAATAATAACAGCCCTACCTGTTGAAAAAAGTGGCGAAACTTCATTTCATTTCCAGTACGGTGATAAATTCGGCGCTCACATTGATGCCATTAAACCTGATATTGTAAAAAATTTAGTTAGATATAATCCAGTTAATAAAAAAGTAAACAAAGATCAATTAGTCAGAATTAGGCAGCTCAGCGATTGGTGTAAGAAAAACAACTATAAATATATGGCTGAAGTTTTAATTCCGCCAACCGATGGTCAGCTCAACAGATCCGGAGGTAAAAAAGAAAATTTTGACGCAAAGTTGAAGCCTGCTCTTGCAGTTAGAATGGTTAAAGAATTTCATGATGCTGGTATCGAGCCAGATATTTGGAAAATTGAAGCACTTGAAAGTTCTGACGATTGGCATGAGTTGATTGACACAATTCGCGATGATGGCCGAGATGATGTCGCTATTATCATGCTAGGTAGAGGTGATTCTTTCGCCAAGGTTAAAACTTGGATGAATGAAGCTCCCAGGCACCTGCTCAATGGATTTGCTGTAGGGCGCACTGTCTTTTTAAGACCCCTAACTGATTTTCACCAGGGAAAAATAAGCAAAAAGGAAGCAGAAATTGAAATTGCCAAAAACTATGTAGAGCTTATTCGGTACTGGGAAAAGTAATATCCTTGCAATTTAATCTAAAAACCCTGATTTTATGTCGGGGTTTTTGACTTTTAGCCCATTTTAAGCTACTCTATGAGTAGTTAATAACAATATAATCATGTTTTTGAAAAAAATTGGTATTGATCTTGGAACAACTACTACCTTGGTCTATGTACCTAACAAAGGAATAGTAATAAATGAGCCATCTGTCGTGGCTTATTCACTTTTGGATAAAAAAGTACTCGCTGTCGGCGATGAAGCAAAGCAAATGATAGGTCGAACTCCTGATACCATTATGGCTTCGAAACCTCTAAAAGATGGAGTTATTGCTGACTACAAAACAACAGAAGCCATGCTTCGATATTTCGTCAATAAAGCCATTGGTGGCCTCAGGCTTTTTAGGCCAGAAGTTATGATCGCTGTTCCTGGTGGAGTTACTTCAACCGAGCGTCGTGCCGCAATTGATGCCACTCTAGCTGCCGGAGCCAAAGCTGCTTACATTATTAAAGAACCAATTGCTGCCGCCATTGGAGCAAATATTCCAATTGGCTCAGCCTCAGGTCATATGATTATTGATATGGGAGGTGGTACTTCTGAAATCGCTGTAATTTCTCTTGGTGGCATTGTCACCAACAGTTCAGTAAGAATTGGTGGCAATAAATTTGATACAGCTATAGGGGAGCACGTCCGAAAAAAATATAATCTAGCTATCGGAGAGAGGAGCGCTGAGATGATTAAAATAAAAGTAGGCTCAGCACTTTATCTTGATAAAAAACTAACCACTGAAGTCAAAGGCCGTGACATGGTCTCAGGGTTGCCTAGAATTGCCACTGTTACTTCAGATGATGTCACAGATGCTCTGCAAGATGAACTAGCAGGCCTTATTGCTGCAATTAAGCAAGTCTTATACAACACCCCTCCAGAGCTTTCAGCTGACATTATGGACAAAGGTATGGTTTTATCTGGTGGCACCTCACTTCTTAGAAACATGGATGAGATTCTATCGCAATCCATTGGAGTTCCAGCATATAATGCTGATGATTCACTTCTTTGTGTTGCCAAAGGTACAGGAATAGCCCTGGAAAACCTAGCAGCGTACAAGAGAAGTATTTTAGCTATGAAATAAAAAAACTACTATATTTCTATAGTAGTATATTTATGTTTATTTCTTTTCAATAATTTCTTTTTCTTCTTCTTTTTTCTTTTTAACTGGCTCTAATTGATTAAATGTAGAAAATATTGCATATTCACCAATATTCCATTCAGCTGTTATAACCTGGGAAACATCTTTTTTCCCGAGCTCCAGTAGAAAAGGTTTATCAAGATTACGACTAAGTAAATAGTATAAATCCTGCCGATGTTCAGTAATGCCAAGCAGTTTATATCTCGCACCTTTTTGAAGTAAAGGTATTCTATCTCTTGTTACAACAAAAAATCTTCCTTCGTCCCATCCTTTTATACGTGATTTTTTTTCAAGCGCATGGGTCAGAATTAAAAAAATAAATATGACCAGAAACGAAGAAACAACAGCCACTATCCATCTATGATCGATTGGGGTTGAAATAATAACATTCAGCGGGCTATTTAAAGCAATTATTACTAAAAAAATAATAATTGCCATAATCTTAACTGTATTACTAGACATATCATCCATCGCACTCCTGTCAGATAAATCAGCCATTCAACACCTCCTCTTTTATTTAATTAATTTTAATGAAATCATTTAAATATATATCAAATCACTAAAAATGTCAATACCTAAAAAAACCCTCATTATCCACGATAGATTTATGTTTCGAGGCGGAGCAGAACGCCTCATTTTAAACATGGCTCATGGATTAAACGCCGACATTGCTACAGGCTTTTGGTCTGAGAGCGAAACATTTCCTAAAAGTGATGTTCCCAATAAATTATTTATCTTAGGCAACACAAGCCAAAAAAGTGGCTGGCGCTACGCAAAGTTCCAGTTTCTTTTTTATTTCAAAACCAAATTTATTCATGACTACGATCTAGTTATATTTTCTGGCAACAATTGCCTGTCCGCCGCGCACAATGTTAGGCGTGGTGTAAAAAAGATCTTTTATTGCCACACCCCGGTTCGACATGCCTATGACCTAAAAGAATACTATCTTAAAAACAAGGTTTGGTGGAAGCGCATTATTCTTAATATCTTTATTCCAATCAGTCGGCTTGTCTATCAGTACGGTTTTAGGCAAATGGACACAGTTATTGCAAATTCAAATAATGTCAAAGATAGACTCATGACTTACCTTAAAAGAGATTCGATTGTGATTAATTGTCCGATAGAAACAGATAAATTTACTTGGGCCAGCCAAAAAGACTATTATCTGTCATTTGCCAGAGTTGATAAACTCAAAAGGGTTTCAGATATTGTTCGAGCTTTTCAAAAATTGCCAGATAAAAAATTAATTGTCGCCTCTGGCGGTGATGATCTAGAAAATGTAAAAGCTCTAGCTAGTGGCCATGACAATATTAAGGTGCTCGGCTGGGTCGATGACAAAAAACTAGCTGAACTTGTCGGAAACTGCATTGCTAGCATATATATTCCAATAGATGAAGATTTCGGTATGACCCCACTAGAGAGCATGTCAGCCGGTAAACCCTGTATTGGAGTGCGCGAAGGCGGACTAAAAGAAACAATTATTGATGGTCAGACTGGTAAATTCATTCCTGCTAAATATAAAATTGAAGATATCATAAATGCAGTCAACTGGATGAGCAAAGAGAAAGCTCTGTCCATGAAAGAAGACTGTATTGCCCAAGCTTTAAAGTTTAGTAAAGAAAAATTTATTGAGCGTATTAAAAATGTAATTAAAAAAACCACTAAAAAAACAATTGCCATAGATGCCTCAAGACTTCAATCAGATAATCCTACCGGAGTAGAGCACTATTCAACTGAAATTATAAATGGCCTCAAGCAAAAATCATCTGATCTAATTTTGTATACACCAGATAATCTCAGCTGGCCCATAAAAAAGCTATGGTCTCAGCTAAGACTAGGCTTTGAGCTTCTGCTTCATCCGCCAGATATTTTCTTTACGCCAAGCTACATCATTCCGTTTATTGCCCTTCTAAACAAAAGTACAAAAAAAATAGTTATAATTCATGATATTGCCTTTGTTCACTCACCTGAGAGCTATTCAATATTTCAAAGATGGCTTTTAAATCTGTCTACCGCTCAAGCAGTAAGGTACGCCTATAAAATAATTACCCCAACTAGATCTACTAAAGATGATCTCATTAAACACTTCAATTGCCCTAAAGAGAAAATTGAGGTAACTCACTTTGGGTATACTTATCAGACAATCAGCTCAAGTAAGCTAAGAAAAAAACAAATCCTTTTTCTTGGTCGAGTGGAAAGCAAAAAAAATATTGATAATTTAGTAAAGGCATTTAAGATTTTTTATAAAAATAATCCAGACTATAAACTAATTTTAGCTGGTAAAAAAGGGGTCGGCTATAAAGATGAATGGTCACGTACTGATGGTGTAGAATATCTTGGATATATTTCAGAAGAAAAAAAGCAAAAACTCCTTCAGGAATCGTCGGGCCTAGCTTTAGTTTCAAAATATGAAGGTTTTGGCATTCCAGTTCTAGAAGCATTTGCCTCAGGTCTACCTGTAATAGCTTCAGACATAGCTGTTCTTAGGGAAATAGGTGGCAATGCCTGCTTATATGTAAGCAAGGACTCGGTTGATGACATAGCTCGTGGTATTGATCAAATTATCAAAGATTTAAATTTAAGAGACGATTTGATAGCTAAGGGAAAAATTAGACTAAAGGATTTTAACTGGACTGAATGTGCGGACAAAACATGGCACATATTAAATAATTAAAAACCCCTTCAAATAGGGGTTTTTATTGAATTGACCACCAACTCTTTAAGTGATAATATTAGGATATAATACTATATAAGATGACCAAATTTAACTGGCCAATAGTTGGCCATAGTTCAATAATAAATTACTTACAAACCGTGATTAAAAATGATCGATTAAATCACGCTTATTTGTTTTACGGACCAGATAATCTTGGCAAAACTGAACTGGCAAAAAACTTTATTATAAGCATTTATTGTGAAGATTCAAATCGCCCCTGTCATAAATGCAATCACTGCCTGCAGATTGAAAAAAATATTCATCCAGACATTATTAACATCAGTCGAGAGTCAGACAAAAAAAATATTACCATTGAACAAATTAGAGAAGCCAGAAATAAGATCTATCATGCCTCGTTTCTTAATTCTCATAAAATAGTTCTTATCAAGGAGTCTAACACTCTTTCACTCGCAGCCTCAAATGCACTTTTAAAAATCCTAGAAGAGCCAACAAAAAAAACTATTTTTATTTTTATTGCTCCAAGTCTAAAAAATATTCCTCAAACTATTCTCTCGCGCGTGCAAGCTATTAAATTTTTACCAGTTTCGATTACCAATATTGAAAAGTATTTAGTTAAAAAAGGTATCGAAAAAGAGCAGGCTTATGAGCTGGGTCATTTAGCAGGAGGTTATCCAGGCAAAGTGCTGCATTTTTTAAATCATCCAAAATTACTTTCTGATTACAAAAAAGATAACCGAGAACTTCTCGCTACTATTACGGGAGATCTCAATATGCGTTTTAAGCTCATCGAAAGCCTAGCCGGTCAAGTCAAATCAGCTAACGCAAAAGATAAATCTAGATTATTTTTAAGTTCAGTTAATAGTTTATTTAGAGATATTTTACTAATTAGAAATATGTGTTTTGATAAAGTAACTCACACTTACCTAAAAATAGAACTTTCCAAGGCATCCTCAGAGTATTCATCAGAAAAACTCGCCAAAATATTACATAAAATAAAATTTACTCGAGCATATATTGATCAAAATGTTAATTTAAGATTAGCACTTGAAAATTTAATGCTTGAAATTTAATTAATAATTAACTAATTTTATGAAAAAGAAAAAATATTTATTTATATTATTTCTAATTATCCCTCTCATTCTCTCTGGTTGCACCTTTGCTTTTGGGCCTGGCGGGGGAGGGGGTAAAAATCAACCAGTCACAGGTAAAGGTATTTATAAAACAGGCAATAAAGGCGCAGATTGGGTTGAGCAAAATTCCCTAGAGGGTAGTGAAGTGGGTATTGGCGAAACTAATGTTCATAAGCTTGCTTTTGATATTTTTGATTCGAAAATACTCTATCGATCAACCAACAATGGCTTATTTATCAGTGAGAATGCCGGCGAGTCATGGAAAAGATTAAGCTCATCATCAGTTGGCGATTTTACTCTTAACCCAAAGACAAGAGGCATTATCTATATGGCTAATGGCAACAAAGTTTACATAACTACTGACAACGGTGAGAATTGGGATTTGGTTTATACTGAAGCAAGATCTAACATATCAATTAAGAGTGTTCAAATAAGCTATTTTGATACCAGCTATATTTATCTACTAGCTAGTGACGGAGCAGTTCTGCTAAGCAATAACTGGGGAGAAAGTTGGCAAACAATATATGCTTTCAAAAAAAGAATCAAGGCAAAAGAATTATTCATAGATCCTCATGATAGTAACAATATGTTTATCGCAGCCACTGATAAATTCTATGTCTCAACAGATCAAGGATTAACCTGGACAGAGACCATGGCTGATCTAAAAAAAGAATTCCCTGGCATAAACCTTTATAAAAAACTATATTTTACAAAAAAGGCAAATAATTTGATATACCTATCAAAATATGGCATACTAAAAAGCTCTGATAACGGTGTGAGCTGGCAACCAGTTACTCTCATAACAGCACCAAACACTGTTGATATTAATGCCCTTGCCTTTGATCCTGATGAAACAAGCGAGATCTACTACACTATAGGTAAGATTCTCTATCATACGGTTGATAATGGAGAAAATTGGAAAACTAGAACGCTCCCGATTCCAGGTGGCACCAAAACGAGCTGTCTGCTAGTTGATCCAGGGGATACTAATTCTATCTATCTAGGAGTTACTCAATAAAATATTAATCACTAATATAAAATTTATGGATTTACAAGAACACAAATCAAGCTTTGAAGCTTCAATTGAACATCTAAAAATTGACATTGGCTCAATTAGAACAAATCGTGCTACGCCAGCACTTTTAGAAAACTTAATCGTTGAAGTCTATGGCTCAAAAATGCCACTTAACCAGCTCGCCTCAATTCAAGCTCCTGAGCCTAAAATGCTCACTGTTGAGCCCTGGGACAAGCAAACCATTAAAGACGTTGAGAAGTCCATACAAACCGCCAGCTTAGGGCTTTCAGTCGCTAGCGAAGGCACTTTTCTTAGAATTACTATTCCACCAATGACTGAAGAAACTAGGCGTGAACTGGTCAAAGTTCTAAATGACAAACTTGAAAATGCTAGAGGGTCTATCCGCGGTGTCAGAGACAAAATAAAGGAAGAAATTACTAGTGCTGAAAAAAGTAAAGAGATTTCAGAAGATGAAAGATTTAAGCTTATCGAGGATCTTGATAAAATGACTCGAGAGTTTAACGACAAGGTTAAAGAAGTAGGTGAGAATAAAGAAGAAGAAATTAAACTATAATTATGCTAACAACTGCAATCACATTTTTTATAATCCTAGCTGTTTTAATACTTGTCCATGAGCTAGGTCATTTTACAGCAGCTCGAATATTTAAAGTCAGGGCAGAAGAATTTGGCTTTGGTCTACCACCTAGGATATTTGGTTTTGTAAAAGTAAATGGTAAGTGGAAATATCTCGGTCGAAAAGAGGATTCAGAAAATTATGACAATACTGTTTGGTCTATCAATTGGCTACCACTTGGTGGTTTTGTCAAAATCAAAGGAGAAGATGAAAATGCACTAAATGAAGAGGGCTCACTTGCTTCTCGGCCCCCGTGGCAAAGATTTATCATTATGTTTGCCGGTGTATTTATGAATTTTATTCTCAGTTTTGTTATTCTATCAATTGCTTTTATGGCTGGTATCCCAAGTTTAGTTGATGATGATCCTGATCCAGATCTTAATGCAAAAAATGAACAAATTCAAATAATGTCGATTTCTCCAGACTCGCCAATAGATAAAGCTGAAATAAAAGTTGGTGATGTTATTCTTAGTATTAATAATGAAAAAATAGGCAGTGTTAGTCAGGTTCAAGATATTACTTCTGTAAGTAAAGATATTCCCCTAGAGTTTGTTTTCAGAAGAGGTAGTGAAGAAATTGCAAAAACCATAACTCCGCTCTCAGGCTCTGAACTACAAAAAGGTGAAATTGGTGTTGGGCTTGTCAAAACTGCTACTGTTAAGTACCCCTGGTACGAGGCTATATATAAAGGAGCAGAAACAACAGTTTCCCTAACCTTTGAAATTCTAAAAGCATTTGGTAAGATAATAGGAGATTTATTTACTGGCCAGAAAGTAGGAGTTGAAGTTGCTGGTCCTGTGGGCATCGCAGTTCTCACTGGTCAAGTTATCACTCTTGGATTTATTTACGTCCTTCAATTCGCTGCGCTTCTCTCAATTAATCTTGCTATAATCAATTTGCTCCCCATTCCCGCTCTTGATGGCGGCAGGCTCTTATTTATAATCATTGAAAAGATAAAAGGTAGCCCAGTCAAACAAGCAACAGAGGCACGCTTTCATCAAGTAGGTTTTATTCTACTGATGATCCTCATGGCCCTTATAGTTTTTAGAGACATTAAAATTCATTTATTTTAAATTAATTTAAAAAACAATGTATCAATCAAAACTTTTCTACAAGACACTCAGAGAAGACCCAAAGGATGAAGAAGCTATTAATGCACGTCTTTTAGTCCGTGCCGGCTTTATTGATAAAGTCGCTGCTGGTATTTACAACTACTTGCCACTCGGCTACCGTGTGCTAGAAAAAATCCAAAATATCATCCGTGAGGAAATGGATGCCGTAGGTGGTCAAGAAATGCTCATGCCAGCTCTTCATCCAAAGGAGCTATGGGCTACTACTGGTCGCTGGGATTCTCTTGACGTGCTCTTTAAGCTTAAAGGAGCAGGAGACAAAGATTTTGCCCTTGGTCCTACTCACGAAGAAACAGTAACTCCACTAGCCACTAAAGTCATTTTTTCATATAAAGACTTGCCTCATTCTATTTATCAGATTCAAACCAAGTTTAGAAATGAACCACGCTCAAAATCAGGACTACTCCGTGGCCGTGAATTTGTTATGAAAGATCTTTATTCATTTCATAAAAATGAGAAAGATCTAAATGAATATTATGAGAAAGTTGCTCTCTCTTATGAAAAGATATTAGATAGAATTGGCATTGGAGAAATCTCAGTTAAAACATTTGCTTCTGGTGGAAGCTTTTCAAAATACTCTCATGAATATCAAACTATATGTAAAACTGGCGAAGATCTAATTTACCTATGTAAAAAATGTAATATTGCTATAAACCACGAGTTAATAGAAGGGCAATCAACCTGCCCTGAGTGCGGTAGCGATAAATTGACTAAAGAAAAGGCAGTTGAGGTCGGCAATATTTTTCCACTTAAAACAAAGTACGCTGATGCTTTCAATCTAACATATAAAGCAGAAGATGGCACTGCTAAGCCAGTTCATATGGGCTGCTACGGCTTTGGTCCATCTCGTGCTATGGGTACCATAGTAGAAGTTCTTCATGATGATAAAGGTATTATTTGGCCAGAATCAGTAGCACCATTTAAATATCACTTGATAAATCTAAGTAAAGACGCTAAGGTAATTGCACAAGCTGAGGACATTTACAAGCGCTTGATGGATAAAGGAGAGGAAGTGCTCTATGACGACAGAGTAGAAGCAAGTCCTGGTGAAAAACTAGCCGAGGCAGACCTAATTGGTATTCCAACTAGATTAGTAGTATCTGACAAAACTGATGGTAAAGTTGAAGTTAAATTGAGAGCTGAAGATAAAGTTGAGCTTAAGGAAATTGATCAAATATAATTAAATGGAGTTTATTAAAACACATGAATTAGAGGAAGCACAAAAATTCAATAAACATATTGAAGAGTTATCGAAAAGGGATAAAAAAAAGAAAAGAGGTGAAAATCCGCGTCAAGCATTTGATCTAGATAGTAATCCGGATGATCCTAATTTTGGTCATCATCTTTCTGGAGATCATCCTCCCGGGCTAGGCGTTGAAACTGAGCAGGAAATCGTTGTTAAGACAGATTTAAATAGCCTAGATAGTCAAGAGGTAAAAAATGAATCAATCTTTGAAAAAAATTGGTTAAATGAAATAGATCAAAAAAAAATTGATCTAATCAAAAAATTAGATAATTCTAAACAAAATATTGATGATGGAGTACAAAAAGCAGTTGATCAGTGGTCTACCCCTGCTTTAGCTAAATATATTATCGACACATCTGAATCAGAAATTAATAAAGATAAAGAATTTTTCATATATGGTCTCAAGCGACTAGAAAATGAAAATAAAGAGTAATATAAATGTTCAAAAAAATATTTCCTCAATTTAAAAAAGATCTGGGAGTAGATCTGGGTACGGCAAGTACCCTGATTTATGTTAAGGATAAAGGTATTGTCGTCAACGAGCCTTCAGTTGTAGCGGTTAACACCAGGTCAGACCAAATTATCGCTATTGGTGACGATGCTAAGCGAATGATTGGTAAAACTCCATCACATATCACCACAGTTAAGCCTTTAGTTGAAGGTATTGTTTCAGATTTTGAAGTTACTGAAAAAATGCTTAAATACTTTTTAGAAAAAATCCTTAATGAAAAATTAGGGCTTGTTGGCTCTAAGCCAAGAATTGTCATAGGTATCCCACTTGATGTTACAGAAGTAGAGCGTAAAGCAGTCGAAGATGCTGCTCTTGGAGCCGGAGCTAAAGAAGTGTTTTTAGTAGAAGAACCCATGGCCGCAGCCATCGGCGCCAGAATGCCAGTTCAAGAATCAACCGGCAATCTGATTATAGATATCGGTGGAGGGACAACTCAAATCGCCGTAATATCTCTTTCTGGTGTAGTGGCCTCTAAGTCAATTCGCCTAGCCGGTGATACTCTTAATAAAAATATTTCTCAATATGTTCGAGAGAATTTCAATCTTCTAATTGGCGATACTACAGCTGAGAGAATAAAAATTAAATTAGGTTCAATTTACGCAGGTGAAAAGCCGATTGAACTCCCAATTAGCGGAAGAGATCTTTTGAATGGTTTACCCAAGGAAATTATTATTACAGACGCAGAAGTTCGTGAAGCCATAATGAGATCAGTTAAAAGTATTGTTACTAATATAAAAAGTACCATTGAGCAAACACCACCGGAGCTTGTGGCTGATATTCATAAAAGAGGTATAATTTTATCAGGAGGAGGAGCACTTCTCAAAGGGCTCGACGAGCTTGTTAAAAAAGAGACTAGAGTCCCAGTAACTATTATTGATGACCCTCTTACTTGCGTTGTTAGAGGGACTGGCTTAATACTCGAAGACTTAGAAAGCCTACAAGACGTTCTAATACCCTCTGCTAGATAAATTTATTTGATATTATAGATAAATCCCGTTAGTTCGGGATTTTTTGAATTTCTTTCGTTTTTTTGCTAAGATAATGTTACTAACAAACTATCTTAGCTAGTCATGAAAATATACTTAAAGCGAAAGTCAACAGTCATTATTGTAGTTATTATAACTATTCTTGTTGGATCATATTATTTAGGCCTTAGCCGCTATACAGGAAGGTATATTACTATTTTAATAAATCCTTTTATAGCTACTGCAAATCACATTAGTACCAGTGTTGCCGACTATATTAGCCCTTTTTTTGATAGAAGTGATTTGACTAAAAAAAATATGGATTTATCAAGTAAGGTAATTGAGCTTTCAAGGCAGCGAATTGAATTAGAGCTTCTTCGCGAGGAAAATAAATGGCTTAAAGATGAACTTAAGTTTTTAGATGAGTACAAGTATCATCATCTTCAAGCCAGGGTTCTCGGTCGGGATATGAGCTACATTTCAACAGATATAATAGTTAACAGAGGAGCTTCAAGCGGTATTAAAAAGGGTTATGCAGTTACCACCAACCAAGGAGTTATTATTGGTAAGATTTCTGAAGTTGAAGAAAATATTTCTCATGTAAAACTTTTAATTGATAATAATAGCAAGCTAGCCGCAACTATTGTTGGCGAAAAGCATATTCTTGGTGTTGCTCATGGTGAGCACAATCTTAATCTGAAAATTGATATGCTCGAAAAAGATAAAGAAATTTTTGAAGGAGATTTAGTTGCCAGCTCAGGTCTCGGTGAATATATCCCCGCTGGACTCATTATTGGACAAGTTTCAAAAATTGAAAATAATCCAGAGAAATTTTGGCAAGAAGCTTTAATAGAACCAGCAGTTGACTATTATTCTATTCGCCTAGTCACTATAATTATGCCAGAAGTAAAAATTGAACAAATAAATTAATTTCCTCACGGATGGTTAAATATTTTTCCCTTGTTTTCGCAACTATTTTTGTCGTCATTTTGCAACTAGGCTTATTGCCTGGTTTATCTATTAAGTTACCTCTTTTAATAAATTTACCACTTCTGCTTATAGTTTTTGTCGCCTATTTCTATGACACTCAAATATCACTTTTTTTAGCAATCATAGCCGGTTTACTATTAGATATTTACTCACCACTTTTTTTTGGATTTTTTACCATTGTTTTTTTAGTTGAGGTTATGGCAATTATTTTTTTTACTGACAATATTTTACAGCACAGAAACTTGTCAGTACTCATACTAATAAACTTTATTGCTATTATCATCTGGCAAGTAATGTATCTGGCAACTATATTTATTCTATTCGCATTAACAAGCAATGATAAGATAAATATTATTTCAGGAAGGTATTTTATTTATTTAACAGTACAAATATTAACTCATTTCATAATAATTTTATTTCTCTATAAGATATCTTCAAGATTTAGATATAAGCTATCAGGTAAAACCATAGATTAAATGAATATAGAAAATCCCTTTACAATTAGAGAAAGTATTTCCAAAGTAAAAGGTTTTTCTCGCATGCGCGAAGAAGGCACTGATTTTTGGGTCTCTAATTACGGTAAAAAGATATATTCATCGCTATCGAGTAGAAAAATTCAAATTATTTTTTCTTTTATCGTTCTTTTTGCTTTTAGTCTCTTGGCACGATCTTTTTGGCTTCAAGTTGTCTCAGGTTCAGAGTATAGTTTGATAGCAGAAGGTAATCGTATTAGACTTTCAAATATTACTGCTGAGCGAGGTATTATTTATGATCGTTTCAATACTCCCCTTGTTGCTAATACTCCAAATTTTTCACTATATCTTATTCCTGGTGATCTTCCTAAAGAAAAACAGCAAAGAGATATTATATTTAACTATCTTAGTCCAATTATAGTTAAGGATACCTTCTCTATTGAAGAAATATACAATAGCGTTAAGTCAAGCTCATATCAACCGCTAGTTATTGTTGAGAATTTATCTCATGATCAAGCGGTTGCCTTATCTGTTATTGAAGATGATCTACCAGGTATTAATTTAGGCGAAGAGCCTCGTCGTAAATATAATGAAGGCAGTGGCCTTTCTCATGTTTTAGGTTATGTTGGTAAAATAAGCCAAGTTGAATTAGATCAAAATAGTCAGGCTGAATACGGAATCAATGATTATATTGGTAAAGATGGAATTGAAAAATACTATGAATATATTCTCAGAGGAAGAAATGGTATTGAGGAAATTGAAGTTGACGCCATGGGTAAACCGAAAAAAATTCTAAATCAAAAAGAACCCGTATCTGGTCAAAGTATTGTTTTAACAATAGATCAAGAGCTGCAAACGAAATTGTCACAAAGCCTAGCTGCTGCAGTCAGTTCGTCAAAAACAAGTAGCGGCGCAGTAGCCATAGCGATTGAGCCAGAGAGCGGAGAAGTGTTGGCACTTGTCAGTTATCCAGGATTTGATAATAACTTTTTTAGTGCAGGAATAGATAAAGAAGCCTATAGTAATTATCTTAATGATCCAGCTGAACCACTTTTTAACCGTGCAATTTCAGGCCTCTATCCTCCCGGTTCAACTTTTAAGCCAATTGTTGCCCTGGCTGCCCTTGAGCAGAATATAATAGATGAGTCAAAAACATTCCTTTCCACCGGTGGACTTCAGATTAATCGTTGGTTTTTCCCTGATTGGAAATATGGTGGGCATGGTAGAATAAACGTTACCACTGCTCTAGCAGAGTCAGTTAATACTTTTTTTTACTATATCGGTGGTGGTTATAGTGATTTTGAAGGCCTTGGTATTAATCGTATTGTTGCCTTTGCTGAAAGGTTATTTCTAAATAGAACTCTGGGCATTGATCTGCCAGGTGAAGCTAGTGGTTTTCTACCGTCAAAATCATGGAAAGAAGAAGTTAAAGGAGAGCCATGGTATATTGGAGACACTTATCACCTCTCAATTGGTCAGGGTGATATATTAGTTTCTCCTCTTCAAGTCGCAGCCTATACAGCGGCAATCGCCAATGGCGGCACTCTTTATCAACCCCATCTATTAAAAGATATAAAAGGAAATAGCCCGCAAAATCAAATTGACTCCGAAGTTGATCAATATGTTTTAGCCGAGAATTTTGCTTCAAATGATAATATTGATATTATAAGGCGTGGACTGAGAAAAGCAGTCACATCTGGCTCAGCCAGATCGCTTTCCTATTTGCCCGTTAGTTCAGCCGGTAAAACAGGCACAGCTCAAGTTGGCGGAGACAAAGAAACCCACGCCTGGTTTACTGGATTTGCCCCTTATGAGTCACCACGCATTGTTTTGACAATTCTTGTAGAAAATGGTGGTGAAGGATCATCAGTGGCTGTACCAATATTTAGAGATATTATTGAATGGTATTTTTCAGAGGAATAAAATAATACTAATCTTAGCGTTTTTTTATCCCCTTGACAGTTACTCATTTTTTTTATATCATATCAACTATATCGCACTAAAACTGCTAATTAAATCTTATATGACAGAAAACAATAAAACATATATAACCGAAGAAGGTTTGGAAAAAGTTAAAAAAGAATTAGACAATTTAATAAACGTTCAGAGAAAAGAAGTTGCCCAACGCATTCAAGATGCTAAAGAGCTTGGAGATTTGTCTGAAAATGCTGAATACTCTGCTGCCAAAGAAGAACAGGCTTTTTTAGAAATGAAAATAGCAGAAATTGATAACATTATTAAAAATGCTGCTATTATCAATGGTAACCATAGCTCAAATGAAGTTGCCGTAGGTTCAACAGTTAAATTTAAAGATAGCGAAGGTGACTCTAAGGAATACCAGATAGTAGGTTGTCACGAAGCTAATCCTAGTCAAGGTAAAATATCTAATGAATCTCCCATAGGTCGAGCATTCATTGGTAAGAAAAAAGGTGAAACAGTAGAGTTTCAAGCTCCTAAAGGGCTTGTCAAATTTAAAATTCAGAGTGTAGGATAAATTTTTCCACAAAATAATCACGTATTAGTCAACTAGAGCTTGCAAAAAAGCTCTTTTTGTATGCTATAATAACATAAAGATCGATAATAATATTATAAATTATATAGCTATCTATTTAAAGATATCTATAAAGAGTAATCAATATGGCTATGGATATAAGACCGGAAGTAAAACCAGGCATTGGTTTAGAACTTCCACCTAACGCTAATAAGGAAGAAAAAAAGGAAACCAGCAAATCCTCTTCAAAAGGCGTCAAATCAATTGTAACAATTATAGTTGTTATTATTGTACTAGCGGCAGTGGGTTTTTTAGTTAACCAATATACTTCAATTAACCTGTTCGGAGGTGGAGGTAAAGTACTTGGTGTTTCAACCTATAATACAAGTTCTTACCATGCGGTATTTCTCTCAAATGGTCAGGTGTATTTTGGTAAAATTGTTGATACTAGTTCTAACTTCACTATGCTTGAAGACATCTATTATCTTCAAGTATCAGAGCCTCTCCAACAGGCCCCAGCAGCAGATGCCGGCACTGAACCTCAGTTAACTCTAGTTAAGCTAGGCAATGAGCTTCATGGCCCAAAAGATTTTATGAAAGTAAATAATACTCAAGTTATTTTCATCGAAGAGTTAAAAAATGATGGAAAAGTTGCACAAGCAATTGCTCAGTACAAAATTGATAACACAACAACTATAACTGAATAGCTAATTTAAATTTCTTAACTAAAAACCTCACTTTAATATAAGTGAGGTTTTTATGCTAAATTTAGCCAAAAAAATATGATAAAATAAGTACTACTTGACAAATGTTTTATTATATGTTAAGATAATTTAATACGTAATTTAGTGCCTTGACAAGCTAGTATTATTTACTTAAGATAGCAATACAGGTTTTAGTCATATTTTCCTTCATGAGCGGCGAAAGTGAAAGTATCCCTCCTTACTAGATCGATTAGCCTAAGTTCAGGATAATTAGGTTCTCCTAGGTGTCCTGACGCTCATGGGGGGTAACATGGCTAAAAAAGCACCACGCAAGTGGTGTTTTTTGTTTTAATTATTATATCTTATCAAGGTCATCCCCAATCGCTTTTTTAAGCTTTTTAATACTCTTATATTTACGAATATCTCTAATCTTTTTTAATATTCTAACTTGCAGATCCTTGCCATAAAGGTTTCCCTCAAAGTCTTTTAATATCACTTCGCTTGTTGGACCTTCTTTAAATGTATCTTTGGGTCCAAAGTGAAGTGCTCCTTTGTATGTCTTTTTGTCCACACCAACCTCCACCGCATAGATACCATGAGAAATATCAATATCAACTTTATCAAGATTGGCCGTAGGAAACCCAAGGCGCCTGCCACGCTTAACTCCATCAATTACTCTAGCTATAAATGTTTTCTTTTTTTGCTTGCCATATTTGACTATCATGTAAAATGCCAGTAGCAGAACCAAAGCCGCAACTATCTGAATACTGTTTAACACATTGCCATTTAAAATGTAATCAAGTATCACAGCAGAAAAAGGCCAAAACAACTCAGCAATTGTAGCCGCTGAAGCAGGTACTTTTTTTAGACCAAAGTAATATATAAATATTGCGCCAGCGCCGCTGGTAAATACTATCAGAGCCAGTAGCCACCATTGAACACTGCTCACTGCAGAAATCTCAGTAATATCTCCAGTAATCAAGATGTAAATAAGTATTAATATTGAAGTTAGGCCAAATCTCAGTGCTGCCGTTGGTTTGAAATCAAGATGATTAACGATCCTTTTTCCAAATACAGTTGAAGATCCAAATGCAAAAGCTGCAATTATTGCAAATATCGCTGCATTGTTAAGCCAGTTAATTTCACCAATGCCCGTTTTGCCAAAAGCAAGAAAACCAGCTGCTACTATTGCTATTAGGGCCCACAGGTAAAACAAACGACTCAACTTCTCTTTTAAAACTATTCTAGCAAGTAGTAAGGCAAATACTGGTTGCAATTTTTGCAGTAGTACCACAGTGGCGAATGTAACACTTCCAAGTATTGCCGCAAAAAAAGCTTTTGTTATAAATAGTGTTCCAATTACTCCACCAAATAGAGCCACCCAAAATATTGCTCCCCAATCCCTGCGATCAAGTTTTTTGATTTTATACCAACTCATTATAATAAAAGGGGAGAGGATAATGAATCCAAGCAAATGCTCTATAAAGACCACTAGCCCAGCAGGTAGCATATAGAACTTAGGTCTGATAAACACTCCGTCAAGGCTCCACAATAGCGCTGCTAGCATTATAGATAGCGCTCCGATAAGAACTGATTTGTCTATTTTTTTTGATTTAAACATAGTTATTTCTATTTAATTTTTTTAATAATACCTTTATTTGCATCAACTTCTACCATATCTCCATCACTAAGCACATTAGTTCCATTTTTAGTACCAACCACACATGGCATTTTAAGCTCTCGAGATACTATGGCTGCATGAGATGTAATTCCACCAAGATCAGTCACTATAGCTGAAGCTTTTTCCATCGCCGGAACATAGCTTACCGTAGTAAAAGGTGCCACTAAAATATCACCCTTTTCTACTTTATTAATTTGGCTCGCATTAAGCACTAGTCTCACTCTACCCTTAGCATTTCCTTTAGAAGCAGTTAAGCCTTTAATGCTTTTTATCTTGCCATTATTAGTAAATTTAATAATTTTACTTAGATATTTCTTCTCTTTATTTTTACTAAGTAGTGAGTATTTTCCATTTTTCATAAGGTACACCCCACTATCTTTTCTGGAATTTAGTCTATTAATATCCTTGCCATCAATAAAATCAAACAGTTCTTCCTCATTTAAAAAATATAGATCAATAAGATTAACCTTTCTTTCTTTAGCTAGCGGGGTTAGTACGTTTCTGATAGCAATATTTACCTGATTTAAGGTAAATTTTTTAGTTTCAGAATAAAGATAGGCAAGGTCTCTAATCGACTTAAATGCATCTTCTAAATTTTTATCAATTTTATATTTAGATAAAAATGTTTTAATTTCACTTTCTCTTTGTCTCGGTTCATTTTGCCACTTCTTGATCAAGTTATTTAATTCTAGTTTATTTTTTCCATCTATGAGCTCTTTAAGTCTATTACTAAAATATTGCTCATCTAAGACATTACCAAAATAGTCATGAATTAACCAGTTGTATTTTTTAGTATGTTTTTTAAGGGCATTTTTCTGATCCTTTTTAGGTTTCAAACCAATTTTAGCTAGGTCAATATCAGATTTTTTGGTATAAGTATTTTGGCTGTAGCAAGTTAAAATATTAAAAATATATTCCTTCTCCTCTTTTTTTAGATCTCCCAAGTATTTATATAGTTTTTTTTGAAAATAATTAAGCCCTCTTATCTGTAGTGAATAGCTAACTGGATCAGTATAGTATCCATATTCATTATATAAGGGTAATATTCTTTTAAAAAAATCATTAGTTTGTTTTTTACTCAAAACTACTTTTTTATTTGGCTGCCTAAGGTTTCTTGTGATGTCTAGTAATTTTTTTGCCAATCCACTAGATGATCTATCACACAGGCTAAAATATTTATTACCTTCCTTTAAAATTTGACGACAAATTTTGTCACCCACTACGTTGATTTCAGATTCATCCATAAACCAGCTGTACTCTTCATTTTTAGATACAAAAAGTAAATAACTAAATTTATCATTTACTCCAATATTTCTTTTAAATGATAAAGTATAGTTTTCAGCCAGTAGTGATATTGGAAACAGGGGAGTAGTCCCTGTTTTATATATTAGATTCAGTTTACTCATATTATAGCGTAGTTATAGGACGGGACTGAGTGATATAAATTTTACCCCTATCAACCGCCCATTCAATATCACAGGGAAACCTGTAGTGCTTTTCAATTTTGCCACAAAGTTTAGCCAGCTCAAGTATTTTTTTACCTTGAAGTTTTTGTTTCTCCTGGTTAGATTTGGAAACAGGCACTGTTTTTGTAATTTTTCCTTTTTTAATAATCATCTCAGTTTGACTTGATACATTTATGTCCATGATCGACCAATCTCTCTTATCAATCACATAACTGTCAGGTGTAATTTGACCAGACACAATTGCTTCACCGAGCCCCCAGCCAGCCTCAATAATCATTTGATTTCTATCCTTTGTTACCGGATGAACCGTAAAGCAAATCCCAGAAACTACAGATTGGATCATGCTCTGAATTACTACTGCCACAGATACCTTGGCTTTTAGTAATTTTTTTTCATGACGATAAAATATAGCTCGTGGCGTAAACAGAGATGACCAGCATTTTTTCACGTTTTCAATTAAGTTTTTTTCATCAGTATTAAGATACGTCTCCAGCTCACCAGCCCAGGAAGCACTACTAGAGTCTTCCGCAGTGGCCGAGCTTCTCACAGCCACCAGAGGCGTTTTTAGTTTTTTAAATTCAGCTAAAATCTCATCTTTAAGCTCACTTGGGAAGTGAGCACCAGAAATTAAGGCTCTAATCCTAACTGATGCACCATCAATTGAATTAGTGTCTTTATAGTTCAATTTATTAAGTTCAGCCTGTACAGCTTGAGCTGTATCAGTTTCAAGTAAAAACTTATCAAAAGCTTGAGCCGCAACTACGTAGCCTGGTGGCACGGCAATTTCTGCTTTGGTCATCTCGCCAAGAGATGCCCCTTTGCCCCCGGCAATTGCCACATCTTTTTTAGTAATACCTGTAAAATTTTTAGTAAACATAAATAATATTCATTTAATAATTGTCAGTCGGCCATGAGTTGCATCGACCTCTACAATGGTTCCATTTTTTAATATTTTAGTTGCAATTTTTGTTCCCACTATACATGGCTTGCCAAGCTCTCTAGATACTATAGCCGCATGACAAGTCATTCCACCTACATCTGTTACAATAGCATTTGATTTTCTCATCGCTGGCATAAGATCTGGATTTGTGGCAACCGAGACTAAAATATTTCCTTTATTAAAATTTTGCATATCCTTTGGGTTATTAACAATATATACAACCCCTCTTACTCTGCCAGGTGATGCACAAGTTCCAATTAGCTCATTAATATTTTTATTTATCTTCTCTTTTTTGATTAGTTGAGATTTTATAAATTCATTCGCTTTTTTATCAGTATAGACTAATTGCCTATCTTTATTGGATAAATATATATGATATTTCAATCTAGCTGTCAGATTGCTAGAAACATTCTTTTTCATATCTAAAATATTTTTTAATTCCCAAAAATATATATTTCTAACCTGATCAATTGATAGATATTTTCTCCTCGCAATTTCTTTATGGATAAAATCCTGACAATAATATCCATAAAACATACTATCTTTTCTGATTCCTTTTGAAAATACTATCCCTTGAGCAACTTTGAACAGTTTCTTGTGTTTACTATCAATATTTAATTCATTTATCAAATTAGCCTGATCCTTTTTTAAATTATCATTTTTTTCTTCATGCTCCCTGATATGTTTTTTAACGTCTATTTTTTGTCTAAGAATACTTGACATGACACTGATGAAATAATCTTTTTTCCAACCAGGTCCAGTGTACTGGTACGAGAGCCAACCATATCGGATTACATGCTTATTTAGAGCATTATTAGTCTTTTTATATTTCAATAATTCTTGTTCAATATAAGCAGTTTCTTTATTAGTAAATAGCGAATATATTTTTTTATTATTCTCGGCCAAAAAACATATCCTTAATAAATCAGTGTGCTCTCTTTGAGCATAACTCTCAAGAAGCGGAGTTGTCAAAATACTAAATATATCACCCGGACTTTTTGATAATTTGCAATCTATAATTTTCTTATCTATATAATCTAGCAAGTATTTTGAAAAAACTTGTCTTTTCATCTCAAGCGTATTAAAAATCCAACCGGGATGTCGCATCTTGAGTTCTGAGTCAAAATGTTCAAGATAAAGATCATTAATTTGTTTATTTGTCAGATTTTGTAAATTACTTCGGTATACCTTTTTAGAAACTGCAAAGTATTTTTTTGAGTTTAGGATTGCATCTTTAGTAATTTTTAAGCCCCAATCAGGATCAGCAATTATCTTATTGAATATTTCAGTTTCTAAATCTTCAAAATTCTGTTCTAAAAAACAAAGCTTGACCGAGCTTTTACTAAATTCAGACAAACTTGCTTTAATTAAATTTTTTAAACCTTGTTTTTTAAAATAATCATTGACTGCTGGTATATGCATGTATGCCACTACAGCATTCGGATTAATGAGTGGTGGTATTTCTTCTAATATAAACCAATTTGTATTGGATTTTATCCTGTTATTCTTCATAAACTAAGAAAATTCATCATATATTCATTCTACCTAAAACAGGTAAATATAGCAAAAAACCGCCCTATTATCTAGGGCGGTCATATTGTCTAAGTATTTAATTGCAGCTTCCACCAGCTGGCGCTCCACCACTAGGTGCAGCCGCTTGTCCAGTCAGGGTATTTTCACACCCAGGTGCATCATTAAATTTACAGAAATTAGCCCTTACTGTTTCAGCATCAATACCTCTAAATGAATATTTATTATTAACCATCCATGTTGGACTTGCTCCAATTCCTAGTTCATTTGCCAGTTCAATATTTTTACTATGAAGATTTTTTCCAGTTGATCCCTGAAAACATCCTCTAATAGCTGAAAAGTTACCAGCACACTTAGTCCAATCATCATTTAGATTATCATTTCTACACCACACATAATCCATGTATGAGTTTGGGTAATACTCAGCCGCGCACAGTTCCCTTATGTTTTCATCAACTTCTGGCTGGCCATGAAGAGCGTCAAATGTTCCATCTTCATTTTCGTTAGCAATAAAGTTAAGATTGAAATCCATACTATCCCCAAAATTAGCTAGCACCTCTTCCATCACATCCATCGCTTTGGTTCCATACGGACACAGACTCATGACAAATAGATCAAGTCGACCAGATTCTTCTTCTCTACTAGGGTTATAGCTAGCTCCAATGGCTAAACTATATAAATCATTTGATTCAACCAGGTATCTTTGAATTTGAGCATAATTATCAGTTCCCTCTACGTCTTTAGTAAATAGCACAGCTGGCAAAAGGGTAAGTCCATATTCATCATAGAATTCACGACCTTCATCAGTATTATAATCAAGTTCTTTATAGCTAATTTTAGAAAAAGTACCATTTAATTGTTCTTCCAGTTGTTCTGTTCCACACATATCAGTGGTGCATCTTGAATCTCGTAGAATATATGCTGTAAATTCCTTGTCTTCAGGAATATCCCCGCAGGCTTTAGGCTCTCTATCAGTTGCATCGCATATTGCTCGCTTTAGAGCAACTTCACTTCGTGCGCCTAAATTAAGTTTTTCGCCATCAATATAAAATGTAGGGCTACCGCTTACTTGAAGTTCAGTTGCTTTTGTAGCACTTGCCGTAAGAAGATCTTTTCCCTCGTCTCCATCTGCACACGATTTTATAGTTGAATAATCAACCCCAACTTCATTAGCACATGATTCAAAGCTACCTGACAGATCAGACATATTTTTATTTTGACATTCTATGTAGTCCCAGAATTTGTCTGGATGTGAATTTTTGACACATAGCTGATAAATATTACCCTCCACTTCAGGTGCTCCATGAAGAGAGCTTATGGTTCCGTCAGGATTTACTGTTGCAATATATTCCACATTGAAATTCACATCATCTTCAAAGCTATCCATTACCTCAAGTACTAATGCTTCTGCTTCAGTTCCATACGGGCACTGACTCATGACGTACAGGTCAAAATCAATCTTACCAGCGCTAGCTCCTTTGTTTCTTGAGACAAGCCATGATGCTCCAATAAGTACCACGAAAAGAACTGCGAATATAAGGATTTTTTTACCCTCTGGTTTATCCTTTGGACGAATGTCCAAGCTAGATTTAGCCATAGTTTTTAATAAGTTAATTATTAACAATTATTATTCTATCTTAGCATAATGTAAAAAAATGGCAAGTATTATGCCAATATATAAAAAGGCAGGAAATTTCTTCCTGCCTTATCGCTTACTTTTCTTTAAGCTTAGCTTTTAGCCATTTAATTTCAGCCTTAGCTTCATCAAGTTTAGCCTCAAGCTCTTTGTTTCTCTCTTCAAGCCTGTCAATGTGACCACCTAGCCTGTGCTCTACATCACCAACCGCAGACCGAGTTTCTTCCGAGGCTGGTCGCGATGGTCGATGCGCTCCAATGCTACTTGTTGAAAAGTAAAGAACTTTTGGCTTGATGCAATCAAGCAATGTTTTGATGATATTTGGTCTCATCACACACCTCCTTTTTGTTTATTAGGCACAATTGCCTACCTATTGTTTCGTTTACTGCCTTGCAACCACCAAGGCATTTTCTGCATTTACTGCACTCTTCAATCTCTTCTGTTCTCCAAGCTCTAAATTCATCACCATTCCATATTTCAGGTAATGAATCTTTTCGGATATCTCCAACATTCTTATCTATCCAAGTTGGACAGCCAGATATCTTACCATCAGCTAAAATTGTTATTAGCTCTTTGCCACCAAGACATCCCATCCATCTCTCAGTTTCTCTCATCGGATGCAGGTAAGCAAAACAATCATCCGCAACAATTCTCACTCTATCGCCGTAGGTAATATTGTTTTCATAAATCCAATCTGCCAGAGTGCGAACTTGGTTTTCTGATAGTACATTTGCCTTACTCATGAATCCAGCTGGCAAGGATAATTGCACAACCAGAGTTTGCACTCCGTATGCCAGGCATATTTGAATTAACTTGTCACGATTAGAAAAATTGCAATCAGCTAGAGTAGTAAGCACTATTTTTGGTGCAATACTTCTAGCTTTGAGTAGCTCAATTACACTTTCAAACGATCCTGGGGCTCTGCGCAAGTTATGTATCTTTCTGCCACCATCAAGGCTCACCGAAATCACTAAATTCTCACCATTGATCATTTTGTTACAATCATGAACAAATTCTTTGCCCATCCATCCATTAGTAATTAGTCTTACCGCATCAAAGCGAGCTAAAGCGTATTCAGTAATTTCTCTCCAGTCAGACCTAAGCGTCAACTCGCCACCAGAAATAACAAGCACCTTAACTCCAAATTTCTGCAACTTATCCATCATTTCGATTGCCTCACTGCCTCTCAGCTCGTTTTCCTTTGCTTTTCCCGCTTTTAATCCACAATGACTACAACGAAAATTACACCTAAGTGTTGCCTCCCACGATGCAAAATATGGTCCACTAAGTTGAAGACTCATTTTAACCTCCTTTTATTTTGTTATTAAAAAATCCCCAAACAAATAAAAAACCTCTTCTTTTGAGAAGAGACTTGTCTGCTTAGGGATTAACTTGTTTTAAATAAAATTATTCCACAATCAAACTTGCCTCATCTCGAGAAGAGGTATAAAAACAAAAAGTATTTTGATTGCGTCTAATATTATTCATAAAGCAATACTATAATATATATTAAAATCTGTCAAATCACGCCTATTTGACAATACTATCAATATATTCTATTATTCATTAATTCACTAAAATAAAAGGAGGATAGATAGTGTCAGATAAAGATCTAACACAAAAGTACACAGGATTACTACAAGTATCAATTAAGTCACTAGGGCACAAAACAATCAGGCTAAACAACAAGCCACTCTTTGATTTTGTAAGACTTGCTTATTCAGATCTTATCTCTGAATTGCAAAAGGTCGATAATGCTCAAACGAAAATTGAGGACTGGGAAGTCGTTGCTTTTTTACCTGCTAAATGCGTATTGCATGTCAAAAAAGTTTCCCAAACAGACAGCAGTGTCAAGCCGCCCAAAAAAGAATCAGAAAAATCAGGTTTTTTTGGAACAGTTATTGGTGGAATTGGCGACATCGCAGAATCAATCATCGATGGTATTAGTGATATTGATATTGATTTTGATTAAAAAAGACAAAAAGCCCAATTTATTTGGGCCTTTTTTTATTAAATACTTGCATTATTTAATTATTGTGCTATAATCTTATCAATTGGCAAATTTTAATAGTCATTTATTTTTTTACCAAAAAATTATATAATATAGGTACACATAAGCGCTGTTAGCTCAGCTGGTAGAGCAGCTCCCTTTTAAGGAGAAGGTCACAGGTTCGAATCCTGTACAGCGTACCACAAAAGACACCTCGGGAGAGGTGTTTTTTGATACTTAAAAGGGAGCAGCTCGCAGCTCCGTTCAAATGCTTATGCATTTGAACTAAGGAGAAGGGTTACGCTTTCGGGGGTAGAAAGTGTAACGGTTCGAATCCAGTATTCGTACCACAAAAGACACCTCGGCAGAGGTGTTTTTTGATTTAGCTTATTCTTGGTATAATAAATGTGTAGTAATTAACAAATATTTATGCTTTTTAAAAAGAAGGATCAAGTAGTCGAAGAGCCAACAACTCAAAAATTTACTGAAGAATTTTTAAACCCTCCAAAAAAAATTTATCAGCGCCCATGGTTTTGGAGTATGATTGTAGTTTTACTGCTTGCAGTCGGTGTCTCAGCATATTTTATTGCACCTAAAAATTTAGAAAATTTAGTTAATAAAATAATTCCTCATAAAAAACCAGTTAATCCAATAGTAAAAGTAGATGATTGGCAATATGATAGTGGGTCCCAAGGTGAGCTATACGGCTCTGCTTCCGGAGGTGTTCAGTGGGGTCTCAACTACGCCAAAAATGTTGGCCTAAGTGATAGCATAGGATTTTCAACAGGTGGTGCTAAAGATATAAATAATTTTAGGGAAAACATTGCAAATGACTACCTGCCGATTTTTACCGATGTAACTTACGAAGGTCTTTTTTATGATTACTATTTTGATACGGGCGAGACAGATGAATGCAAAAAGCTATTTTGTCCATCATACTCCTATGCAATTACAGCAGATCCACTTTCAAGTAATGATGAATACTATTTGTCAGTCGGCTTAAATTCAGGTATTAAAGAATCAGATTTCAAAAGAAAGAAACTAAATCTAGTTGTTGTGCTTGATATCTCAGGTTCTATGGGCTCATCCTTTAATAAATACTACTATGATCAATTTGGCAGAAAAACTGAAATCGAAAATTATGAAAATGAAGATCAGGGTAAAAGCAAGATGGAAATAGCCTCTGAATCAGTAGTTGCTCTGCTTGATAATTTAGGCGAAGATGATCGGTTTGGTATGGTTCTGTTTGACAATGACGCCTATTTAGCAAAACCACTCAGCCTTGTAGCTGAAACTGATATGGGAGCAGTTAAGAATCATATTCTAGAGATTACTCCTAAAGGCGGCACCAAGATGTCAGCTGGAATGAATCTTGGCACTGAGCAATTTGAGAAATACAAAGATATTGATTTCACTGAGTACGAAAATAGGATAATTTTTTTAACCGATGCAATGCCTAATTTAGGTGATACTAGCGAAAGTGGCCTGCTAGGTAGGACTGAAAGTAATGCTAGCAGTAAAATATATTCAACATTTATTGGTATTGGTGTAGATTTTAATACAGAGCTTGTTGAAGCTATTACTAAAAATAGGGGAGCCAACTATTATTCAGTTCACAGTTCAAATGAATTTAAGACTCGGCTTGACGATGAATTTGATTATATGGTCACTCCATTGGTTTTCGATCTTGAGCTCAAGCTCGAAGCAGACGGGTATGAGATAGAAAAAGTATATGGCTCGCCTGAAGCAAATGAAGCAACCGGGCAAATTATGAAAGTAAACACTCTTTTCCCTTCAAAAACAGTAGATGGACAGACGCGAGGTGGCTTAGTCTTACTTAAGCTAAAGAAATTAAAAACAGATGCCACGCTCAAGCTAAAAACAAGCTATATGGATCGATCAGGTAAAGTTGATGGCGAAGAATCTCAAATTGCTATTGAGAATAAAAAAGAATATTTTGATAATTCTGGTATTAGAAAAGGCATTCTTCTTTCTCGTTATGCTAATCTGATTAAGGGCTGGATTAAAGATGAGAGATCAACTCTTTCTGAACCTGACCCCCCTGTGCCCTATGAGCCATGTATAGACTGGCGTGTTGGCATAATTATCCCACCAGAGCCAGCGCTTGGGCAGTGGGAGCGCAAATCATCCCCACTTCAAGTCTCAGACCATTATCAAGCTCTCTTTACTGATTTCAAGAAACATTTCGTACTCGAGATGGTCACTATAGGTGATGATACCCTAGATAAAGAAGTCTCTATCCTAAATACTCTTATCACTTATTAAGAGAGTTGTAATAATTAGAAATAAAAAAGATGCATTTTTTTAAATGCATCTTTGTTTTCTCCTAATTTTATACTTTTTGCCATTTTGCAACTGCATTTTGATTATCTCCTCGAGCAGATTGCAATGCTTGCAGGACATGAACTGTGGCAACTGCAAATTCTTTGTTTTGCATGGCAGTTGTTATTGCGTATTGCAACCCGCCCCAGCAGAAGCCGCCCCCGCTACCATATGGATGATCTGCGCCAGAAGGATTTGTGGTGCATAAATTATAAACCCATATGTCCGTTCCATCAAGCCTCATTCTAATTTTAAATATTCCAATTTTGAATTTCACTTGAAATCTTTTTATATAGATCACATCTGTGTATATTTCAAGCCATCTACCGTCTATCCTTGCAGTTTGGACTTCAGGCAATTTCAATACTCTATCAAACTCTTGCTGGTATTTATTTTTTTGTTCATCAGTCAATTTGCCAATTACTTTTTCTAAGTCGATAACTGATTTTCTTGATTTAGCTAGTGTGCCCTGAACTAGAGAGATAGAGTTTCCAAGTAATTTGAGTTGGCGTTCATTTTGAGTAACCATCTCTTTGCTATTATCTAATCTTTGATGAATACGGCTTGTGAAATAATCTGCGAACTCTTCTCTTGCGCTATTTTCATTATTTTTTATGCTCGCAATAATATTGCGGGCTTTTTCTTCTTTTGTTATTTTTTTTTGAGTTATACCAGACTCACTGTCATGTATTGTCTCCATGACATATTCCGTTCTAGATCTTCTTTTAAATATTAAGCTATACAGAAAGTACGGGAAAGTAATTACCTTACCTACCCCATTCACCAGGTAAATAAGAGTCAAGGCAATTGCAAATCCTGGACTCATAATAAAAATGCTCGGATATACCCAAAATTGCTCCCATGGCCAATCGCGCAGACTACCATCATCATCAAGCCATCGCGATTTAAGAAAAGAGCAGACCATGCAAAAAGAAATTACGATCCATGAGGCTATTGCAAAGTTTCTCCAAAAAGAGCTCCACTTGCTAATATGGACATCAATGTTGGAGTCTCTAAACTCGTTTTCCGCAATTATTTTTATTTCTTCTGTCCGGCGAAGTAATGCCCTGATGAACTGCTTACTGCTATCAATCGAAAATAAACCGTCTATTGTATGATAAGCGTTAATATCTGCCAATCTAACTAACATATTACTATTTTTAGAAATAAAGTTAATCGGATAATATTGACCCAAATCATCAAACTCATGTAGGATTTCTAAGCATTCATAAAAAGTAGAATCAGACCTATACGCTTTTTTTATTATTTCACTTGCCTTAGTATGCTGTTTAATAATTTCAGCTGAATCAGCATCATCAGCAATTGTAATATTTCTACCTTGAAGCGTATATAGCAATCTTTGATCACGCTCATTGTCGTTCACTATGTCATTAAATATTATAGCACCAATAATAATGGAAAATGCCATAATGATAATTCCTGTTATAGCACCTTTGCCAATATAATCACTCACAAAATCATCAAAATCATTCATTTATTTCCTCCTAAAATATTTATTGTTTAATTTATTATCAAGTAAACCTATCAATATTAATTAGATTTGTCAATACTCAATCAAAAAATCCCTGACTTTAGTCAAGGATTAAGCGGTTAAATAATAAAGCTTATTTTAAACTCACTTTTTCTTTAGTATCCACTACTTCAACCCAAGTATTTCCAGGTCTTAGCGGTATTAATTTTCCATCCTCATCATAAAATTTAGTTCTTGATTTAAAATCAGGCTTTTCCCAAACTCCTTTTATTATTAGTCCATCTCTAAAGATCCAAACATCACCACTGCCAGTGATATCTATCTTCTTCCTACCTTCCCTGTCAAGGATAATTGCTTTTGGTACAAATTGAATTACAACATTTGAAACTGCAATTTGCTCACTGTTTAGCCCGTCAATATGAGCTTCGTCTCCCTGAAGGCGTAAATACTTTTGTTTCTCACTGTCATAACTATATCCCGCATCATATGTTTCAGAGCTAGAAAATTCAATCAATATGTCATTAACTTTATCATAAACTTTTTCAGAATTATTATAATCATAATTTTCTCCAAAAGGCCATGAAGCATACGTAGGAACTTTGCTAACTAGATCCCAATCCACTGAACCCGTAGCTAGATTGTCACTTGAAGTAAATAGATTATGAGGAGCACTTCTCGAATATACTCGCCAATAGTAATCAGGCCCCCACCAGGTAATCTCTTCTAGGTCTGGCACATCAAGCTCCTTGATCCTTGAAAGTCCTTCAGGTGAGCCACCAGAATGGGCATGTAGCGCTTTGTATTCTGCAGCGAGCTCTACAAAATATGGTCTAGTTGATCTAACCGGTCCGATTTTACTTATCTGATTGCTATAGTCATAGGGTTCAGGAGTATATATTGCCAAAAATCTAGTAGCTGAACCTTCCACTGGTATTTCGTAAACTACGTTTGCCTCAGACAGTCCAAAATTTGGCCATGAGTCAAAATGATTATCAATCATTACTGACACTGGATAAAAATTCGCTTTACTAAGCTCTACCAACACCCCATCAATATATCGCGGGTACATATCCTGAGCATCCTCACTGTAGACCCTCTCTTTATGATTAACTTCACTATCAAGCGATGCGCTAGAAACTAAGTCAATCATATTGTATACCAATAGTCCTTCAATTAAAACCAAAACGCCAACTAAAAGAGTTAGTTGGCATTTAATAATTAAATTAGTATACTTCTCCAATTTCATTAAATTGTATATTAAAAGTAAATTATTCCTTTTTTGCACCTTCAGCTGGTTTTTCTTCCTTGCCTTCGGCCGGCTTCTCTTCACCTTCCTTCTTCTCTCCTTCTTCGCCTTCCTCACCTTCCTTCTTTTCTCCTTCTTCACCTTCTGTTTCCTCTACTACTGGTGCCTCAATTATTTCTTCTTTAATCTCTTGAACTGATACAATTGAATTTTCCGAATCAGATATAAGCTCAAGACCTTCTGGCAACTTTACTTCACTAGCATTCATTGAGTCACCAATTTCTTTTAGTTTGTCACTAATATTAATAGTCATTTCTTTAACTAAATCTTTTGGCAAGCATTCAACTTGAAGTGTGCTTAGATTTTTAATAACTTCACCGCCAGTAGCTTTTTCCACATCCTCAATTCCCTCATAGATGAGTTCAAAATCAACTGTCAATTTCTTATTCATATCAAGTTCATAAAAATCAGCATGAATAAACTCGTCACTCACAGGATCCCTTTGAGCATCCTGAATCAACACCTTCACTGGATCTTTTTCATTGATAGACAAATCAATTAAAGTTGATTTGCCAGCACTATTATATGTTTTAAAAAATTCACGTGAGTCAATAGATAATGTTCTGTTTTTACAATTAGGTCCATAAACTACAGCCGGAATTGTTTTATCTGACTCAGTGTTTTTATCTCTGATCTTTGCATTTAGCTTAATATTCATATATTACTATTTCTTTAATTTATTATATATTTCAAGCACGCTATCACTGCTTACACTATGGCCATCTTTAATCCGAACTGCATCCGCGTAGCACAGATCTGTTACCAGACCCACTAATGTTATGCCTAAGAAGTCTTTGTATAGCAGGGAAAGAATCGCTCCATCGCATTTAGGACAATGACTATGAGCTAGAATAGTATCACCTGCATTTTCCACAATGCGCATATTAAGTGGTTTGTACTCCTTATTGCACAGCGGGCAAAATATGATAGCCTCTTTTTTTAATTGGTTTAAAATAACTGACATTTAATTTTATTTTTAGGTTAATAATAGTATAAATCGAAAGGGGATTATTGTCAAGTGCTAGCATGCTAAACTAGAGTATCCTTTGTCTTAGTCTAATACTTTCAATAATCCCAATTGCTATCATTGAAATAATCAAAAAAGATCCACCATAACTTACAAAGGGTAGAGAAAGACCCGCCACGGGCAACATTCCCAAATTCATACCAATATTCACAAACATCTGCATAAAAAATATCAAACCAAAACCATAACAAACATACATTGAAAAACTATCTCGAGCCTCCTTCATAATTAATAAAATTCTAATAAGTAGTATCGAAAAGAATACAATAATGAGTGTCACTCCAAAAAATCCAAGTGTTTCAGCAATAGCCGCAAATATAAAATCAGTTTGCACTTCGGGTAAAAATTGCAGCTGACTTTGTGTTCCTAGCCCGAGCCCCCGTCCAAAAAGGCTACCCGATCCAACGGCAATAATAGATTGCCTTACATTGTATCCCTCACCGAGCGGATCTCTCATGGGATCCAGAAAAGTCAAAATTCTATCCTGGTGATAATCAAGCAAAAGAAAATTCCAAATGAGTATACTAGAAAGGACAACGAGTAGTAATATATATATTAAATGTTTTGGCTTCATATTTATCAGAGCATAAAAACCAACTCCTATCCCAAGCATGATTACCGCTGAGCCATAGTCAGGTTGCAGTATTGCTAAGAAAACAGGAATTAAAGTGATCATTGATACAATAAGTAATGTTGATGCGCTCTGCTCCTTGTCTTTTCTTTTTGAATAGACAAAGGCCAATGTCAAAACCATGGCAAATTTCATTAATTCCACCGGTTGCAAGCCAAAGCCAAATATGTAAAACCAGCCAGTCGTACCACGTATTTCTGTTCCCCAAAATAAAACAGCTACCAAAAAAATTAGCGCTATAAAATAAAAAATTAAACTATATGATCGCCATCGCCTATAATCAACAATTGAAGCAAAAATCAATAGCCCAAAACCAATAATAAAAAAGGTCAGCTGTTTATTAAAAAAGATCCAATTAGGTTCAGCCACATTAAGTGTCCCGCTATATAAGCTAGCTAGTCCAAAAATGGTAAGCAATAAAGTCGGAACTAGTAAAAACCAATCGTATTTTTTTAAGTATGTAAATACATTTAAAATAGCCATATAATATGTTTCGATTAAATAATACCCCATTTAGTAAAATGGGGCAATTGTTGGCTAATTTACAAATTATTATTCACGCCCCGGCGGAGATCCAGGCAGTGACTCCAGATCAATTATATTATCACTATCAAGCAAGTTAATTTCAGGAGTAATATCAATCTTAGAAACATAATCCCTAATAGGTTCATGCCAGCTTATCTCGATATCTCTTCGCTCCTGGCTTAGGAGCTTATTTATAATAATATAATCAATGGCAATAGGTTCAAATCGATTGTTGTATAAGATTATTGGCAACCCAACTTCCCAAAAACTATAAGGACTGTCATTAAATATTTCAAACTCTAAACTGCCTGACAGTTTACCAGAACTGCTGCTAGTAAACTTACTGCTAACCACTTGAACTTTATCTTTATAGCTTAGTAGTGAATAATCTTTAATTCTTTCCCAGTTGCTATCTAGAATCTGAAATTCTGCATTACCGATCTCACTACTATTAAAATACATCAATTTCTTGCTACTGTTAGGAAGCACAAAGCCAGTTCTTTTTTCAAGTTGTTTACCATTAACTAGAAAAGTATAATCAATACTAGTTAATGCCCAATCGGAATTCAAATTCTCTACCTCAATCATATAATTATTTTTTGAATTTTCACCCGTAACGACCCTAACATTATCTAAAATTAAATCCTTTGGTTTATGCTGTTTGAGAGCATGAGGATTTACCAAATTAAGAGAAAGCGCGTTTAGCGTATTGTATTCATTAATTTTACCTGTTTCATAATTAACTAAAAATGAACCGAACAAAAAAACAATTACAACATCAGCAAAGAAGAGCATAAAAACTGAAGCTCTTTTAATCGCTACTTTATTTTCTGTAAAGAAATAAGCTACCCGAAGTTTCCATTCTGGGATTGGCTCTGATAAATTTGTTTGCATTTGTTTGTTAGGCATATTTATATAATAGCATAAAAAATAAGAAAAATAAAAAATATCCCGAAGGATATTTATATTTATTTATTATTTATCTACCGACAGTAGATACGGAATATACTTTAAGGTATTTTATCTTAATATTTCCCCTTTTAACTTTTTTGTTTAGAAATTTAACATCACCACAGGTATTCAGTATTAATCCAAGATGATCCGAGGCCTTATATCGATATACAACTTCAATTTCGGTTTTCCTCAATTTTTTGTAAACCGCTGCATAAAATAAGCGTCCTTCATCTGGTTCCATTTCAAATAGCAATATTTCCTTGTCAGTAAGTATTGTCACTTGATAAAAGCCACCTGCGCTATCGATTTGAATTACCTTACCAGTTATTTTAATAATTTTGTCAGGCTTAAGTTCATCACCGTATTTACGTTCAATATCACTGTCATAAAATTCAATTTGCGCTTGAACTAAATTAACAGAAAGTAAAACTATTGTTAAGAAAAATATGATTTTTATTTTCTTCATCTTTACTTCTCCAAAAAACATTTCAAACATTCTTTATGCTGTCCTGCAGCATTGCTCAGATAAACTACTTCGTACTGTGTTTCGAGTTTTGATAAATCCGCGCTACGAGTTTCCCAATCGGCATCAGATCCTGACCCAGTAAAAGCTCTGCATTTTGGGCAAAAGTGAGTCATTCCTCCCTCAGAATTTTCTTCATGTATCTCAGATACATCATTAGTTTTAAAACCGCATGACGGGCATACGTAAATAGGATCTTTTCCAACACCAAAATTTTGATGATTTTGCACTTTTCTTACTCCTTTTTATTTAATTAGCACTTATTGAATTGTTCAATATAAATTAGCAAGTAATCAATATTTTGTCAATAAAAAGAGCCACGGCATTGCACGTGGCTTTTTAGCGATTATTTAAAATAAACTATTTTTAAAACTCCAGGTCCCCACACCCGTGTGTTCAAAATTTCTCGTTTCTAAAACTTGGATACGCGCTACAAGTTCATATTCCATTGGTAAATCAGTTATAGTCATATTGATTTGATTTACATTACTTACAGAAAAGTAATTCAACATGTTCATGGTATCTCCCCTGTATATCCATATTTTAACATTTTTCATTTTGTCTTTGAGTCTCACGCTCAGGTTATAACTAGAGCTCGAACCGTTATAAAATCTCTGAGCATCATGATAGCGGTAAAACCCATCGCCATTGTTGAAGTACCACTGATTTATGGGCGCATCGCTGAAACCAGAATATAACTGACAATTAACTAAAAACAATACTAAAAGTGATATTGCTATAATTCCTTTTCTCATTTTCCAACTCCTCTTCTTTATTATGTTTATTGGGCTATTTATTTGTTTTCCTTATTATACTACTTTTTCACGATTTGTCAAGTCGTCTTACATCTTTTCTGGCGCACTCACCCCAAGTGCACTAAGCACATTACTTAGTACCTGCTTTGTCGCTTTTATAATCTCTAACCTATATTGAATAACCCTATCCTCCTCAATTACTCGAGAGTTCTCATAAAAATCATGAAATTTATCAGCCAGTGCCATCGCGTAGAAGGGGAGTTTATGAACCTCATAATTTTCAGATACTTCATCAACGAGCTCTGGCCACTTAATCAGCTCTTTGATTAATTCTTTTTCTGAAGAATTGAATTCTTTCTTTTCTGTATCTTCTTTTAGTCCTTTAGTTTTATTAATTATTGAACAAATTCTAGCATGAGCGTATTGCACATAGAAAACTGGATTTTTACTAGATTTTTCTTTGGCAAGGTCTAGATCAAAATCCATTGCTTTGTTATTTGCATGCATTAAAAAGAAAAAGCGAGTTACATCTAGCCCAACTTCATCAATCAGTTCATCCATAGTTACGTACACTCCAGCACGTTTACTCATGCGAACTTCCTTGCCTTTTTTAATTAGTCTCATCATCTGCATGAGTAGAATTTCGAGTTGTCCTTTGTACCCGAGCACCTCGACACCAGCAAGCAGTCGGGCTACGTCCCCATGATGATCTGCTCCCCAGATATTAATTACTTTATCAAAGCCCCGTTCAAATTTATTCTTGTGATAAGCAATGTCACCTCCAATATATGTCTTATCGCCATCAGCCTTGATAATCACTCTGTCTTTTTCATCTCCGTACTTGCTTGATTTAAACCAAGAGGCATTTTCTTTCTCATAAATTAAATCTTTTTTTCTAAACTCCTCAATTACTTTATCAACCTCACCTGATTCATGTATTTTTCTCTCTTCAAACCATTTATCAAATTTTATTTTCATCTTATCTTCAATTGTTGGTTTGATCATTTCTTCGACAATGATCTCAGCCGCTTCAAGCCCTACCTTTTCAGGATCATCACCCTTAATTCTTTTGGCTAGCTCGTCAATGTAATCTCCACTGTATTCTTTCTGATCGTCTTTTAATATTGAATGGCCAAGTTTTCTAACTTGCCCGCCCCAATTATTGATAAGATATTCCCTCTCAACCTTATGCCCGGCCAGAGTAAGCACATTAGCCAATATGTCCCCTGAAAACCCACCCCGACCATTAGCTAGAGTCAGAGGACCAGTCGGGTTAGCCGAAATGAATTCAACCTGAATCTTCAGTTTTTTATCTGCTTTAAGCTCTCCATATTTATCTTTCTTCTTTAATACTTCTTCTATGTTACTATTAAGCACGCCGCTTGCTAAATAGAAATTAATAAATCCAGGCTTAACCACTTTAATACTCTCAAACATTTTATTCTTAATTGATCGTGCAATTTCTTCACCCACTTCCATCGGATTTTTCTTGAGCTTTTTGGCAAGCACCATAGCAATATTGCACGAATAATCACCCATCTCTTCTTGAGGAGGGTATTCTACTTGGAAGGAGGTATCATCAAGTTTGTAAATATCGCTTAAAACTTGATTTATTTCCTTTTTAATTGTATTCTTAATTGTCTTCATAGTTCGAGGGTTAAACGAGACATGCACTGCTTCATGTCGAGTACCGAGGACGGGCGATCTGTTGTGCTCAAAAGCACCAGATCGACCTACACCTAAATTATAACGCAATATCTGATATAATTAAAGATATGAGTATAACCACCAATAAATTAGCCTATCATGATTACCACGTCCTCGACACCTTCGAGGCTGGCTTGGTATTAGCTGGTCCTGAAGTAAAAGCTGTAAAAGCTGGTGGAATTAATCTTAAAGGCTCATATATCTCTATTAACAGTGACAGAGAAGCTGTGCTTGTCAAGGCTCATATCAGCGCATATTCTCCAGCTCATCTAGTCCAGCGCGATTACGATCCATACCGAGAAAGAAAACTACTACTTAATAAAAAGGAGCTAAAAGCTTTATTTGGCAAGTCAAAAGAATCAGGTATTACTATAGTTCCTTTAAAGATATATCTGAGCCATGGTTTGGTTAAACTTGAAATTGGAGTTGCCAGAGGCAAGAAAAAACATGATAAAAGGGATGATATTAAAAAAAGAGATTTTAATAGGAGAAAAAGGCAACTGACCGCTTAACAATCACCTAATTCCATGCTAGTATTAATTAATACACTAACTAAAAACTATGATTTACGACACAATAATTCTTGGTGGAGGACCAGCCGGCACAGCAGCCGGAGTCTACACTGCAAGAAAAAAATTAAAAACACTTCTAATTACTGAAGAATTCGGTGGCCAATCAATAGTCTCAGATGATATCCAAAATTGGATTGGCGAAAAATCAATTGCTGGCTACAAATTGGCTCAAAAATTTGAGGAGCATTTAAGGTCTCAAGAAGATATAGAAATAAAAATGCCAGAAAAAGTCCTTGAAGTAAAAGAAGATGGTGATGAGCTCGTAGTTATTACTGATAAAAAAGAATATAAGACAAAAACAGTAATGGTTACCATAGGAGCCAGGCGTAGGAAATTAAATATTACTGGTGAAAAAAAGTTTGATGGCAAGGGAGTGGCTTACTGCTCTACTTGTGACGCCCCTCTTTTTTCAGGCAAGTCTGTAGTTGTTGTTGGGGGAGGCAATTCCGGCCTAGAGGCAGTCCAGGATCTTATTCCTTATGCCAAAGAAATTAGTCTCTTAACTCACGGCGAAGCTCTCAGAGGTGATCCTGTTACCATTGAAGCAATTAAAAAATCAGATAAGTTCAAAGATGTAATCTTAAATGCCGAAGCAAAAGAAATAAAAGGGGATCAATTTGCTAGTGCTCTTACCTATACTGACAAAAAAACTGGTAAAGATATAACTCTAGAAGTTCAAGGAATCTTTGTGGAAATTGGTGCAATTCCAAATTCAGAAATTGTTAAAGATTTAGTTGACACTAACGACCGTGGAGAGATTGTTATAAATCATAAAACTGGTGCCACTTCAAATCCTAGGATTTTTGCAGCAGGTGACGTGACTGATGAAGCCTACAAGCAAAACAATATCTCAGCCGGTGATGCTGTTAAGGCTGCACTTTCAGTTTACGGGTATTTGTTAAAAAAGAAGTAAGTTAATTTCAATAATAATATGAAAAGAGCCTGAGTAGGCTCTTTTTTTGACATCTAAAATAAGTCTGCCATAATTAATATATAAACCAAAACAAAATAAACTAAAAAAAGAAAGGAGATTTATTAATGCTTGATACAACTTCTTATATCCCTGTATTAAAAGGATGTTCTCCAGTTTGCTATGTCTTTATCGGCTGCGGTTTCGCTCTATTTTCTCTTCTAGTAGTTGCTAGTATCATTTTCGCCTAAATATCTCCATTTTCCCCTCCAAAAATTATTGTGAGGGGATTATTTTTGATTTTTCTTAATTATCTTGTACAATATATGTATGATAAGAAATTCAATAAATAAGACTTTATCCATAATAGTTCTAGCTACGCTCCTTTTTGGTAGTTTTTTTGTTATGCCCCTTCAAGCTGAAGAGATTGAACAAGATATTTCAGGATATATTGAATACTTTTACAATCGCTACTCAACTCATTTTGACGAGCATGGCTATATCTTTAAAACACCCGGCTATGGCATAACTGAGTTTAGTGCACCCTCAACTGCCAGAGAGATTTTATCTCTTGCCACTTACTATAAATATCGAGCTATTGCCGGTGAAGATCTTGCCATGCAAAAAATTAGAAATGCCATTTTTACCGCTGAAGATGAACTTAATTCCAGAAACTATAATACCCAGTCTTTTTCTGACGCCTGGGTACAAATGACTATCATGAGTCTCATTGATCAAATTCCATATCTTCTCTCTGACGTTGAGGCAAATATGCTTCTAGTCCATATTGCAGAGCGAGCTGAATCAGGAATTATTGCCACTGACACATCAAATCGAGCCGCTCTGTCAGCCGTTTACTGGCAACATACCCTAAATTCGTTGCATCAAAAAGGATATCTTGATGCAGTTAGAAAAAGCCAGCTAGATAAATTAATATATTTTAAAATAAAATCAGTCTCAGATACTGATGTTGATCAGTACGGTTGGTATAAAGAAGGACGCAATATGCGTTTTAATCCACATTATCATATGATCACTGCTTTTTGTTTTGCTAGCTACGCTGAGCTCACTGGTGATATAGAGCTCTATTTAAAAGGAAAGCAGATGACCAGAAATCTAAGAGCAATTTCATTTAAAAACGGCATGATCGAAGCCCGCATTGGAGCTCGTCCAGTTGGTCTTGGCGCACAGTTCTATTTAGGTACAGCATTGCTAAATAAAAAGTATGGTTTTAATGATTTTGCCACTTATCTAGATTATGCCAAACTTGATAAATTCTTTTCAGACCCCTCGTTTCCTAATCGCCTAGAGTACCACTCAACTCTCGCAGGTACCGACCCACTTTATCATGATGATATATCTTTCTCAAACTTGTCCGAGCTAGCTCTTCTTACTCCGTCAATGAGTGATTTTGAGTTTAATTTTAGTGGTAATTTGAATCTTTACCATAAACAAATTAGCCAGGGTGATATCACTGTTAAAAATGAAGGTAATGTAGTGTATTTTAACAGTCTAAAAATCAGTCAAGACAGCTCAAGCGATTTTACACACATTATTAATTCAAAAACTAACAGAAATCTAGCTACTCAGGTAAAAGGAGTAAGCGCCATTAATATTAAAAATCTTTATCGTCAGCAAAGATATAATTCTGAAGTAGAAGCCGAGCTAATAAATCAATTTTACCACGATCTTCAAGAATATTTTGAAGGAGGCTTAGTTCCGATTTCAAGCAACACATTTAATTCCCTTGCTGGATCATATATATATGGTGGATACACAGCCGAGGAAATAGCAGACACAATAAAAAATGGACCGCGTGCAGTCCATCCGGAATTTCCTGCCAGTGCCTGGCGAGGAAGTGTAAATTATAGTTGGTATTTAGATGATTTAAATAGCTAGATATTTCCCGGATGAACGTGCTTTAGTCCAACTGATTCGCCGATACTAACTGCTTCAAGAATTTTTTCTCTCGAAGTGGCAGGCGTGTCCATCATTTGCCATGTTGGGTAAAAGGCACTTACATGCCAAGCAGTATTAGGCCCAAGTTTGTTAAATATAAATTTAGCAATTTCAGTTAACTCTTCCGCTGAGTCATTTTTACCTGGTATCACAAGAGTAGTAACTTCAAGGTGTATGCCTTGTTTTTTTATTGCCACCAAACTATCAAGTACTGGAGCAAGTTTAGCTCCACAGATTCCCCTGTAAAACTTATCAGAAAAACTTTTAAGATCCACATTAACAGCATCTAGATAGGGGGCTATTAGTTCTAGTGTTTCACTACTCATATATCCATTAGACACCCATACATTTTTGAGATTATGTTTATGAGCCAGTTTCATAGTATCAAGCGCGTATTCTAAAAATATTGTCGGCTCAGTATAGGTGTATGAAATAGATGGGCACTTGTACTCTAGCGCATTTTCAATTATCTCATCAGCACTTAAATCTTCACCCACAATCTCACCGCTCCATTCTTTTGTGTATTGGCTTATGTCAGCATTTTGGCAATGAAGGCAACGCAAATTACACCCCACAGTTGAAATAGAATATGTTTTAGTTTTTGGGACGTAATGATATATTGGCTTTTTCTCAATCGGATCAATGTTTACCGCAATTGCTTTACCATAATTAAGCGCTATTAATTTTCCATTCTGGTTTTCGCGCACACCACAAATCCCTCGCTTGCCTGGAGCGATTTTGCATTTATGCATGCAGGTTTCGCACTGCACAAAATCGTTATCTATTTTTTTGTATAAATATGATTCTTTCATAAGTTAAGAAAAAAAATTAAACCATAATTTTTTATTTGCCAGTTCAATTCATTAGTATTATAATATAAATGCATTTAAATATACAATATGACTAGAAATATTTCTACAAAGTTCGTTCGCAAGGCATTTATTAAAAAAGCTTCCACTGATGGCAGTGCTCTTAAGCGTGCCCTAGGCAATAGCTCAAAAATAGTTTATGGTCCTGATTATACTGATATGAGTCACACGGAAATTAATAAAGATGTATCAAAATTTAATCAGGCGCGAGCTGTTAATGAACGCGACAAGCCGATGGCAAGTCAAGTTGAGATAAAGGGCTACGCCGAGCAACTTCAGCAGGATTTTCTTCAATCAGAGGCGCGGGTTAAGGAGGGACAATTTAGAGCTAGTGAAGAAAAAAGAGAGGAAGCCGTTTTAAAGCAAAATAATTTAAAATCAGGTAGTCGAGAATTTGAAGATGAGCTCAGAGGAAAAAGAGATAAAGAAACTATGAAGTTAGATAAAAAATCTAATAAGAATGTAAAAGAAGCTATTAAAGAAGATATACGCCACGAAGTTGATGATATGGCTATTGATTAACTTGCAACTAAAAACCCCTCCTACGGAGGGGACTTTAATTTAAGCCATCTTTTTCTTCATTGTCCTAAGACACTTAGTGCAAATCTTCTTTTTTGCTCCTTCGATCACTCTTGATTGAAGGTTCAAATATTTTCTAGTTATTGTTTTGTTGTTTGCATGAGACCGCTTAATTGCTTTTTGTGGGCCACGGCCACACATATCACATACTCTAGACATACTTCTCAAGTTGATTAGTTGTTAATTCCATGCTATAGTAATCTATAACTATTAAATTATAGATTATCATAAATTAATTAATATTGCAAGTCTATGGAATTCCCGATTGAATATCTCCTATTTTTTTTCCTAATAATCGTCCCTTCTGCCATTATTCATGAATATGCTCATGGCTGGGCCGCAGATCAGTTGGGTGATCCGACTGCGCGTCATGCCGGTCGCCTTACTTTAAATCCACTGGCTCATATTGATATGATTGGCACTATTATTTTACCTATTACCCTTATACTTTTATCAAGTATGCAGGGGAGTATTTTTATGTTTGCTTATGCCAAACCCGTGCCATTTAATCCATACAATTTGAAGGATCGGAAAAAGGGGCCCGCGCTTGTAGCCATTGCCGGACCCGCAGCCAATTTTGTAGCCGCCGTCATTTTTGGCATCCTAGTCAGGCTTTTGCCTGCTGGCCCTTTCACTGAGCTACTGTCTATTATAGTCTTTGCCAATGTTCTCTTAATGGTTTTTAATTTAGTACCTATTCCACCCCTTGATGGTTCAAAGGTCCTATTCGCAATTTTACCTGATTCCATGGAAAATTTTAGAATTAACCTGGAGCGCTATGGCATGTTTATTCTTTTATTCTTTATCATTTTTCTCTTTGATCTAATAATTCCAGTTATTTCAGGTTTGTATAACTTAATTGTTGGATAAAATTAGATAAAATAATAAGGCTGAACATTTAGTTCAGCCTTTTTTTGTTATTTAAAGTGATTATTAGCCTCTGTTTTTTCTTGCGCAAGCAAGTAAGTCAAATCCTTAAATTCAAATATTTGTCGTACTTGTGCATTTGGATTTAGGATTTCTAATGACATTCTTCTTTTGGCAAGTCTTTTACGTATATACAGTATAGTCGACACTGATGCACCATCTATATATATTATATTTGATAAATCTATCTTAATTGAATTAGTACCCCTGCTAATCCAAGTGTAAACTTTTTTCCCTAGTTCTTTTACCTCCTGATTGTTTTTGGGTTTATATTCTTCACTACCCATCACGCTCACCCTATTAACTGTTCTATTTGGTCCAAATTCGTGTATGTTTTAAAAGGTAGTTTTTTAAAATCAATTATTGTACCACCCACTTTAATCTTTTCTCGAGTTGAAATCAGATTAAGCACACCATCTGTTTCATTTAAAGTCCGCTCAATTGTTCTAATTGTTTGGCTAAAAATTAGCGGATGAACCCATTTGGTTTTACTAAAATCAATAATAAAAATAGATTTTCCTAATTCAAATTGTTTTTTAAAATCATTCCATATGCTCATGCCCCCAGCAAGTTTTGGCCCCTGAACTTTAATTACCGCAAGATCATTATTACTTTCTGCCATTTATTTATACTCCTATTATAAAGTTCATAGCTATCCATCAATTTAACATAAGTAAAAACACTCAAAGACATTTCATAATTCACCACCACCTTTCATAACTTAATTGTCAGCCCCAATTTTTTTTCGCCTCAGCTAATTCAGAAAACATCCGAAATGGCGAAAGATCAAATGTTTGAATCTTGCTGGCAGCTTCTGGATAATTCAGTAGCGCCATTGATCCACTAGGTGCGATCAGCTCAGCAGTTACAAGAGAACTATCCTTTATATTCTGCCAGTCGCTAATCTTTGAAAAATCTATTACAAATGCCCCGTACCCCTGATTCATTAGTATCTTTATCGTTGCTGGTAAATAATCAAGCTCACTAGCTTGACCTAGTTCCATAACATAAATTTTTTTCTTCATTATCACCTCACATACCCTAGTATCCTCTCTTTTATATAGTTTATTATTTTTATTTTCACAACTTATAAATTTACACTCTTTTAAAAAAAAGTCAAGTTTTATCGCATTTTTTATGTAAATGCTAATTTATTAACTAATTTTAGCTATTTTTTACTCTATAAGTTGCATTTACATTATATCAATAATTTGCTATTCTATACAGATATATATGACAAATATTACTACAAATTCAGAAGCAGCTACTATTGCCCTTGGTAAAAAGTATGCTGTGAATCTTAATCCCGGGGATGTTTTAGGTTTAGTTGGAGAGCTTGGTGCTGGTAAAACTCAATTTGCTAAAGGGCTAGCCAAAGGACTTGGTATTAAGGATAATATAACTAGCCCTACTTTTGTGCTCCTTAAAAAGTATAAGAATTTGGTTCACATTGATTGCTATCGACTATCAGACCCAACTGAACTCGAAGAGCTTGGCTTTCAGGAATTTATAGATAATGGAAATATTGTTGTAGTTGAATGGGCAGATAAAATAAAATCCATCATGCCGAGTGAGACAAAATGGGTTAAGTTTAAAGTAGGCAGCAAGGAAAATGAGAGAGTAATTACCCTCTAGCAAGTACCAAGCCCCAAACTTCTAGTGCTCCACATTCTTTTAGCGCTCGAGCAGAGTCATTTAATGTTGATCCAGTAGTAGCCACATCGTCCACCAAGATTATCTTGGTGTTTTTTAATTTACTCTTCCATTCAATGTCCACTTCAAATACGCCTGATACATTAATTTTTCTTTCATTCTTTTTTAATTCAGTTTGGGGTTTTGTGTATTTAACTCTTTTTAGAATTCCACTTTGATGCTCCAGGTTAAATTTAGTAGATATTTTTCTTGACAGTAGTTCAGCTTGGTTAAAATCTCTTTTTCTTAATCTTTTTTTATGAAGTGGCACTGGAATAATAATTGGATTTTCAGAAATTAAAAGACTCACCAAGTTAGGTAAGTCATCTTTAGTATCAAGCTCAATAATTTTTCTAGCTAGGATTTCTGATAGGGGAGTAGATAGATCTTTAATGTAGCTGTATTTCAATTTATGAACCGCATCTTGCAAAATTCTATCTTTGAAGCTTACTGCTACAATCATCCCATCTAATTGTGTCTTTCTTATGCACCATTCATGAGTTTTTCCATAAATTGATTCTTTTTTACACGCTGGGCAATTATCAATTGTTCTAATATAAATTTTTCTTAAACATTTTTTGCATATCCATCTACCGTCTCTGTTGCAAGAAAGACACTCTATCGGAAAGAGGCCATCAAGTAATGTCTTTTTAAATTTATTCAAATATGATTTTATCATTTTTGAGCTTAATATTAACCTCACTAGAATTACTATTAGATAAAATTCTATCAGCTAATTTGTTTTCAATTCTTTCCCTTATTACATCTCGAATGATTCTAGCCCCCTGATCGCTACCCCCACACTCTCTGAGTAAATAATTAATTACGCCCTTATTCCATTTGATGTTAATTTCTCTCTTTTTTAAATTATTATTAATTTTACCTAGCTCAAGCTCAATTATCCGAGCCAAGCTCTCTGAAGTCAGTTCGTCAAAAGAAATAATCTGATCGATTCTATTTAATAGCTCTGGCCTCATCCATTCAGACAATTTTTCTCTTGCCCCGTATTTCACTTCATCGCCAAAGCCAATAGAGTCACCCTCAGCTGATTTTTTAAGTCCAATATTTGTTGTCATGATTATTATCGTATTTCTAAAATTAACCACTCTTCCTTTTGAGTCAGTCAGGTATCCATCTTCAAATATTTGCAAAAAAAGATTAAAAATGTCAGCGTGAGCCTTTTCTATCTCATCTAGAAGTATGACTGAATAAGGATTTCTTTTTACTCTTTCTGTTAGTTGTCCGCCTTCATCGTAGCCTATATACCCGGCTGGCGCTCCTATAAGTTTACTCGCATTAAATTTTTCCCCGTATTCACTCATATCAAGTTTAATTAGACCTTCTCTGCCAGGGCTCATTAAGCTAGCTAATATTTTAGCACTATATGTTTTGCCTACTCCACTCGGTCCAGTAAAGATAAATGATCCAAGTGGGCGAAGTTCTCCAGTTAACCCCGCTACCGTTCGCTTAAGCGTATTTGCCAGCTCGCCAATCACTTTGTCTTGACCAATGATATGCTTTTTAAGTCCCAAATCAATTTCTTTAATAATTGAGCCTGATTTTTTGTTATCAGGGATATTAATTTTTGTTGCCTCAGAAACAATTTCAGAAATGTCTTCCGCCAAAATCTTATCTTCCCTCGATTGTTCAGGGTCGACAGTCATCTTGGCTTTAATCTCTTCTTCTTCAACTTTATATATTTTATTTACTATTTCAACTTCCTCAGATTTTAGTCTAAGAGCCTCATTATATTTCCCATTAGTCACGAGCTGATTTTTTTTCTTTGAAATATTTTCAAGCTCCAATTTCAATTCATTCAATTTGATCACATTTTTGTTCTTAGGTCTATTTATTCTTTTCTTACTAGCCGCTTCGTCAATCAGATCAATTGCCTTGTCAGGCAAAAATTGATCAGTTATATACCTACCTGACAGATTAACTGCCGCTTCAATCGCCTCATCAGTGATCGTGATTAAATGATGTTTTTCATAAGAGCTTTTAATACCCTTGAGTATTTTTACTGATTCATCTTCGCTTGGTTCTCTAACGCTCACTTTTTGCATTCTTCTAGATAGCGCTGTATCAGGTTCAATATGTTTTTTGTAATCATCATATGTAGTCGCTCCAATGCATCTGATTTCACCTCGAGCTAGTGCTGGCTTTAAAATATTTGCCGCATCCATTGTTCCACTAGTTGAACCAGCTCCAGCTATATTATGAATCTCGTCTATAAAAAGAATAATATTTTTATCTTCCCTGACTTCATCAACGATTTGCTTAATACGTGCTTCAAATTCTCCTCGAAAATTAGTTCCAGCTACAATAAGCGCCAAATCAAGAGAATAGATTTTTTTATTGTGCAAAACTTCAGCTACATCTCGCTCTAATATCTTTTTAGCCAGTCCCTCAACGATGGCAGTTTTGCCAACTCCAGGCTCACCTAGTAGTATTGGATTATTTTTATCACGCCTTGATAGTATTTGAATCACTCGATTAATTTCATCTTCTCTGCCGATAACCGGGTTAATATTTTTTTGAGCATTGGTGTTTGTCAGGTCAGTGCCGAAAAATTCAAGCATTGAATCTCTTTTCGCTCTGAGTGGCTTGCCATTTTTTAATTTTCCTTTGATTGATCCGACCGCATCAGTCATTTCAGAAAATTTTGATGTTGAATCAAGTAGCATTTCCAAATTTTTAGTCAGTTCATCGGTCTTGATATTATTTTTATTAAGTATTAAATTAATTTTTTCATTATTTGATCTAATTAAGCTATACAGTAAATGTTCAGTTCCAATATAGCTATGATCAAACTCAGCTGATACTCTAGTTGAGTCAACAATTATATTTTTAAGCTCTTCGCTCAGTGGGATTGTTTCCTTTGATTCAATTAAATTCTCTAAATTAATGCTTGCTTTTGTTCGCTTAACATTCTTTTTGGCCTTACTTTTAATTCCTGCTTTAGCTAGGCTCTCCTGGCCAAGTGATCCTTTCTCGTCAGATAAAGACCAGAAAAGCTCCTCAATCCCAATTTCTTTCTTTTTGGATGATAAAGACAAGCTATATGCGTTTAAAATAGATTTTTTATAGTGAGTTGTAAATTTGTTATATATATCCATAGAATTTATCTTATTTACATCATCTTAGCATAATTTTAGCAAATAATCAATATAAAAAACACCTCATTATTCTGAGATGCCTTTTACATTAGGGAAAAATAATTAAATATCTCCTATTCAGCAGTTTCCTCTGTGGTTTCCTCTGGTTTTTCAGCTGCTTCCTCTGCTGGAGCTGCTGGATTTGCCATTGTATCGTCTGTTTTTGCTGCATCATCTTTCTTTCCAAAAAGTTTAGACCAAAAACCCATAGTTTTAAGTATTAGTTAGTAATTGTTAATAACTCTCTTCGTATTAGTATTTTTGCACATATTAGAGAAATTAGCAAGCAATCATTTTTTTTACCTTTTCAAAGAATTCTTTATCTTTTGAGTGAGTTAGAAGTGCAGATACATCATCGATCTCTACCCAGCGAGCCTCAGGATTGGCAGGATCAACTGGATTCAAGTTTTTTTGATTTGTTTTAAATAAATAAATCTTAATTGTTTTTAAACTTGTCTTGTCATCCACCTTTGGATCTTTGCCTATTCTGTATCTCTGATACTCGCCCAAATATTTTACAACTTTTAATTTATCCAGGGCAATGCCAGCTTCCTCATATATTTCTCTTTTAGCAGCTTCAATCTCATCTTCTCCCGGGTCAACATGTCCTTTGGGAAGTGACCATGAATTTCCATGCTGGCTGACCACAGCCACCTGTTTTTTTGAATTAATCACAACTCCACCAGTTGACACTTTTGATTTTTCTCTATTCATCTGAGTATAATCTTTTAGCTAAATAATTATCGAGCAACTTTTTACTTGGAAAAAATATTTTATCCGGCAAGCTATCCAGGTCATACCATTTCCATTCAGTTATTTCATCAGGCTCAAGTACTTGCGCCTCACCTTCAAATTCCGTGCATTTAAATCCAATTGTTATAAAATGGTGATCAACAACTGCATCATTGGTTACACTTATGAGCTCAAGATTCTTGCCTGAAAGCCCTGTTTCCTCTTTCATTTCCCTAATAGCTCCAGAGCGTGGAGTTTCTTGCCAATCAAGCTTGCCTCCTGGCATAGTCCAGGTTCCTTCACCATGCAGCTCACTATCAGCCTTATCTTTATCTTCGTGGCGAAGTCCAAGTAGTACTTGATTTTTATCATTTAATATTAGAACTCCAGTTCCAACTCTAGGGAATTTATGTGTTTCCATAGTTCGAATGTTTAACGAGTTGAAGTCATTAGGTGATTTCAACGGGCACTGCAGAGCAGTGACCTACGCCTTAATGTACTTGTTTAAAAGCAATACTATTGCTTTTAAACCTCACTCGCAGTGCGAACGGGCATTATGTTATGCCAGCTAGTAATCTACCAGTGATAGATTACAGCCATTATAATGACCTACACTTTACTTTATTTGTTCCATATATTCATTCTTACATATATAGTTGAATATATAAAGGCATATCATTTCTGATATGCCTAGCCGTTTAAATAACAGAAGCTCTGTTTGGTGCAAAGCTTACAGCATCTCCAATTTTTTCTTCACCTAAAATCCACTGCATGATTCGAGCTATACCAAATCCGCATCCCGCATGAGCCACACTTTTCTCTTGAATATTCTCAATATACCAACTAAAATCATCAATCGAACCGCTTTGTTCGACTAAATTTTTAAACATCTTTGATTTAGTCAACCGACTGACCAGTTCATCTGGTTTGTGCACCCGAGCGGCAGCACCCACAGCTTCACCACCAAACGGTAGTATCAGATCAGCACTAAGTACATTGCCTTTTTTGTCAGGCAGCATATTAAAAAATTTTTCAACTTCATTTTCTTTTTTTCTTGGCCACTGTGGATCAGGGTAGTGGGTGATAAATAGTGGTCGGTTACCTACTTCTCTGACAAGTACTTTTTCAAAATCAGACGAAATATCATCACCCCATTTGATATCACAACCCAGCTTTATTAGACATTCAATCGCTTCATCATAGGTAATTCTCGGGTAGCACTCACCTTGCTGAAACAGAAGTTCGCAGATTCTTTTAGGCATCTTGGTCGCTTCAAGCATTTTTCTGTTAAGTTTACTAAACCCAAACACCATCGCTCTCAATGTTCCCTCGATATATTGAAGGAGCTGTTCAAATCCTCCTTCAAATTCAATCTCCAGAAGTCCAAATTCAGTCAAATGCCTATCATCCACCGCCGCTTCGGCTCTAAAGCTCGATCCCATGCAATATGTTTTCTCGAAGTAAGGTACATAGGCTTCCAGATAAAGCTGCTTTGTCTGGGCCAGATACACCTGCCTGCCATTACCGTTTTCATCTAAAAACCAGTCCAGCCTTCCATTAGAGCCTACTTCAAATAGTGTATTAATGTTTTCACAAGCTCCACTGGCTCTGACAATGTTTGACGGAAACATCTCCATAAACCCCTCACTCCTTAGGTAATCTCGAGCAAATTGAATAGCCAGAGATTCTACGAGTGTTACTCGTGGATTAATTTTTCTGTTCATTGTTGCCTCCTATTATTTGGTTTGATTTTTTGTTAGTTTTAAAAAAACCGCTCAATTGAGCGGAATTTTTAAAAATATAAATGAATTGGTCGATCTGACCATGGATCCTTTTTATTTTTTAATTTGATATAGTTAAATATTTCCATATGTAAAAAAAATACCACTCCCTACGGAGTGGTTTACCGATATTAATAGTATTTATGCTAGTCAGTATTTTAGTCATCCTCATTACTATATCTCATTTAATACATTGCAACAAGCCTCAAGCTGTGGATAAGCTCTATGCCATATCCCTGAGAGCTTTTATTCTCTCCTCGACAGGTGGATGAGTTGAAAATATTTTTTTTAAACCCTTTTTAGCTTTAGCTCCAAATGGATTAGCGATATACAGGTGAGCCGTGGCATTGCTTGCTCTTTTGATTGGTGCGCTACTCGATATTTTTTCAAGTGCACTAGCCAGTCCTTCTGGATACCTTGTCAGAAGCGATCCACTTGCGTCAGCTAAAAATTCTCTTTTTCTTGATACCGCTAGTTTAATAAGCTCAGCAATAAGAGGGGAGAGAACTGCAAGAACTAATCCAGCAACCATTAGTATTACTCCTAAGTTACCGCCACCTTTATTATCCCTTCTGCCACCAGAAATCCATTGAATTCGAATCAGAAAGTCAGCCAGCAGCGCTATTATTCCAACAAGCACGATAACCACCATCATTATTCTGATATCATAATTTTTAATGTGAGACAGTTCATGGGCAATCACCCCTTCAAGCTCTTCGTTTTCAAGTCCTTTGATAATTCCCTCAGTCAAGGCAATTGACGCATGCTCAGGGTCTCGTCCTGTGGCAAAAGCATTCATAGCTGAGTCAGGAATAATGTATATCTTAGGCATAGGAATTCCCGCTGTAATGCAAAGATTTTCGACCATTCTGTATACGTATGGATTATCACTTTGCTCAAGTGGCCCCTTGGCGCCAGAGGCAACTAGCGCCACTTTGTCACCCGAGTAATAACTAGATAAACTCATTGCCATTGCTATTACAACTGCAATCACCATTGGCGCGTATCCGTATTGAGGGTAGATTTGAGCAAAAACATAACCAATAAGAAGAATAAATGCAATAAAAAGCATTATCAAAAAAACAGTTTTTCTTTTATTGGAATCAATTTGCTTGTACATATCGAGGGTTAAATGAGTTCAGATCGCGCATAAGCAATTTGAACGGGCATAGCGGAACGAAGCGTAGCTCTGCCCCACACATTATTTTTTTAAAATTTGACTTTAATGTTTTCTTTTTCACTAGCATCAGCCTCAAAAAATTCATAAGCTTCGAATTTTAGCATTCCTGCCACCATGTTGTTTGGAAAAATTTGTATCTTAGTATTAAAGTCACGTACATTGCCATTGTAAAATCTTCTAGATGCCTGTATCTTGTTTTCCGTGTCAGATAACTCATCTTGCAACTTGGCAAAATTATCAGACGCTTTAAGCTGTGGATAATTTTCAGCTACTGCAAACAAACTTTTTAGAGTTTGGCTAAGCATGTTTTCAGCTTTACCTTTTTCTTCTGCTCCTTGAGCACCCATGGCAGCACTTCTAGCCTTGGTTACGTTTTCAAAAAGCTCTTTTTCATGCTTGGCATAGCCCTTGACCGTTTCCATTAAATTTGGTATCAGATCATACCTTCTTTTAAGCTGCACATCAATGTCGCTCCATGCCTCATCAGTTCGATTTTTAAAGCGAATCAGCCCATTATATACCCCAACTAGCCAGATCACGAAGCCAACTACGACGACTATGAGAGCTATTAGTAAAATGTTCATATTTTTACCCTCTAATTATCCATATATTGAAAAATAATGGATAATTATTAATTATTAAATAACTTTTATCATACATTAAATTTATACTTTTTAACGCCTAAAGTCAATCAATATTTACTCACATTTACTTTTGTATCCGCTCTCGATAATATGGTATACTTATATAGTACTAATATAACTCATTAAACAGACTAATTAACATCTTCTGTATTGTTTTCATATATGGATATATTCTCATCAAAAAAAAGCTACATAGGGATCGATCTTGGAACTTCTGCCATTAAAATGGTGGAACTGCAAAAGAAAAACAATCGCGCAGTCCTTCTTACCTATGGCTACGTTGAGCAGTCAACAGATATCATCAGGGCTTCATCTGAGGAAATGGAAACAAAAATTGTTGATGTAATTAGAGATACTTACAGCAAAAGTCGTATGAGCTCGCGTCGTGTTATTGCTGCCCTGCCAAGTTTTTCAGTTTTTAACTCAATTATTACTCTGCCTGCCATGAACAAGAAAGATCTTGCTCAAGCTATTAAGTGGGAGGCAAAGAAATTTATTCCACTTCCTATTGACGAAATGACGCTCGATTGGAAAATTATTCCAGAGAAAGTAGAACCTAAAAAACATCCGGGTAAAAAGAAGGCTACTGAAGGTAAAAAAGATGAATTAGAAAAAAATGGCGACCTTACTCCAGCTGCGCCTGCCTCTAACCAAAAAAATGGTGGAAAGGCTGACAAAAAACAGTTAGAACCAGGTGTTACAGAGGAAGGTAAAGAAGATCCAGAGAAAAAAGAAAAATTTAGTATCTCAGAACTATTTAAAAAAGGAGGCAAACTAGGTAAGGGTGGCAAAAAAGATCAAAAGAAAGCCGGAAAAAATACAAAGATACTTCTTACCGCTGCTCCAAAGAATTTAGTTGAAAGATATATCAGAATCTTTAAAGCTGCTGATCTTGAGCTGTTAAGCCTTGAAACAGAAGCTTTTGCTCTTGAACGATCACTGCTTGGTGGTGACCCCTCATCTGTTATGGTCATTGATATCGGCGCAGTTTCATCTGATGTGACAGTTATCGACAACGGAATTCCAATTTTGACTAGAAGTATTGATGTCGGTGGTTCAGCTATTACTAAAGCTGTCATGACTAGTCTTAATGTTGATATTTCGCGTGCTGAGCAATTCAAACGCGATATTGGCTTTTCAGCAACTGGTCCTGGTGATCTTCCAGAAATAATAAAAGCAACCCTTAACCCAATAGTCAATGAGGTTAAATATTCGCTCGACATATATCTTTCGCAAGCAGGTGGCAATAAATCATTAGAAAAAATTATTCTTACTGGTGGCAGTGCCTACTTACCTGAACTAGTAAACTATCTTTCAAAACTTTTAGATATTAAAGTAATTATTGGTGACCCATGGGATAGGGTAGTCTATCCACTAGAGCTAAAACCAGTTCTCCAAGAACTGGGACCGCGCTTTAGTGTAGCTGTTGGGCTCGCCATGAGAGAAATATAATAATGTTTGATGAAATAGACAATTTGCCTCAGTTTAAAGAAAAGGCCTCAGATAAATCAGGTAATCATGTTGATAATGATAAAAGGAGTATTAATTTGCTACCGGGTAATTTAAAGATGTCTAAAAAAGCTCTTGAAAAAGAAAAAAAACTCAAGAACTTAAGCAAAAAAGAAATGCACCAGGCTGCTAAAAAAGAAAAATATAAATCTCTTGTTGACTCACCAAAACCTAAAAAAGAGAAAAAACCTAAAGGAAGTTTTTTAAAAAAACTTTTTGGTTTTAAAAAGAAGAAAAAGCCAGTTCAACCCAATATCATAGCCATGAATGCAGTTGAAAAAAACAAAACGAATCACGATGCTAAGACCTCTCTACCAGCTACTCCAAAGCCTAGTGGGGAAGCGCCCAGCAAGCCAGCTCCTTTGCCAGTAGCTAAACCGCTTGATCCTCAGCCTCAGCCTAAAAAAGCCGAAGTAAAAAGTAAACCTCATAAAAATCTTCATTCCGACGATATTCTTTTCAGTGATGTTAAGCCAGAAAAAGAAGATCCTGCCGAAGAGGATGAAATGGAAGTAAACCTTTTACCTAAAAGAAAACAACTTCTGTCAGATAAGCAGATGATTGTTAGTTATGCTTTAATTGTGATCATTAGTTTTTTGGTCGTTATTTCTCCATTTGTTTACTATAAATCAGAAAATAAAGGATATGAAGAAACTAATCTAGATCTACAAACCGATATTGAAAAAATACAGAAAAAAAATAACGAACTAAAAAGACAAATTGATGAACTAGGACCTCTTTCAAAGAAAATGAAAGTATTACTTCCAATACTTGATAATCATATTTATTGGAGTGAGTTTTATCCTGTTCTAGAACTCTATACTGCAAAAAATGTATATTTTGTTTCACTCGACTCTGACACAAAAGAAAATAAAGTTAGCCTTAGCGCTAAAGCCCTTAATCTGCGCGATGTTGCAGAGCAACTCGTTATCCTTCATGAAAATCCAGATATCACTAATATTCGGCTGGAAAGTTTGTCATTTGTTGAAACTGACATCCCTGAAGATACCAAGCTTGATTTTTCACTAACCTATACAATTAATCCTAATATTATTAGACAGTCTGAAGAGTAATCTATGCCTAAAGCACCAGCACCACCAGCAACCAAAAAAGAGAAAAGACCAGTATATTTGGAAAGATTCAATATATTGATTTTTGCTCTTTTGGTATTAATTTTATTACCCGGCTTTCTATTTTTTGTAAAACCAGAGTTCGATAGCTTTAGACAAAATAAAACTGACTTTAAGGCTCGCGAGCAACAAAGAGAAATAAAAATTAGCAGTCTCTTAAAATATAAAAAAACATTATCAAGCTATCAGTCAGTCAACGAAATTCATCAAGACAAAATTAACACAATATTGCCTCCCACAGTTGAGGAAGCAAACCTTTATTTAAATATTGATGGTTTGGCTAAAGAGGCCGACGTTATTATAGAATCAATCAGTATTAATCCAGTTTCCATCGAAAAAAAGATTAAGCCAATTCTCGGTAAAGGTGAAGCCATTGATCCTCTTGAGGCGCTTAGCGCTGATGTTGGCCTAGTTGATATCGCTTTAGGCTTCTCAAATGTTAATTACGTTAAGCTTAAAAAAATATTTAGCTTAATGGAAGAAAATATTCGCTTATTGGACATTGATGATTTTAGTTTCGATCCCGAAATGGGGAACTTAGATATAAATATAACAACATATTACTATTCCTCAGTAACTAAGAAGAATTAGTAATTACCTATTAACGCTTAAGCTATGTTGGCTGCCAAGAAAACATCTAAAAAAAGAATAATAATCTACTCCATAATAATAGTTGCAATGATTATTGGTAATATTGTTATCTTTTATGGTAACAATGGTGCAAATACTATTGAGATTGATGAAGACTTTTTAATTGCAGAGATTGATGGTTTGTCCGGCTCGCCCTCTGGCACAAATTCATCGGATCCAAATGATGAAATATTAGAGCATAATCTCTTTAACACACTCAAAAAAATTGGTGATTGGCCGCTAGATCCTAAAGATGTTGGAAAGGCCGATCCTTTTGCTCCAATTGTTGCTGAATAATAATAATAATATAAATGAAAAAACCAGAAGAATTAAAAGAAAAAATATTAGAGTATTTTCTAAGCTCAGGAAAAATTACTGATGCAGAGGCAAGTAAGTTTAAAATAGAGCCAACTCTTCCTCAGCTAGAATCAGACTTAATAAAAACTAAAAAAATCTCTGATGAAGATATCGCCAAGGCCAAGGCGGATATTTTTGGATTGAAGTACGCTATTATTGGTGATCAAAAAATAGCTCATGATGTTTTAAACACTTTCCCAAAAGATTTATCTGAAAATTACAAAATGGTTATCTTTAATAAGGATAATAATAATATTAAAGTAGCCCTTGTTGATCCGCTCAATCTAAAAGCCAGAGAAGCAGCTGAATTTATTGCTCGCGGTAAAGATCTTAAGATTGACTATTTTGTTTGTTCTGAAAATGGTTTTAAGAAAACAGTCCAGCAATATGGATCGCTTAAAAGTGAAGTTGGCGAAGCTCTTAAAGTTGCCGAAGGAAGATTCACTGAAGAAGGTGAAGACAAATCAGGTGAGAAGATGGAAAATGTCATCAAGTCAGCGCCAATCTCAAAAATGGTTTCTGTTATTTTAAAACACGCGGTAGAATCTCGAGCTTCAGACGTGCATATTGAACCAACAACTGGTGAATCACGCGTTCGCTATAGAATCGATGGAAAGTTGCATATTTCACTTGTTCTTCCAAAATACATTCACGCTGCTATTATCTCGCGTATTAAAGTCATGTCAAATCTTAAAATTGATGAAACTAGGGTTCCTCAAGATGGACGTATCAGGTTAAATATTAGTGGAAAAAATGTTGACTTCCGTGTCTCGACATTACCTCTCTACTCCCAAGAAAAGGTTGTTATGAGAATTTTAGATACATCTGGTGGGGTTTCTAGTTGGGAGGAACTTGGCTTTGAAGGCAAAAATTTAGATTTGATGCATGAAAATATTGATAAACCTCATGGCCTGTTTTTGGTCACCGGTCCAACTGGTTCTGGTAAGTCAACCACTCTCTATGCTGCCCTTCAAATGCTAAATAAAGAGCATGTAAATATTGTCACCCTTGAAGATCCAGTCGAATACTATCTAAACGGCATAAATCAATCGCAAGTAAGACCAGAAGTAAAATTCACTTTTGCTTCAGGTCTACGCTCTATTCTTCGTCAAGACCCAGACATTATTATGGTTGGTGAGATCCGTGACGCTGAAACGGCTGAGCTTGCTATTCATGCATCGCTGACAGGTCATTTTGTTTTGTCCACCCTTCATACCAATGACGCTTTTGGGGCAATTCCTAGATTAACTGATATGAAAATAGAGCCTTTTTTGCTCGCCTCTACTCTTAATGTTGTTATTGCTCAACGTCTTGTCAGGACAATCTGCTCTGAATGCAAGGAGGAAATAAAAATGCCTGAATCAATGTCTGCTCAAGTTAAGGAGATATATAAGAGTATTTCAGAAAAAAGTCTTCCAAAAGAACTTAGGGAATTCGACAAAATTAAAATATATAAAGGCAAAGGCTGCTCCAGATGCGAAAAGACTGGCTATAAAGGCAGAATGGCCATTGTTGAAGTTTTGAACGTAAATGATGAAATTAAAAATATTGTCTATACCGGAGAAAATGTTGATAAAGTAAAAGATGTTTTTAAAAAAGAAGGCATGCTTACGCTAAAGCAAGACGGTCTAATAAAAGCTCTTGAAGGCCGAACCACAGTTGAAGAAATATTAACCGTAACTAAAGATTAATCAAATGCCAGCTCAGTCAAATCTAGCTCTCAAAAAAATTATAAATCATGTCGTAAAATCAGGTGCTTCTCGCCTGCATCTTGAAGCTGGCTCAAAACCTGTTCTTAGAGTTGATCAAAAACTAGTCATATTAGAAAATGAACAAGTTGTAGAAAAAGATTTTTTAGATGAAATCTCAAACATTATTCTATCTAAAGAAAAACTCGCCGAGCTTACTGCTAAGCGTCGCGCTATGTCAACATATACCTTTGAAGGTAATATTCGTTTTAAAGTTCATGTCTATTATCAAAAAGATAATTTGTCATATGTTTTTACCTATATCCCAAGTGTCATAAGTGACCCAGCAAGCATAGGCCTAACTCAAGAATTGATTGATCAATTAGGTAATAAAAATGGCCTTATGATTATTGCCGGGTATCACAGCTCAGGCAAAACAACTACAGTACTTTCTCTTTTAAATCATATAAATAACACCCAGTCAAAATATATTCTAACTATAGAAAAACCAATCGAATATATTATCACTCCTGCGAAAAGTATTATTGAGCAACGTGAAGTAGGCAGGGATACTAATAGCTTCTCAGCTGCCCTAGAGTTTTGCAAAGACAGTGACGTTGATGTAATCTTTTTATCTCAAATAAGTGATTACGCCACACTTGAAAACACTTTTGATTTAGTCTCATCCGGCCGTTTTGTCATCACTGTTATCGAGGCGGATTCAGCCGCTGATGCCGTAGCGAAGCTAATTGAGCTAGCCCCTGATTCAGAAGCAGATAAAACCAGACACGCCTTAGCAGAGCTACTTGCCGGAGTGGTAGTCCAGCAACTCGTCCCAAGACGTGGCGGCGGACAAATTACTGTTACTGAAATTTTAATTCCTAATTCCGCCAGCGCCTCACTTATAAAAGAAGGTCGCTATAGTCAGATCACAAGTGTTATTCAGACTTCAAGAGCCGAAGGTATGCGCAGTCTTGACCAAGCACTTTTGGAGCTTGTAAAAACAGATGAAGTAAATTACAAAGATGCACTTGAGATTGCAGTTGATAAGATAAATTTTAAAAATGCTACTCAAAAATTCAAAAGATAAAAAATAATGTTATTTAATTATCGATCACAAAACAAAAAGGGCGAGCAAATAGAAGGACAAATTGAAGCCCAAAACAAAGCTGAAGCTACAAAAACCCTAAGTGAACAGGGCTTAATTATTTTATCTATTAAAAAAAAGGGTGGTAAAGATCTTATAAATATTAATTTACCTTTTTTAAATAGAGTTCAAATAAAAGATTTAGTCATGTTTTCAAGACAACTCGCCGTTATGAGCTCAGCCACGCTGCCGATTGTTCAGTCACTTCGAATTTTAGTTGAGCAAACAGAAAATTCTAAATTTAAAGTAATAATCTCAGAAGTTGCCGATGACGTTGAGGGTGGCGAAAAACTTTCTAACTCACTTGAGCGTCACAGTAAAGTTTTTAGCCAATTTTTCATTGCTATGATCAGATCTGGCGAAACTTCAGGTTCTCTTGATAAAGTTTTAAATTATTTAGCCGATGAGCAAGAAAAAGATTATGCTCTAATGAGTAAAATTAAAGGAGCCATGATCTACCCAGCATTTATTCTAACTGCTCTATCTGGTGTTGGCGTTGTTATGATGGTTTTTGTTGTTCCAAAAATTACAGCAATTCTTGAAGAAACAGGAGGAGAACTACCGATGGCCACCAAGGTTCTTATAGGTACTAGTGATTTTTTGGTTAATTTTTGGTGGTTAGTACTTATACTGCTTATTGGAGGTTTTATTTCAGCTAGAGTAATATTAAAAAAACCAGTACCAAGAAAGTATTGGGATTATATGAAATTAAAATTACCCGTTTTTGGAGGATTATTTCAAAAAATATATCTAGTTCGCTTCACCAGAAGTATGTCCACGCTTGTCGAAGGGGGAGTCCCTATCACTGCTTCGCTTAATATTGTCAGCGATGTTGTTGGTAACGCCTACTATAAAGATCTAATTGATCGAACTTCAAGAGATGTCCAGGATGGAAACTCAGTCGCTGCTCTATTCCTAACAAGCAAAGAAGTCCCACCTATGATATCCCATATGCTCTCAGTTGGTGAAAAAACAGGTCGTATTGGAGAGGTTTTGGCCAGAATGACTGATTTTTATGCCAGAGAGGTTGAAAGTTCAGTTGCCAACCTTATTAGTTTAATTGAGCCACTTATTATGGTTTTAATGGGTGTTGGCGTCGGAATTATGGTCGCTGCCGTTATCATGCCAATGTATAATATGTCGAGTAGTTTCTAAATTTGCATAATTATTTTATATATTTAAAAAAAAGTGTTATAATAGAAGTGTGGATAAGTAATCTTAGCATAAAAAGGATTACTTATTGCTTGTTATTATTAATATTAAAAAGGTCGAAATTTTTGTGATAAATCTAGCTAGGTTTATTAACTAACTATATTTGATGATATTTTTTTGAGCATTCATGCTCTGAACAGAGAATTATCATATAGTATAAGTAAATTTAAAAAATTATGAAAAATAAAAAAGGTTTTACATTAATCGAATTATTAGTTGTCATTGCAATTATCGGTTTACTTGCTACTCTATCTGTCGTTGCCCTAAATAACGCCAGGCAAAAAAGTAGAGATGCAAAAAGAGTTTCAGATATCAAGCAAGTTCAAACAGCGCTTGAGCTATATTTTGTTGACCAAAATGCATATCCAGCAACTGGCGCAACAGCAGTCGCTCTAGGTTCAGGAACCTATACTGCTCTAACAACAGATGGTTTTGTTGCTGGTGGCGCAACAACCTATATGGGCCAAGTCCCAGACTCACCAACTCCACCAACTGTAGCCAATAACGCGGCAAATATTTATGCCTACTGCAATACAGATGCAGCGGGTGCATGTCATGCTACGGCAAGTGGTAACTATAAAATAGTATTCCTGCTTGAAGGAAAAACCGGAGGATTGGACTGTACAACATACTCAACAGGTTGCTGTACTGCAACAGCTGATGGAATATCCTGTACTTAAGTTGAATTTTGATTTGTTATATAAACCCCTCCAAGATACATGGAGGGGTTTTAGTTTGATATTTTTTTGTGGTATAATATACACATGAACTTATTTATATACATAGTAATTTTCCTATTTGGGCTAATCATAGGCAGCTTTATTAATTGTTTGATTTATCGACTAAGAAATAAAAAGTCACTTAATGGTCGTTCATTTTGTCCACACTGTAAAAAGCAAATAAATTGGTATGACAATATTCCTCTACTTAGTTTTTTTATCCTTAAGGGCAAATGCAGAAAATGCAAAAAAACTATTTCATTTGAGTATCCTTTAGTTGAGCTTGTGACCGCTATTACTTTTATTCTCATATATCATTTTGCATCTCTATCAGTTTACACATGCTCCATCGTGCCTCTGCTTACCTTATTTAGGAATTGGTTATTTGCTTCTATTCTAATAGTAATTTTTATCTATGATTTTAAATATTATTTAATTTTAGATAAAGTATCAATACCAGCTATTATCCTGGCTCTTATTGTCAATCTTTTTATAGCATTTTTGAATACGGGCTTCAACTCACTTATCTCTGAATTTTTAAATCTAGCTCTGTCAGCCATAGTTGCCGGCGGATTCTTTTTTCTTCAGTTTGCCATTTCTCGTGGCAAATGGATCGGAGGAGGGGACATTCGCTTAGGACTTCTTATGGGCTTTATGCTTGGCTGGCCATATGTGCTACCTGCACTAGCCATTTCATATATTCTCGGCTCATTGGTCGGAATGTTTTTGATCGGTGCTAAGCACGCTAATATGAAGACTCAAGTCCCACTCGGCACATTTCTGGCAATTGGAATATTTATTGTTCTTATCTGGGGAAGCCAAATAGTTAATTGGTATTTAACTTTTACATTTTATTAAACACTCATGCTTTTTGATCGACCAAAAGACGATAATCGTGGATTTAGTATAATCGAACTAACAGTTTCAGCTGGTATTATAGTTGTTATCTCTGCTTTAGTCGTGGCAAATTTTAAAGGAGCTGGCCAAAGATCAGCATTAAATAATGAAACTGAAAGACTCACCTCTATTATTCGCCAAGCTCACATTAATTCACTTATTGGACTAACCGTTGATGGAGTCAGACCCGAAGGCGGCTACGGAGTTCATTTTTCTGAATGCGGTCTGCAGCAAGATGCTTGTCTTGATTATTATACCCCGTGCATTGAATACGAGTGTATTAGTCAGGGTTGCATGGAATATGAGTGCCTTGAATATGAGTGCCTTGAATATGAGTGCCTGACTCAAGAATGCGTTGAGTATGAGTGCGCGGAATATGAATGCGATCAGTATGAGTGCCTTGACTATCCTTGCATCGAATATGAGTGCCTTGAATATGAGTGTCTTGAATATGAATGTCAAAGCTATGACATGGTTTGTTCAAGTGGCAACGTCCAAGGCATTAGTGCTTGCTTTCTCCCAGCGTTTTGGGGTGGTTGCTCCGGAGATCTTGACTTTAGCAATGGTTGTTGCTGTGGTGGCACCTGGGAGCAAGGTGATTGTGAGAGCTACAGTTCTACCTGCGCGACATTTGGATCAAATTGTGCCACTCCAGGTCCAAATTGTGAAACATACAGCCCTGATTGTGGTACCTATGGAACTAGTTGTGAAATATTCAGTTCGACTTGTAAAACTTATGGACAAACTTGCGCAACCTATGGACCTGGTTGCGATCAATACGGGCCAACTTGCATAAACGAGGGACCAAATTGTCTAACCCTAGGATCTAATTGTATTACCTGGAATCCAGATTGTGATGAGTTTGGTCCTAATTGTGAGGTCTATGGTGATCCAGTTTGTACTTCTTATGGAGAAGAAGATATTGGTGATTGTACCTATACACTTTTTGCTGACCAAGATGCTGATTATCAATACAACAGCGGAACAAGTGATAGTCTAATTCAGGAATATGGTCTTCTTGATGCCAATGTATATATTGATGATATTTCGCCTTTCAGCTCACTAGATATTTCATTTGTTCCACCATACGGTGATATCTATTTTTATGGCGAGCAAGCAGTTGATGAAGTTACTATCATTGTTGGCTACGAAAGAACAGAATACAAAAAAACAATTGTAATTGACAGAAATACCGGTAAAATTGATGTTCAATAATATGAAAAAGATAATATCTAATATTAAAGGATTAACTCTCATGGAAACGACAATTTCTCTGGGTATTTTAATGTTTGGAGTTATGGCTACTATTACATTAATGCTTGCAACCTTTAATAGCGTTCAGGTTTCAGAACAAGAAATTGTTGTAGTCAATCTAGCTAGAGAAGGAATTGAGATTGTCAGAGGCATTAGAAATAGCGAAAACTCAAATCTAACTAGCGATGTAAATATTTTTGACGGCTCCTATGATAATGCTAGCTTTATTCTCGATAGTGATGACACAAATTCTAGCACAAGTTTCAATGCCAATAATGTTTCTACTGCTGCCTCAATCAGTGAATGCAGTAGCTGTGCGCTATACCTTGATAACGGGAAATATTCTCATGATCCCGTTGGAACAGCTACCGCTTACAAAAGAATGATAACAATTGAAGAAGGTGATATAGCCAATGAGAAGAGAATAATTTCTGAAGTAAGCTGGACTACCAAAAGTAAAACACATACATATACACTTGAAGCATACTTAACTGATTGGCAATAAATATGAATAAGCATAAAAACAATCAAGGTTTTACTCTACTAGAAATGACTGTTTCTCTAGGTGTTTTTATAATCCTCTTTACTTTGACTCTAGGAATATATTCCCAGTCAATCAGAGCAGAGCAACGTACTATTCAAATATCAAAGCTCCAACGTGAGGCACAGCTCGTCATGGAAGTTCTAGCCAAAAAGGTAAGGAGTTCAAAAGTTGATTATGAATATTATGGCGGTACAGTTGATACCGTAAATGGAGAAGCTGATCTAGCACTACTCGATAAAAGTGGTAATCAAACTGTTTTTAGACTTGGCGGTGGATCAATCTCGGTTTGCCTGGAAGATTGCTCAGGCTCAGGAGTTTTTACCTCGATCCCAAGCTCAGATATTACTATTACTAGCCTTACTTTTTTTGTCACCCCAGCAGTAAACCCTTTTAGCCTTCACGCACCTCCTGCAGAATTTCCAAAAATTACTATTGTTGTTAATCTTCAAAATACTGTTGGTACAAATACCAGAGACCTGTTAATCCAGCAAACTATCCCACAAAGATTAGCCGGAATTTAATATATGAAAAAAAACTTATCAAATTTAAAAAATGAGTCAGGCATCGCCCTTGTTTTGTCAGTCCTAATTTTAGCCAACCTAATTATGATTGCTCTTGTGGTCTCTGATGTAATATTGCGTATCGGCAAAACAGGTCATGAGATTTCAGAGTCAGAAATTGCATATTTTGCAGCTGAAGGAGCTATGGAAAAAGCGATTTACGAAATAGAACAAAATCAAGATGCATCAGATTTGGGTATTCTCGCTAGTCCAGACACCGGCACCCTGTCAAGCTCAAGTGGCACCTGGGAGCGCTTTGTTGAACCAGTTTTTTCAACTCCCATAACTTGCATTGATGATAATCAAAAAATTACCTATCACACAGTTGCCAACACTTCTGCAGGTGACACTCTAATGGGTCAGCAAATGGCACTGGGCAACAACTGCATTTACGCCGAAGATTATACAAATAGTGCTATAACTACGGATAATGTTTTAGTGGTTCTACTTGAAGCAGGTAAGTCATTTAATCTTGATTTAAATATTGCCCCACCAGCTGGAATTGATTTTTATCCAGGCAAAGTATTTGTTGATTGGACAGAGTTTGGCGGAGGAGCAGCAACTCCTGAAGGAAGATTGATTGTACTTGATGAAAATGGCCAAGAAGTTCATGATACTGCTTCTTCAAATGAAGTAAAAGTTCCAGACTCAGGGCAGCTATATAACGATCCAATATATCGTCTTCGTGTCACCAATGATAGTTCAGGCTATATCACCTACTTATTTAGACCAACTACTGGAGATTCCCTCCCTCTTGGCCTGACAGTTACATCCAAAGGTTATTATGGTGAGCGTGCAGAAAAAGAAAGAATTATTGTAGTTGAGCGCAGGAACTGGGAAATATATTAATCTTTTTAAGAAAACAAAAAACCCTCCGTACTGGAGGGCTTTTTTAATTGTTTAACTATTATTCTTCAATACTTCTTGTAACTCTAATCACTCCAAATTCTTCCATGTTCACAATATTTTCCCCACTTACAATTGTTGCAGTATCAGATACGGCCAAGTCATTAAACTCTATTTCATTAACTACAGATGTTTTATCTGCATATGTTCTATACTCACTAAATCTAGTAATATCAGATGTTTTAACTAAAAAATATGAATCTGCTCCAACATAATTTCTTCTTTTCTCTACAAATATATAAAATTCCTTTGCCTCGTTATTAATTGCTACAATCTCACCAACATACCCCGTCACCTCGTCAGGAATCACCACAGGATTATTAACCGGATTAACTTCCTCACCACTTGAGTTAGTTACATTAAACTTTTCAAATTCTTTAAACATCTCATCTTCGATATTAGAATCATTTGGAATATCAGTCACAATTCTATCAATAAAGAATTCATTTTTACCTTTAGTATTTGCTTTGCTAATAATTGCCACAAAATCACCCACAGATAGATCAACAATTGTTAGTGTCTCACCACTGGCTGATTTTGTTTCAGTATTGTAATGCACCAAAGCTTTAAGTTCCGTATCTTCAATGACATAATTCTGTCCAGATAGGGCCTTAATATTAAATGAACTTTTATCTTCTGCAATTACAGTTACTCTGCCTATATAGGTGTACACCGTATCAGGAATTTTCTTTCCAGATGATCCAAAGAAATTGCTACTAGAAAATGGAGAGTTGTCACCTTTAATCATGAAATAGCCACCAATTACCAGAAGGGCAACAACCACAAGAACTACAATCCATATGATTTTTTTACCCGTAGGTGAGCTATTATTTGATACATTATTTTCCATATTACTTAATTTAGCTTATAATATATGAGCACATTAATTATACCACTTTTTATAACCAATAAAAATATTAAGACTAAGTATAGTTGACAAAATTCATTTTTTTTGTTAAAATATAAATATATTTCAAAAATAAACTATATTTAAAAAGGAGGGACAAAATGAGAAAAATTATTCTAATTTTCTCAGTACTTGCAATTTTTACGCTAAATTGCAAATTCAATAGTCCTCAAAAAGGGGACGTTGATTTAGACGGTCAGGTAACAATCGCTGATGCTCTGCTTGTTGGAGCCTATGCTGTTGGGTTAATTAAATTTAACCGAATCCAAACTTGGGCAGCTGACTTTACTTGCGATGGCGAAATTACTTCGTTTGATGCTGCTATGATCTCAAGATCATCTTTGGGTCTGGATATACCTGAATTTTGTGGCAAAAGACCAATTAAGAAAGATTGGAAAGATATTTTTTTCTTTCCCTAAATAAAAGGCTTATATTTAAAATAAGTCTTTTTTATTTTAATTCAATAAAAAAACGAGATTATAAATCAATCTCGTTAAATAAATACCTTTACTCAATTTTAATAATTTCAAATTTTTTGAGTTTGCCAGCAATTGTACCTTCTTTCACTTCTCCAACTTTTGCACCAATAACTATAGTTGCAATAGGAGCTTTATATGATATTTCACTATCATCATCGACAAACGTCATATAGCTACCAATTTTAAATTTAAATTTAGAATTTGCAATTAAATCGACAATAGTAACTGTTTTTCCGATAGTGGCTATACTTTTATCCTCATCTGGAGTAACAATTTGCAGATTATTTCTAACGGCTATTAGTTTGCCCAAGTGCTCTGACCACATTAATGATTGCTGTTGTCCAGATTCATAGGCAAAATTGTCGTGATAAGTTTCAGAAGTTTCCTGGCATCCATTTCCTATTTCCTTAAAAATATTTTTCATTTTAGTTTTTATTTCTTCAATTTTATTTTCAAGCTTATCAAAATCTTCCTTTAAGAAGTAATAATGCATTTTTTCTCCTATTTTTTTATTTTCAATTATTATATTATGTTTATCAGATTTTACACGAAATGTCCAATATCTACCATTTTACAAATGGCAAAGTAATAGTTAAGAAGTTGTCAAATTGCTGCTATTATGTTAAGTTTAGGGCAAATAAAGACAGGAAGCAAATAAGAATTAAAAATAAACACATAGAGAGGAGGTACAATAAATGGAATCAAAAAAGGTTCTATTGGCAGAGCCACTAATTAAAAACCCAATTAAAAAGCAGAAAAATGGAAAAGTCGCTGATATTGGTATGAGATTAGGGTTAGCATATTTGGCAGGATTTTTAATAGATAATTGTGGTAAATATGATATAATTATAAAGAATTATCGATTTGAAGAATTTCTTGGCAATCAACGAGATCTGGTTCACGATCTTATTGGCATTGATTATCTTGGCATTACAGCTTCTTCTTCAGAATATCCCGATGCTCTTAAGATGGCAAAACAGGCAAAAGCAATGGGCTGCATTGTTATTATGGGTGGCATTTATCCAAGTAGTAATCCGAAAGAAGTGTTAAATACTGGATATGTCGACTACATAATTGCAGGTGAAGGAGAGCATGCTTTTCTAAGTCTATTAAATGCTTTAAGTGAGCAGAAATTAGTGAATAGAATATGGACCACAGGTAAAAATGAATTAATACAAAATCTTGACGTTCTTAGGCCGGCTTACGAACTCCTACCGATGAATGAGTATTGCAAATATATTGCAGCCCCGATTTATTCAAGCAGGGGTTGTTCTGGTCAGTGCGATTTTTGCACCCTTAATCAACACTGGCTTAATACTCATAGATGTCGCTCTGTTGATAACGTGCTAAGAGAAATAAGAACTTTAAAAGAATTTGGTTTTACACGGATTAATTTTAAAGATGAATCTCTAACGCTAGACAAAAACCATGCTAAGCAATTATTCAAAGCATTAGCTCAAGAAAATTTTGAACTAAATTTCAAATGCAAAACAAGGATTGATGGCATTGATAAAGAATTGCTAAATATCATGAAAGATGCAAATTTTGAAGAGATTCATTTTGGAATTGAAACATTGGATGATAGTACCTTAGAATTATTACACAAAAATATTAGCAAAGATGAAATAATTAAAAAAATGGAATTAATGCTGACAATGGGCTTTACAATAAATCCTTCCATTATTTTAGGTAACCCTGGAGATACAAAAGAATCCCTGAAAGAGTTAGCTGATTTTATAAAAAATTTATATTTTACTAATCCAAACAAGGTTAAAGTTTATACTTGTATTAACACTCCACACCCTGGTAGTGTCCAGTATAAAAAAGCCAAACAAAAAGGTATTACTATCATTGATTCAGATTTAAATAATTATACTAATTTTTGTTTAGTTAGTGTGCCTAGTAGTTTGGGCTCTACTGAGCAGGCGATTAAGATTATTGCTGAAACGCAAAGAGATATTGTTTCTTCCGTAAACGGTCCAGAACCATTAATTAATATTAACAATTTTATTAAATAGGCGGGATTTGTAATTAATACAATATCCCGCTTTATTTTTTTAATTAAAAAAATATGGAAATAGAAATAAAATCCACAATTGACAATAAGATAAGTATTCGTAAAAAAATTCTTGATCTTGGAGCTAAGTTTGTTAAAAAAGAAAAGCAAACTGATATTTATTATAAACATCATAATCAAAAGAGAAATGAATATATAAGGCTGCGCATAAAAAAGAATAAGGCTGTTTTTGGTTATCATCTTTATAGTAAAAATGCTACACAGGAAAAAGAAATAAAAATTGATGATTGGAAAAAATTTAAAGAAGTAATAGATAAAGTGGGCCTATCAGAAATTGGTACTATAGAAAAAATTAGAGAAACATTTAAATATAAACAATTTAAAATATGCATTGATGATATTAAAAATTTTGGCTTATTTGTAGAAATTGAAACAACAGGATCAGCAAAGCAGGTTAAAAACAAAAGAGAGGCTTGTTTATCTGTGCTCGACAAATTAGATATACCTAGGGGAAATATTTCTAATTTATGGTTATGTAATTTAGTAGGTGATTCGAAAATTAAATAAATATAATAACCCTGAATTAATTAAATATTTTTATGGTTGATAAAATCAAAAAATGGAAACTAGTTAAAAGCGAAAAAATACTCGATGAGTATATGAGCATTGCTAAAAGGCGTTACCTACTTCCCAGCGGTAAAGAAAAAGATTTCTATATCGATCTTCATGGAAAAAGTGTTATAGTACTGCCAATCACAAAAGATAATCAAATAGTTCTTGTTAGGCAGTACAGACCAGGGCCAGATGAAATTTTAACTGAGTTGCCAGCTGGCCGTGTTGAAAAAGGTGAAGATGTACTTGAAGCTGCAGAAAGAGAATTACTTGAAGAAACGGGATATAAAGGAGAGGCTAAATTTATTGTCAAAGCTCCAACCGGCGCCTACTCAACAAAATGGCGCCATACTGTACTAGTCACTAACTGTGAAAAAATTTCCGATCAAAAAACAGATGACAGTGAATTTATTGAAGTTGTTTTAATGTCTATGGATGAACTTAGAGGGCACGTTAGAACGGGCAAGCTCACAAGTCCAGAATCAGTTTACCTAGGGCTAGATTATTTGGGCCTGCTCTAGTTAAGATAAAAAATTCACAAAATCCTCATTTTTTGCTATTATATATAAGGTAAAAAGCATCTAATCTCATACATAGCACTTGACAAAAAAGCATTTTTTTGCTAATGTTACTTGATAATTTAAAATGAAAATTTAAAAAAAAATACCCCAGGGAGGGAAAAATGAAAAGGATAAATTTAGCAACCATTGTTCTTATATTGCTACCCGTAATAATTTTCGCACAAAACCCACTACAAGATCCACTCTATCATGTCTATAACCCATCACCTGAAACATATATGCATTACGGTGATGGTATTAAAGCTGACATTCTTGTCGTCGATTATCCTGGTTCGCATCAGGATAAAGTAGTCGAAAGCATGTTAAGTGTTGACTCAACACTGATTATTGGAAGGTTTAACTTTCCAAATCAAATATATGGTCTTCACTATGCCGACTCACTTGGCATCAAAGCAGTTTATCTGCCTAATGGTGGGGGGTTAATGTTTGCGAGCACCATGCTTGTCAATATGCATGAAAGAGGATATCTGTCAGGTTCTGATATAATGTTTTTTACTCCTATGGAGAGTAATAACTATTACTATATCAGTAACCCATCAGAAATTCCAAGGTATAGCATAACTGTTTCATCTTGCGATGAAACAGGTAGTGCAGTATGTTCATATGGGCCAGCTATGGAATTTACAGAATATTATCCGAAAGAAAATGTAAATTCATATACTGGTGCAGTTCTTGCTGCAAAAGTGACATATGTGAAAAAGAAAATGGAAAAGGTGCTAGGCAGAGAGGTTCTCTGGCAAGAAGTAAGAGAGCTGTGCAGAACAACTGCTAGTAATTTCGGCGATTGGAAGCCAGAGAGTGGTTACGGCACTATAGACACTTCAGCTTATCGAACTATCTATAAACCAGATCCAACTTTTGTAACCATCGAAACTCCAACTGGATGGAAGACGGTTTACCAGGCAGGAGCTCAAGTTTCAACTACTATAGCTTCAACCAGTCTTGGCAATTCACTCTCTCTGTCTATTGGTGGATACTCAATTCAATCAAAAGCGGTTCAAATGCCTGATATTTTAGTAAAACTTATCAAAGAGTTTGACATGCAAACTCCTGCTAGTTTTTCTATTGATGTCTTCCCGTCAGAAGATTGTCAAATTTTTCCAGGTCAAATTGGAGACATGGATACCGAATGGATTTCAGATATTGGTTTGACCGCTAAAGCAGGTCAATGGCAAACTCTAACTTTCAATCTAGTCAATCTTTATCAAACTGTAGATAACAAAAAAGTTAGACCGTTTGCTCATTTTAAAGATTTGATACTGGTTGTTAAATCTAGTGGTTGTCATCTATTAATTGATAATATTTCAATCAATGGAATTGTTGATAAAATAGATGAAACACAAACCACTAATGTCGCAGCAGACAGCGAGCTTATGCCAACCAGTTTGGAACTGTTCCAAAATTATCCAAATCCATTCAACCCGACAACTACAATCAAGTTTAGCTTGCCTGTTAGTCAAAAAGTTATATTGAAAGTTTATAATATAACTGGGCAAGAAGTTGTTGAATTAGTAGAAGGTATTATGCCCTTAGGCAGTCATCAGGTTGTTTTTGATGGAACTGAGCTACCTACTAGTATATATATCTACCAACTAGTCACTGAAAGTCAGATAGTGACTAAAAAGATGAGCTATATAAAATAGTAATATATACGAGCCCAAGCTTCTAAAGGGCTCGTTTTTTTATCCACAAGTTTAATTGATAAAACATCTAATTTATGTTATAATCATACCTGCTTAAAAGAGTTTTTTAAAAAAAATAAAAATATTCCTAAGGAGGGAATTATGAAAACACACAAAACGTTAGTTTTACTAACATTAGCTATTTTGTGCTTTTCAATAAATGTATTTGCCCAATCAAATCTTACATTCAGCTCAAAGCTCATTTTACTTAAGGCTGGTGGCGAACAACCACCAACAGACGGTGATAACTTCTTTATTAATGTTGATGTCACTAATTCTGGTGATAAAATTACCCCGCCTAAAGCAAAATGGTCCATTGGAGTAAAAATTGAAGTTAATGATAAAAACTATACCGAGCAAAAAGTAATTGATTACTTCAATAATCTTAATACTTCAATTTTTTCCGGATCAGCAAGTGATTATGAGCGTTTAAAAAGATATGCTGAATACCAAGCATTCAATTGGCAAATACCATTAAAACCAGGTGAAACAAGAACATTCTCTTATGCTATGCCAGTCAAATATTCGTCACTGGTAAAATATGAAATAACTGTCATAGCAGATTTTTTCGACAACGTTCTTGAGCTCAAGGAGGCCGATAATCAAATTATCTTCAAACACGGCCCAGCGCCAATCCTTGGTTTTATAAGCACAAAATAAAAAAATAAAAGGCTTCTCACAATCATCATCCAAAGAGAGGCCTTTTTTATTTGATCTCATATTTGAATTATTATTTCATCTATGATATTTTAAGTTAGCCTTTAGACAAATACAAATAATCAAAAATAAATAAAAAGAGGAGATTTTTAAGATGAAAAGGAATATTTTTACCATTATATTTATTTTATTTTTCACCGTAAATATTTTCAGCCAAACTGAAAATATGAATCATCGCCGATTTGAGACTCTAACATTGAGTCTTAAAGATCATTATGAACTTCATGGATTAAAAATCCAAAATCTTTCGTTTTATTCATATGATTCACTTTCGATTTCTTGGATTCAAATTCCGTTTCAGATTGATCAAAAAGACAGTAACAATAAATACATTTTCATTTTAGCACCAGATTCAATAAATGAAAGAAGCGAGCTCTCACTACTGCTTAGAGATTTTGGCGATAAAGCCCCAATCGATTCATGGGTAGCTGGCACTGATTCTAGCTGGCGACAAGAGCTTGTAAGCTCAGACACTGCAGATGCCACTGGGACAAAGAAAGCCTGGACTTACCTATATTATTCAGAAATTCCAAATCAATTCCAACCTGAAGATTATGTAGACGCGACCGAAGACATGCTGCACATTAACTCGCTCTATTACCAATCAGAAATATCCAAATATGGCGTACCTCATATGTTTGCAGTTACTGAAGCAAATGGTGGCATAAATAAGGATTTTTTAGATGTAATTAAGTTTAGAGTTAGAGCCAAGCACAACATTCCTTTTGTTGACCAAAATATTGTTATTTCTGAAGCTGATTTTACCCGTAAAAATACAGAGGTAATTAATGGGCCAGTTCGTGTAATCCTTAAATCACTCATTGAAGTAAATAAAGAAGTGGCCGGTCAAAAATTCAGAGATACCTTTGATCTGCTGATGAAATTCAATCCCTATAATATTTCAATGCGTGGTGATATTGATATCAGTCAAATTGATACAGGAATTCCAGGAGTCTCAGTTGAGATAAAATCAATTAGAGTTTCTATGGATCTAAAAGATTTTTTACCTCTCGAGCCTGAAAGAAATGGATTGGTTTTTTACAACAAATACAACCGCTACGAACCAGAAGACATGGGTAACAGAAATTTAATTGATGGTGCTGGTGGTAGCAATCTGCTCAGCCGGCGGCTAGACCTTGGCCTAGATTGGTTTATAATAACCGGTCAAAATGTTGGTTCAATTTGTCAGTTAACTACAGTCCCATATTTACAAAATGTTAACCCCCTTGTCTATTTCTGGGATAACGCCGGCTCTCAAAACACAAGTTTTGATAATACTGGTGATGCAATAGGGGACAGGCGATCATATGGTGATTCAGGTCAGCTTTATTCAGGAGATAATATCAAAGGGAGTTTTAAGCTAATAAGTGAAACTTTTTTACTTCCATCAAAAATTACTCACTTTGTCGGAGACACTTTAAGCTTTAATGCGCAAAACCCAGTACAAACGATATTTATTTCAGAAATATTTCTACCAGTTGAGCTTGCTTCTCTTAAGGCAACTGCTTTAGCCAATTCAGTTGAGATTACCTGGGTTACGGCAAGTGAGCAAAATAACTATGGCTTTGATATTGAACGAAGAAGCAATTATAGCGAATTTGTAAAAGTAGGCTTTGTTGAAGGCAACGGTACAGTCAGCAAGCCTAATACTTATTCATTTATTGATCGAACCATCACGCAAGGTGTTTACTATTATCGCCTTAGACAAATTGATTTTGATGGACAGATTGAGTATTCCGCGTCAGTTAAGATAATAGTTGGCCTGCCAAAAGAATTCGCCCTTCATCAAAATTACCCAAATCCATTTAATCCAGAGACTACTATTGAATACTTTCTGCCAAGTGATGGCATAGTCAATCTTGCTATATATAATATCAGTGGAGCAGTCCAAGTAGAGCTAGTAAATGGATCTAAAAAAGCAGGTAAGTATACCAGAACAATAGACGCAAGTCTTTGGCCATCCGGCTTATACATTGTCCGCCTAAGTTTAGACGGAAAAACATTAACAAAAAAAATAAACTTAATAAAATAAAGCCCCCATGGGCGAAAGACGACCGGTCAGAGCTCCTTACAGCTATCCAACCCTGACCGGTTTTATTTATCATAAAATTCACAAAACCCCCATTTTTTGCTATTATATATAAGGTAAAATAGAATATATCGTATAAAGCATAAAAAATAGGAAATTTGAGTATTTCTGAGGTTTTTTGGCTAATACTTGACAAAACTCTCCAAAAATGCTTAAATAAATAGAATTCATTTATTCAAAAGCAAACCGTTTTTTAACAAAAAAAATACCTCAAGGAGGGAAACAAAATGAAAAGATTTTTAGTTATCGTTTTTTGTCTAATGCTGTTTTTGCCATATGCGCATTCCAAGGTAACTTGGGAAATAACGGCAGATATTATCAAGTTCAAATTTGAGAAAACCGCGGATTATGATTCCGTATCAATGATGTATATCGAAGGGGAACCATATCCCCTCGAGTGGCTAAGCAACGTCACCAAATCCACTCATCTTGATCAAGTCCCTTTTATAATTTACCAAAGAGATTACGATCACGATATCACACGGTTATTGGGCCGAGACAATGCCGGAAATTCATTTGTTCTTCAATACTATCTGAAGAGCCGACCTGTCAAAGCCGAAGAAATTGAGGTTTGGACCCCGCCTCTATTAAGTTCACCTGGATGGTCACTTAATACTGCTAACTTATATTCGTCGGCAGTAAACTCAAATAATGACCTAAGTCTGATATCTATGGAAATCAATTTGTACCAAAGCTTATCAGGCAAGGTTATTGATTTTGCTAGGGACTATTATGTTCAAACTCCAAGCAAAATTGAATTCACTATTGGTGAAATAAGAATTCCTAGAAATTCAATTGCCACGCTGACCATTGGTTTCGAAAGTGATTTGGGCACCAAAAAATGGTTTAGTGAACAAGCATTTCCGCTCGACGGTCAAAACCAAAACATACATTTGGATTTGGCTAGCGCTTATGGATACGTAGATTCTGAGTATACCAGGCCATTCGCGCATTTTTCTAAATTAATATTTAGAGTAAATTTAGAAAAAGCAGATCCTGGTAAATTTGGAATCGAATTAAAGGATTTAAAATGGATGATGGGAAATGAGCTAATTTTATCTGATATTGATGACAATTCAACAATTCCTATAAAATTTAGCTTACACCAAAATTACCCCAATCCGTTTAATCCAGAAACAACCATTCAAATCGACTTGCCCGAGTCTGGGTTTGTAAGTGTAAAAATATATGACATCAAAGGTAGAGAAGTGGCAACTCTAGTTAATGAAAAATTAAATTTCGGTATTCATAAATTTAATTTTAATGCAACTGACTTACCAAGTGGAACATATATTTATGTGTTACGTGCCGGAGAATTCAAAAGTAATAAAAAAATGATCCTGATAAAATAGGATCACGGAGGAATTCCCTCCCATAAACTCCCCTAAATCCGGGATAGGCCTGTTACTGTTTTTTAGTAACAGGTCTTTTTAATTGTATTTATTTATCCCCAGTTAAGATTTATGCAACATGAACCTCTATTTATGGTATAATATATATAGAATATGATACTCTTATTAAGAGATAATATTTGTGAAAAATTTAAAAACAACCATGCAAAAAAGATTGTTTAACCAAACAGGTAAGATCTTAGTTTTTGGTCTTATTTTAGGAACCTTAATTATTTCTGGTTCTTTTTTAGTTTACAGCAGCGTAATGGCAGCTGACGATAATGTCAATCAGCCAGCATGCCAGAACGACATATTGGACTGTGACGGCAACACGACTTCATGTGAAGGTGATGCTGGATTTGATTGGACGACCGATGGTTATCCAGGTAGCTACGGCAATAGTGATTGTTGTGGTGATGACTCTAGTGAAAATCTTACGACCAGAGACACAGATACTTATAGCAGTGGTGTAGATGGTCCTAATTTTTCTGACTCCTCAAGTGATGAGGCATGTTGCCCTTATCCTCAAGATGCTGCATGGAATAATGATGGTTCTTGTACTTACAATGGTTCATGCTACTCAGATGGCGATACTATTTCTGTTGGTAGTGAAACTTCAATTTGCAGAAGGCCTGAGCAAGGGAGTAGTGGCGAGCCTCGCGCATGGTATGACTGTGATGATTCAGATGGATATAATGATTTTTGTGTATATTGTGGGTTTGGAGATCAAGTCAAATCAGGTGAATTAAGTGTTGGCGAATACCCTGATCGCTATGAGTATCATTGCTGCGGTGATGACCCAAATGAATATAAAAGACCATTCATTGAGTACGGGTCCCCGTCTCCTTGGGGAGGAGGCTCGTTCACGGCATGTTGTCGAGAATCTGCTGCTTGTGTAAGTCCTACTGGTGTTTGTTATTCCTATCAAGATGTCACCGGAGATAAGCTTTGCGGCACTTCAAGTAATTGGGTTGATTGTGATTATGACTCAACAGCATGCAATACTTGTGATTCAGGTAATGGCTGGAATACAGGAGGGGGTAATTGTACAGGAGAATTATGTACAACCAATTGTTGCGGGGACGACTACGGAGAATATATCACTACCACTCAATGCTCTGGAGCAACGGCTACATCACTTTGTTGTGCAAATTCAGGTATGTCTATTAGTTCAGCTAATGCATGCACGCCTAATTGTGACTTACAGGTACCTACATGGGAAGATTGGGATCCAACAAGTCGTGCCTGGGATAATGCAGATGCCAGTGCTTATCTTTACGCAGTAGATAATGTTGCAGTTGACAGAACATATTATTGCTGGACAGAAAGTGGTGGTTGTGATCCAAACATAGAATTTTCAAACGGTTCAAGTATCTCTCAATCATCAGAAGGATCTTGGAGGTTATGTGCTCGAGCATGGGATACATCAAACAATAATGACACTCGTTGCCACGATTTTTATCAGATTGACAAAACAGACCCTAGTGCCTCGCTTTCCGGCAATGGGTCAACTTGTGAGCAAATAACTTGGACAATTTCTAGCGCATCCGATTCACTTTCTGGCCTTGATTCAAGTCCTTATTCTTTTAATAATGGTAGTTCTTGGCAGGGATCTAATACCTATATTGAGACTGTGTCTGGAGGAGGGTCAAGAACAATGAATGCTAAAGTTAGAGATAACGCAGGTAATGAGTGGGGTGACTCAGAAACTGTATCTACAAGTGGGTGTAATGCATGCCCCTATACTCCAAACTCTCCTGTTCCGTCAAGTGGCGCTTCATGTCAGCCTACTTCAGTTGACTTAGAATGGGAAGGCGGCGACCCTGACGGCGATACTGTTACATATTATGTTTATGTCTGCGAAACAAGTATTGGTAGTAGCTGTACACCCACAACTCTTGACGGTACTACAACTTCCAGAAACTATACCTACTACAGTTCATATAATAAAAGAGTTTATTGGCAAATAAAAGCAGGCGATGGTACATGTTCTCTAATTGATGGCCCAACCTGGTATTTTGACACCAAGGTATGTGATTCGGGTGACCCCTGCTGTGAGTCTGATGGTTGTAGTGTTAAATCAAATGGAACGCAACCAACCGGTTACACTGATACTTATTCTTGTAGCGGTGAAACAGGCTGCGCTGGCGGTTGCGCAGTTCAGCTTACCGACTACTATTGCAATGGTAGTAGCACTAGCGCTCAATCATCTACATCAGGAACTGGTACTACTTGCTATGAATGTCAAGAGTGGGACGGAGGATCAGGCTGTGATGATTGTTCAAGCGGTACATCTTGTACGAGTGATGGAGATTCTTGTACTGAAGATGTCTGTTCCTCAGGATCTTGTACTAACAATGACTATTGTTCCGGAAGTGATTCTGATTGCGGTTGCAGCACTTGTACTAATTGTGATAATTCAGATGGCTGGTATAATGACGGCGGCACATATGCCTGCTGTAGTGGATCAACTGCCTATTCTGCCTGCCAAGATCAGGAGTACCGTGACTATCGATGCTCTGGCAGCTCTTGCACCTATTCTGTAACTAGCACTCAAACAAATTATGGCGGAACGAGCAATTCCTGTAATGATGGAATTTCATGTACCACTGATACATGCTCAAGCGGATCTTGCTCTAATGAAATAAGTTCAGGTTGGTGCCTCATCGGTGGTAGTGCTTGTTATTCAGATGGCACTGATAATCCTTCTAACTCATGCGAAGAATGCGTCGCTGCAGGCGATCAAGGTAATTGGACAGATAAATCAAATGGCACATCTTGCGGTACAAGCTCTTGTGCAACAGATGCTTGTTGTGGAGATGGTGAAAATTGGTGCAATTATCCAAGTACTACTTGTACTAGAACTTGCTCAAGTGGCACATGCGGGTCATGCTCGACTACTACTGGAGTTTGTGCCCCATCAGAGAGTTGTGATCAATCTTGTGGCGCCACCTGCGATGGCGCTAGCGATTGTTCAGCAACTTCTCAATGTTCAGGTACAATTTATCAAACTAGATCAAACAGCTGTACCTCGGGTTGCGACTGTAACTATGGTTCATGGAGTAACGCAACGTGCGCTACTTCAGTATCTAATTGCTCAGCTGAATGTGATGGTGATTCAGATTGCTCAGCAGGGGAGACCTGCAATACCTCTAGCTCCGCGTGTTCATGCTCTCAATCAGACTACACCGCTCCAACAGTTACAGTTCAAGGCATGCCAAGCAGTTGGCAAAATTCAGATGCCACGGCTTCAGTTGGTTGCTCTGACTCAGACGCAGGTTGTAACTCAAGTACTTATCGTTTAAGAGAGTACTCTTCATCCGGATCATGTTCTACCACTTATTCAGACTACACTTTAACTAGTCCACGCACAGTCAGCTCTGATTCATACTATTGTGCCACAGCTAAAGACAATATTGACAATGAGGGATTTTCTGTTACTAGAGAGCGCTTCAGGGTAGATAAGATTGATCCAACAGTGGAATCTCTTTCAGTTGATAATTCAAGCTCATGCGTAGGTTCATCAGTTACAATTTCTTGGTCAGTAGCCGACACTGGCGGATCTGATCTTAATCAAGTAGAAGTTTGGTACCAGCTTAATGGAGGTGGTTGGTCAGAGATTGTTTCGTGTCGCGACACTGGAGTTTCTGGTTCATCTGATTCAGGCTCTTGTATTCACTCACCAGGATATGGTACAGCAGAATATGGTATTCATGTACTAGACAACGCAACTAATCAAGGTTCAGAAGGGGCTCCAGTATCAGTCTCAGTCTCAGACACTCCTTCTGCTCCATCCGGCCTGTATTTCTCAAACGTATCTACTAGCGCTCTTAGAGCCAATTGGACTGATAATTCGAGCAACGAAACTGGTTTTAGAATTTATCGCGGTACTAGCTCTACTCTTATTAATACAAACTCAGCAGGCGACACCAGCTATGACGATTCTGGTCGCGCATCTTGCACTAACTATACTTATTGGGTCTCTTCATATAATTCATGTGGTGAATCAGGCAAAATCACCGGCAGTCAAACAACAACAGGTTGCGCCGGACCGACTCTTTCAGCCAATCCAAGCTCTGCCAACTGGACCAACTCATCAGTTTCAGTCACTCTAGGCGTCACTGACCCTGACGGTGTAGCTGAAGCTAGGTACAAATGGGACAATTCCTCAGTAGGTTCTGGCAATGGTACTAGTTTTTCAAATGGTAGTATTATCAGCTCTCCTGTAACAAACGGTGCTCACACTCTTTATGTTTGGGCAGAAGATTCTACCTCTTCAGAAACCTCTGATAGTTTTGGACCATATCAGTATGATGGCAACACACCAACAGTTGACTTACTTTCAACTGATGTTGGCTCAACTTGTTCAGGCTCATCAGTTACAGTTTCATGGACTGTCAGCGATACCGGTGGATCAGGTCTGGATCAAGTAGAAGTTTGGTACCAGCTCAACGGTGGTGGTTGGTCAGAAATAGTTTCTTGTAGAGATACAGGAGTTTCTGGTAATGGCCCTGCATCTGGCAATTGTGTTCATTCACCAGGCTATGGCACAGCAGAGTATGGTATTCATGTTTTAGATAATGCTACAAATCAGGGTACAGAAGGGACGGCTGCTACAGTAACAGTTGATAATACTCCATCTGCGCCTACTGGACTAAATTTTACTGCTGTTGGCGATACTTCTATTACTGTTAACTATACTGATAATTCTTCAAACGAATCAGAATTTAGAATTTACCGTGGTACTTCAGATACCCTAGTACGAACTAACGCGTCAGGTGATACTAATTGGACAGATTCGGTGTTAAGTTCTTGTACCAGCTATACCTATTGGGTTTCCGCGTATAATTCATGTGGTGAATCCGGAAAAATTACTAGTAGTCAAACAACTACTGGTTGCGCCGGACCAGCAATTAGTGCCAATCCAAGCTCATCAACATGGTCAGATTCAGCAACTTCTATCACTCTTTCAGTTACTGATGCAGGTGGTGTAAGTGAGTGCCGTTATAAATGGGATAATGCCACCGTTGGTACTGGTGACGGCACTGCATGTGTTGAGGGAGATAATTCTATCAGCTCACCCGCTTCAAATGGAGAGCACACCCTATACGTCTGGGCAGTAGATGGCACTGCTCAAGAAAATACAGATAATTTTGGCCCTTATCAATATGATAATACTGATCCGACTATAACAGGCCCAAGCGCCACTTCGCCAATTTGTTCCGGTGACACGACTAGTGTAACCTGGACAGCCAACGATCTCGGCGGATCAGGGCTTTCAAGACAAGAAATATGGCGCAATATTAACTCTGCTGGCTGGACCGGACTTTGCAGCGATAGTACTTGGCAAGCAGATTGTTCAGGCAACGGCGGAATTCAATCAGCCACTAGTCCTGAAGTAGTTACTCTTACCACTACTGGCACAACCGAGTTTGGTGTTCATGCAGTTGATAATGCCGGCAATATCGGCCAAGAAGCAGTAGCAGCGTCAGTTACAGTTAATCCTTCTATTGGTTCACCAGGTAACCCAACTTATTCAGCTACAACTCAAACAGCAACTACAGTTTCATGGACAGCTGCAACTGGTGCCACTAGCTATGACATATATCGCTGCGCAGGCTCAGGATGCCCAAGGCCAGGCACTCCGCTTGATACCTCTGTCACCAGTCCTTATTCGGATAATACCTTAAATGCCAATACAACTTACCGCTATTGGATACTTGCTAGTGGCTCATGCGGAAATATGTATTCAGATCAAGGTGGTTCAGTTACTACCCTCTCAACCGATGGCCCAGCCTTAGGAGCTAGCCCAAGCTCATCAACTTGGTCAAATTCAGCTACAAATGTAACTCTGACTGTATCAGACGGAGATGGCGTAAGTGCTTCAAAATATTTATGGAACGTTGATGATGCAGAAAATTCTGGTACTGATTTTGGTAATAACGATACAATGAGCTCACCAACCACAGACGGTGGAAATACTCTTTATCTATGGGCTAGAGATAGTGTAAATAACGAATCAAATGCAAGTTTTTCACCATATCAGCATGATGGAACACCTCCAACTGTTACTACTTTTAATGTTGAAGATAATGCCGGCACTCATACTGCAGGGTTTATTACCGAGGACACTTCACTCCAACTAAATTTCGCAGCCACCGATGCAGGCGGATCAAGCCTAGATAGAGTTGAAATTTACAAACAAACAGATTCAGGTGGCTGGGCACTAGCGACAACTGATAATTCTGCATCTGGTAATTCTTATTCAAGTTCATGGATTGATAATGTAGCTTGTGGGCATGTTTATGAATACGGTATTCATGTGGTAGATACTGCTGGCAATTGTGTCTTAGAAAACAATGCCGATTGCTTGGCCGCTGGTAGCGCCATATCTGCTACTGTTAATTGTGCAGCAGTCCCTGATTTTACACTTGACCTGACTCCAAATGCAAGCAGCGTTGATCAAGGATCAAATGCGTCATATACCATTATTGTTAATGCCTCAGGAGGATTTAATAGTGATGTTGATTCCTGGATCGTTAATAACTGTCCTGGAGGAGCAGGTAATTGCTCTGTTGCCCCAGCTTCTTGTACGCAGGCAAGCTACGCCAATTGTGCTACTTTAACCATTACAACTGCTTCACTTACACAGGGCCAAACTTATACAAATATTTCTGTTGACGGTACTGGTAATGGCAGCACTAAAACGTCAGACGCAGTTACTCTTACTATAAATGTTACTGGCGGAGGTAACGCCGCGCCAGACACCCCAGCCAACTTAAAACAATATGATGATTCAGGCGAAATAACAGAACAAGACACAACTACAGATAATACCCCTTACTTTACTTTTGACGTCACTGATTCTGATGTAGGTGATATAGTTGGTTACCACATTCAAATTGATAATAGTTCTGACTTTGCATCTCCTACAATTGATTTCCAGTATATTGGTGCAGATGTTACCCCTGAGTCATTTACCTTCCAAGTGCCTGACTCCTGCCCAGGTAGTGGCTACACCGCTTGTACTGCCCCACTACCAGACACAAATACATATTATTGGCGTGTCAGAGCTCTAGACGATGATACTGATTATTCAGGTTGGGCCGATGCTGATACTGGTTTTGATACCGCAAATGAAGACTTTACAGTAAACACTGGTGGAGGAGCTGCTATAACTACAAGCTTCACTTGGTGCAAAACAGTTGCTAACCCAAATATTGTTCAATTTGTCAGTTCAGCCTCAGGAGGATCTGAACCATATTTCTATACCTGGGACTTTGGTGATTCAGGATGTCCAGCAAGCTCAGAGTGTGATGATATTCATCCAACCCATACCTATACGCCACTACTCGGTAGCTGGTGGGATACTAACTGGGCAAAAAGGAGCCAATTGACTGTTGGTGCCAGTTCAGATCTTACTGATTATCAAATTAAAGTTGATGTTACCTATGACACAGATATGGAGTCAAACTTTGATGATATTAGATTTATCGACTCTGACGACTCTACTGAGCTTATTTACTGGCTTGAGGAATTTGACTCAGGCGCAAGTGCCACTTTCTGGGTAAAAGTACCAGCTCTAACAACTGGCAATAACACTCTGTACATGTACTATGACAATGCTTCAGCACCATCTAACTCTGACGGTGATGCTGCATTTACTTATTACTCTGGCTTCGAAGATCCAACTGAGCTTACAGCTGAATGGGGTAATTCAAGTGGTAGCGGACTAACCTATGAACAATCATCAGCAAGGGTAAAAAGTGGTTCAAATTCATATCATATTCAAGACAACTCCAATTTTAGACGCGCCCACACAACTCGCATTGAAGACGATCCTACTCTAACAAGCTTTACCGTTAGCTATTGGGTCAACACCAATAGTATTGGTGGTGATGATGCCTGGCACGCTGATGCAAATAGTAATGTCGGTGAGGCAAGCTATGGCTGGCTAACATTTGAAGATGATCATGACTTAATATGGAACGATGGTAGTGATAGAGATACAGGGGTTGATTTTAGCGAAGACACATGGGAGCACTATGAGCATAAAATTGATGTAGTTAATGATTACATTGAAATTGTTAAAGACGGTAGCGTAATTCACACAGATGACCTGCAAAACTCTGGTTCAGGCGGTGGCTGGTACTTCTATCAATTTGTATTTAATACTTCAAATAACATTTTTGTAACAGCTGATTGGTATATTGATGATTTCGCAGTTAGAAAGTATGTTGGTCAAGGCCAAATTGAGCCAACAGTTGCCTTTGGTGCTGAAGAAGATCCGCCTGCTGCTTCAACAGTATATGATGTTGTCTTAAATATGACTGATAATGCTTCAGGAGCTGGTAACTATTCAGAAACAATTGACATTTCAGGAGGAACTGATTGCCCTGATTCATATAATTTCAATTCAGTCACAGCACTTGGCTCTACACAGCTTTCACTAAACTGGGATGAATTTCCAGGTTCCACAAGCTATACTATTTATCGTGACGGAAGCCCTATTTCAAATCCAAGCTATTCATGTGGCGCCAGCGTATGCACTTTCACAGACACCGGTCTTTCACCAGGCACAGAGTACACCTACTATATGGTCGCTGAGCCAACTACCACTAGAAATTCAACTACAAATCCAAGCTGTGACGGCGCTCTTTCAATTTGTCCTCTTAGCGAATATACTGATAGCGAAGTTAGCGGTCTAGGCGTAAGCTCAAATACCTGCGGTGTTATCAATATTACTTGGAATGATCTTGGGGTTGATTATGTCTACCATGTTTACAAAGACATCAATACAGTTAATAATATTGGCTCCTCAGATGAAATATCAGGTGTTAACTATACCTGCGATGCCGGGACTTGTCAGTTTGATGATTCTGAAATTATTCCTGAAATTGTCTATTACTACAAAGTAACCTCTGAAACTCTTGGAGTAGAAACTTCGCTCGGCTCAGCTGACTCAGGTTCAGCCTATTCATATTGCTATCGTCCACCAACTTGGGAAGAACGGTAATTTTATTCACCGTGTATTTTATTATCTAATAATTTTGTGATATAATAAAAATATAATTATTAACAGCCTATGAAAGTAAATAAAAATAAAGGTTTTACACTAATTGAACTTCTTGTTGTTATCGTGATTTTTGCTCTTATTGCAAATATTACTATTATTGCACTCAATAAAGCTAAGCGTGAATCACGAGATGCAAAAAGAATGTCGAATATTAATCAGCTCCGTTCAGCTCTTCATCTCCATCAAACAGATAAATCAGCTTTTCCAGATGGTGATGGCATTTCTCTTGGCATAGAAGGAAATTTAGTTTTAGATAACACAGGTTGGTCTGATGGCAGTTCGCCAACAAGTCCAATTTTCATGTATAGCGTTCCTAGAGATCCGAGAATGGTCAACAAACCATCTGACCCATGTACGGGAGCGTCCTCTGACCCTTGTGATTACGGCTACACCCTAAATGCTAATGACTATATTATATATTTCTATCTAGAAGGACCAGTAAATAATTTTGATTCAGGAATTCATGCCGCAACAAAAGATGAAATACTCTAGTTATATAAATTTATCTTAATAATAAAAACCCCTTGATTTCAAGGGGTTTTTTGATATAATAAATGCATGGATAAAACAGCCACCAAAAAAAGAATAGAACGTCTAAAAAGGCAATTCCGTGACATGGATTATGCCTATTTTGTACTCGATAAACCAATTGTTTCAGATGCAGTTAGAGATTCTCTAAAAGCAGAGCTCACCAATCTAGAACATCAGTTCCCCAATTTGGTTACACCAGACTCTCCCACGCAACGCATTGGCGGGCGTGCTGATGGTAAATTTGATAAAATAAGGCACAAGGTTGCTAAATACTCACTTGACGACGTTTTTTCTTTTGATGAGGTGCTAAGTTTTGATGCTCGTGCCAAAAAAAATCTAGCCCTCTCAGAAAGGTCAGACTTAGAATACTCACTTGAGCTTAAAATAGATGGACTCAATATTTCCATACTATATAAAAAAGGAATTTTTGATCGAGCTGTTACTAGAGGAGACGGCAAAGTAGGCGAAGATGTCACCCATACCATAAAAACCATTGCCAGTATTCCCCTGAAGCTAAAAGATGAGGTCGACATAGAAGTTGGTGGAGAAGTCTTTATGCCCATAAAAAGTTTTGAAAAATTAAACAAATACAGTAAGCAAAAATTTGCCAATCCCAGAAATGCCGCTGCCGGCACAGTCAGGCAACTTGACCCAGCCGTTGCCGCAAGCCGTGATCTACATGCATTTTTTTACTCAATTAATAGTGGATCACTAGCTGATATTAAGACTCAACTAGATCTACTAAAATATTTACAATTTTTAGGTTTTCCAGTTGAACATCATTTTCACAAAGTAAGTTCAATTAATGGAGTCAAAAAATTCTTTGATCAAATTTCAAAAAAAAGAGATAAACTTGGTTTTCAAATAGATGGTATTGTTACCAAGATTAATAATCTAGATTTTCAAGCTCGCCTCGGCAGAACTGCCAAATCAGTCCGTTGGGCAGCCGCCTACAAATTTGCCGCCGAGCAAGCTACTACAATTGTCGAAGATATCCAAATTCAGGTTGGTCGAACTGGAACTCTTACTCCAGTTGCGCATTTAAAACCAGTTTTTGTTGACGGTTCCACCGTGTCACGCGCAACTCTTCACAACGAAGATGAGATTAAGCGTCTTGGTATTAAAATAGGCGACACCGTAGTTATCCAAAAAGCAGGTGATGTTATACCAGACATTTTAGAAGTCTTATTTAAATTAAGATCAGGCAAGGAAAAAAGCTTTCATATGCCTGCCAACTGTCCTATTTGTAGCTCGAAAGTAGAAAGAAAAGCAGGCGAATCGGCTTATCGCTGTACTAATCTCAAATGCTACGCTCAAAGTAAGCAAAATCTCTATCACTTTGTTTCACGAGGAGCTCTTAATGTTGATGGTCTCGGTCCAAAAATTATAGATCAACTTTTAGACGAGGGACTAGTCAAGGATGTCTCTGATTTTTTTAGCTTAACCAAGGGGGATCTTGAGCCACTTGAGCGCTTTGGCAAAAAAGCAACTGACAATCTAATTGCTGCAATTGAAGATAGTAAGGCTGTATCATTATCCAGATTTATTTATTCGCTTGGTATTAGAAATGTTGGCGAGCAAACCGCCATTGATCTGGCTAAGCATTTTGGAAGTATTGATGATCTTAGAAAAGCACCGCTAGATTCTCTTGAAAGAATCTCAGATGTCGGTCCTGTAGTTGCCAAAAGTATTTTTAACTATTTTTCAGATCAAAAAAACATTGAGCTAGTAGATAAACTGCTCAGTAGTGGACTAAATCCAAAAGATTCTACTGCCTCAGCTGCGTCTCAAAAGCTTTCAGGTAAAACTTTTGTTTTGACCGGTTCGCTTGATTCAATGAGTAGAGCCGAAGCCAAACAAAAAATCCGCGATCTAGGTGGAAATGTCTCAAGCTCAGTGTCTGCTTCAACCGACTATCTGCTAGCAGGGGATGACCCAGGGAGCAAATATGATAAAGCCAAAAAACTTGGTGTTAAAATTATTAATCAAAAAGAATTTTTAGGATTAATTTAAATATTTAAGTAAATAAAAAAAACCCGAGAAATTCTCAGGTTTTTTGATTTATTTATAAAACTTTTGTATTAGTTTATTTTTTTAGATATACAAAGGAGCCAGACCATGAGCTCTTAGGATCATAAAAGCCTATATCATGAGGGGAATTCTGATTATCAGCTAGTGATATTTTTTTAGTATTTTCATCGATCAAAATAATCGGATAAATTTGATTTTTAGAAAATGCTATTTCATCAGTTGTAAAATATAGATTTTCCGTAGCAAATGCAAAATTACCAAGCTTAGCTTTTTTTGGATCAATCATCTCATAATTTGCAGGCACACTACCCACGTAATCAAAACAATCAATATCAACTAAGTAAGTAAAAAGAGTAGATTCATCAAATTTCGCTACTCTCATCATATTTTTATCAGCCAGTATCTCAACTACTACGCCAATAGTTCCTTCTTTTGATTGAGCATACTTATTTGCTTTACTATTTCCAATAACTACATCATTCACTAAAAATTCATGATTTTGTTGATGAGATCCTTTTTTCAACCTCACTGGTATAAGATTTTGGTGCCAATAGGTTTCAGCACTATCAAATACGTGGTGATTCTTGCCATCCTCGCAAGCAACAAGTGCAAAATTTTGACCAGGCTCACGGGATCTCTCTATTACTGGATAACATTCTCCATCTTCAAAGCAAACTACATTAGCACCAACCTCCTGTCTCTTAGTCAGCCTAGTTATTGCTTTCAAGTAATCTCCAGCTTTAAGCTCATCCCAAGAAATTTTCTCCAGATTTTTATTACTTTTTTGAATAGCTACAAAACTGTTTAATAATTCAGGGTTATTAAGCTCAATATAGTTAAATATTTCGCCAACTTGCGTATTTTTTGAAGTATATATTCTACAGGTGTTAGCATCTTTATCATAATCATCTAATGAAAATGTATCACCTTTTGAAATATATAATTCAGTATCCTTGGTGTTTTTGACACTTAGATCACAAATTGCAACGACTCTACCAAGTATAGCCACATCTTTCCAAAATATCGGCTCATATCCAACTGGAATTTCAATTGTTTCTGCTGGCGGTGCTGGTGAAATAAGTCGAAATCCTGCTACCAATAGATCGCTAGCATTGCATTCATTGTTCCAGCAAGTAACTGTTTGGCCATCAGTAAGAAAATAATAAAAATGACCATTATTAACCGCACGTCCAGCTACGACTGTCGATCTTTCAATCGGTATTATTATTGCCGCTTCATGAAGGTAATCGCCAAATATTTTACAACCCTCTGGACTAATATCAACTTCAACCATATCTCCACACCCATCTCTATAAATCCTTGACTTTCTCTCCATAGCCTGAAAACGCATATCAACGACTGTAGCTACCTTCTCTTCTTTAGCAAATTTTATTTCAGTAACATCATCTATTCCATCTCTGTTCACTTTCCTACCAAGTATATTAATCATCTCCTGGTGGTAATGATGCTTTAGCCATTCTTCAAGATAGCTAATATCATTTGCTAGTCCCGTAAGTAAAAAACATGTCATCTCCCAAAATTTTCCTGTTTCAAGAGGTCTGTAGCAGCAATTCACAAAATATTTCTCATCAGTGAACTCGGATTCGCCCTTGTATAAGTGATACAAAGTTGCACCTAAAAGTCTGAGACATTCAGCCAAATCAATATCACTATACGCCTTAGGTTCAAACAAAAAATCATCCGCTGATAAAATATTTTTTTCAACAGGCAATACAATACTTTCAGGAAGAAAAACTAAATATTTTTTCTCCTTAAGCATTTTTTTGACCTCATGCAAAAGTACTCGAAAAACTACCAAAAACTCTTGATCTTTGATTTTTCTCATTTAATTTCTCCAATTTTTTATTGTTAAATTATTTTTTATTTTCCTTTTTTCTCAATCTCCTATGATTATAGGAAACTGGGAAAAAGGGCAGAGATATATAGTTTTTTATATATATCTCTGCAGAATACTTTATTCTTTTTTATTTTAATTTTTGAGCTCTTCATCTGAGCGAAGATTTGGAAATACTGATGGCATCTGAATAACTGTATCATTCTCAGTATTTTCTCTTCTTCCGCGCAGGCGAGTATATGCATTTTGCATTATCTGCTCCCAATTTTCTGCTCTAAGATCTTTGCTAGACCCTTTATGAGCAAGAATTGTCTGCATATCAATGTCATTAGGATTAGCGTCCATCTCCCAGGCATCAACCGCTTTAGACAAATGATTCGGCAGAACTAAATCGCTGTCCTCGCGACCGGCATATCGATCAGCTTCCCTGACCATCCACTCAATGTCAGATCCTGTACAATATATCTTTTTTTCTACCTCTTTGGCAAATGGTCGAAAATCAGAAATATTGGTTTGAATCTCATATCTTGGAAACATAACTTTAAATATTTGCGGATAGCTCTCGTATTCAATCACAAACGGCATCTTTACATCAGTTCTACCTTTGCGCTTATATGCCACATCGATTAAATCATCGCGATTTGAAATACGAACCCAAATTACGCGACCACGTCGTTTAGCATCAGAGCAAAAATCAAATTTCATCTGCCGCCAACGATTTGATACACCCGAGTCACCACTTGGTGCACCTCTTGAAGTTTCAGATTGATCTGCTTCATCTTCAAGTACAATTACCGGTGCCATCTCATCAAGAGCAGCTAGGATTGAAAGTTGCAAAGCCTCTGACTGTCCAACGTACATAATTCTAGGATTGGAAATTCTGACTACATTGTACCCGCACACTTTTGCCCAACACTCAAAAAAGTGTGACTTGCATGTACCCGGAGGTCCAGCCGCAAGAATACCCATAGGTACTCTACGATATATCCCATCATGAATATATCCATTGATTTCATTCGCATAAGCAACCTTATTTGTGAGCCCGCCAATTGAGTTAAAATCCCACTTTGGCATCCTAATGTCGATATGCCCATCAAATTCGTTATTTAGGATTTCTTTTTTCTTAGACGCTATCAAATCAAGGTCAATCGGTAGTCTTTGCTGTCTTGCCAGTTTAAAAATATTATTGATTTGATAAAGAGACAAACCACCGCTCATGTTGGTAATAATTTCAGGCGTGGCTTTTTCGGCAAATATCAATTTCAGATTCTTTGACGCTTTATTTACCCAAATAGCTCTTTGCTTGTCCTTCGGCTTAGATATTTTAATTGGTATTACTGCCGATTGATTTGATCGAAGATCTTTTGATAGGCTAAAAAGAGAAGGCGTCATTAGTATGATAATATTACCCATTTCCTGGATACGTCTGTCTCGGCTCCATCGCTCAAGTATTTCAATACTCACCAGATTACCGGGGTCGCCACTATGGCCACTTGTCTCTGGGACAATGTTCTGAGCTGAATCAACAATTAGCAATTTATTGCCCTCAGACATATCGGTCATTACTCTATCAAGAAATGGCAATGCTTTAGCTGGTGTATCACCAATCAGGCTAGAAATTGGTGCATCGTGTAGCATACTTTTATTTAAACTCTCTTGAGCCTTTTGAAATGCCGGATCCTCGTCACCGTTGTCATTTTCGATTTTACAGTATTTTTCACGAAAGTATTTCTCCATTTCTTGCGTGGCAAACTGCAGACCATTAGACAGCGAATAAAACATCACTAGCCTGTAGTCACAAAAAGCTTCAGCCAGCATCTGGTGCACTGTTAAGTACTTGCCGGCCATATTCTTTTGCCAGTCAAAAATATTACCCCACAAAATAAATAAATTGCCTATTCCTGCTTGAGAATGATTTGCTAAATCATAAAACCAGGCAGGCATTTTATCTTTCAGTGGAGAAGCAATATGATCAACCGGAATCTTATTTTCAAGTATTTCTGGTAAAACAAATTTGCTCATTAAATCCTCCTGGTTTAACCGCACCAACTTTCAGTTCTAATTCTTTGTTTAATTCCAAATATTTCCATAAAAGGCAGCAAAGACTTATAGTCATCGTTATTAGTGTAGTCTGTTATGGTAACACCTGCGTCAGAAATTTGTAGTGTTAGTTCTTCATAGATCTTAATTTCTCGTCCTATTGGTGTTTTTGATACCATTTTTTTCTTTGTCTTGCTTGTTGTCGCTTCTTTTGACATTGGTTTTTACTCCCATAATATTAAGAAAAAAAAGCAAAGCATCTTCCTCGTCAGAGCAAGTATCGCCAGGAAATCCATCAAAATCAATATGGATATTATTATCTGTAACTTTCATAGTGATTTTTTGCATTATACACCCCCTGCTTTTAAGCCCTGAACCGTAAAAACAATGCTACCATTCAGTATTTCAGGTACAATCTTCACTTGATACTTTTTAAACTTCATAAATGTTCGACCTGCCTCAGCAATAAAAGCATTTTCAAATGCTTTTTGCAGGCGCTCAATTTCTACCCCCCACTCACTTTCATAATCATCTGCGGCAAATTTAATCTCTCCATTATCTTCCATATAAACACCAAGTCCACCCGGCAGCTTATCGCTACGCAGTACCCCGATAAATTTGTGTCCATTATGGTTATCAGTTCGATTGCCATAATAATCTTCAACATGAGTACCAAGCCTTATCCCATCAATTGTAGAAAGAAGTTCTAGCGCATTTTTTGCGCATCCCCTAATTAAAGGAACAATATCTAAATCTTTTGCCCACTTAGCGAAAACAGAGTCACTTTTTGATAATCTCTGAAGAATACCATTAGTCACCTGCGGTGCATCTAGTGAAGTTTCAATAATAGTGATTTTACTCATAACAAATACCTCCTTAATATGATTATATACTAATTAAATTACACTCTATTTATTTTTATATTCCCTCTATTTTAACATATTATTAACAATTTGTCAATATGCATAATATGCAATAAAAATGGGATAAAAAAAGAGCCTAATTTACAGGGAACTCTTTTTTTATTGAGTTATGTAAATTAGGCTCGGTTGTGAGGCGTATCTTTGGGCGACGCTACCTCAAAAGAGCGGGAAATAGGACTTGAACCTACGACATAGGCTTAGGTGGCCTACGCTCTACCAACTGAGCTATTCCCGCAGTTTAAAATGGCAAGCCGCGCAACTTCTAATTTTAAAATATTTTTCCCAGCTCTTATGCCCGGGAATAAAGTGCCTTAAGGGATAAAATATCTTAAAAAGAAGTCTGAAGCTGCGCGACAGCGCTCCCATGGCAGGATTCGAACCCGCGACCTATAGGTTTGCTAAACTCGAATTATTTTACCTAGGATAATAATTCCCAATTATATAATTGATATAGAGTTGAGCTAGCCTAGCGCTCTGCCGACTGAGCTACATGGGATTTTAAAAGAACTATATTAATATATTCAAATGGTCCGGCATTGAGCATGTATATTGCACTTAGCCATCACTTTTGCTAAACGCAGCATCTCTCAGCCATTTAGCTCCGTCTACCGGACCATATTTAGAAATTAAATTTAGAAGCGAATTTTAAACGCTACTCGAAAATATTTTGAGAATGAATTAAGGATTTAACTCTAGAAAAATCAGAAAACTTTTCTTTTCCTTTTATTAAAATTAAAAAGGGGCGGGCAAAATTATATAAGTAA